>OBLU010001129.1_pt1 | contig 24881 bp, 12 predicted proteins | sample 1518681 | NCBI WGS metagenome assembly OBLU01 (sample SAMEA3539304, study PRJEB22396) | soil metagenome | biome: tundra; feature: field; material: soil | place: USA | collected 2010-05 | depth 0.15 m
AGTGCCGGGGTCGAAGAGAACGACATTCGAACAGATGAGTTTGTTGGCTACTGAGCTATCGCGCCTGCGTGTCAAGAGGTAGATGATGAGCCCAACGGTGATGGCGAGTAACACTGCGATGCTTAGATTCACTGTCATGATTGAAATCCTTTCTCACACGGGCTTGAATTTCTGAAGCCTTCAAAATGCCAACGCCTTCGTTCAGACCGGCGATGCATATTCCTCCCAGATTTCGCCAATTTATGCGGCCATCCTAGGGTAGACCTTTGGGACGAAAGGGAAAAAGCTCAGGTGCTTCTACGGTCAAGCTGGGATTATTGCGAGGCTGCGGCCTGGGCTGCCGACTCGACGCGGCAGTCGTAAATCTGGGTCGCGGCCACCGAGCGATGTCCAAGGATCCTTTGAACGAGCAGCACGTCTACACCGGTCTCGAGCAACCGGGTAGCAAGAGCTCGCCGGAGATCGTGTGGGCGCAACTCCCCAACCCCGGCGGCATGTGCCCGCCGAGCGACGATGCGAGCGATCGCCTCGGCGGAGAGACGTCGAGCCAGAAGAGCTCCCGAGCGGTGGATGGGGAGGAACAAAGCGCCCTGCGTCGTGCCCCGAACCTCAAGCCAGCTGTTTAAGGCAGCTGCCGCGTCATGCCCCAGATGCGTCGTTCTCCATTGCCTGCCTTTGCCGAACACCATAATCCGGTTTCCCTTAATGTGCGCCAGGTCGAGGTGCGTCAGCTCGGAGCGACGCAGTCCTGCGCCGAAAAGAACGGAAAAAATAGCCAGGTCACTCCGCCCACGAACGGTTTGGTCACTCCGCGTGGCAGAGAGAAGTTTTTCGATCTTGCCGGTGTCAACAGCCTTACGTGGGCTTGTGCGGTCGCCACGCACATGTGCAAGATCGCTGGCACGGCGGAAGTTTTCATAGGACATCTGTCCCGGGCGCCACGCTTCGCGCAACACACCCCTCAGCGCAGAGAGGGCGAGATTCGCGGTTGCGGGAGCATAACGGGAGACGAGCGTCTGGCGCAGTTGAATGGTTCTCGAGTAGTCCAGCCGCGGCCAGGGAAAAGCCTCTGCCGTGGTCGAAGAGCCCAGGAGTGTAACGATGCGCTGCAACAATTTCGCCATCGTGAGCTGCGAAGACGGCGCCAGGCGAGAGAGGTAGGCCGACATGGGGGAGAACTGTGGTGCTGAGGCAGGGAAGGGAATGAGGTGGGTAAATGCCTCTTTACCCACTTCAGAATCTATGCCCAAGATTTCCATACCTACGGTATACCGGCGAAACTCTGGATTTGGACACTCTCTTCGGTAACTGTCGGAAATCACTCTTTCGTAACTGTCCGAATGCGAGGCTTCCCCGGTATCTATATAAGGTGAGAACCTCCGCAGCATTTTCCGAAATCATAAAGGCGCTCAACTGCCTGTTTGTCGGCAGTTCAGAAGATGCCTTTGGTGGTCGCGGCATACCTTGACCGCATCGGCTTCCTGCGCGTCCCCTGATGCGGATTTCGGCGTCGGTGAGGGGAAAAGGGCGTTCCGCGCCATCTGCGGAACGCCCGTATTCATCTGTGAAACGTGATAAGCTCATGACCACAGCCGCATGAAGGAACGAACGCCGATTCATAAAACAACCTCAGGTCTACTGACTTCTTAGCGGAAGGGGCGACCTTTCACTTGGCCGGCACCTTCGCGGAGAGTAACAAGCTGGTTTGCTGAAATGTTTTTGACGGTTTCAAGCAGACCGGAAGGCCAGTGCACCTCGATATTTGCGCTGGCTGCGGAGCCGAGACCGAAGTGGAGGCGAGGGTCATTTGCCGAGCAGTAGCTGGCCTGGCTCATGCGCTCCTGCACCTGGACCTTTCCGTTGTAGTGGACCAGGACTCGCGCGCCAATAGCGCTGCGATTGCTCCGCGTCCCCTCAAGGTAGACCTTGAGCCAATTGTTACCAGGGGGCGCATCGTTGCGGATGAGCGATGGAGGCTCGTTCTGGTTCATGACCAGCATGTCGATGTCGCCGTCGTTGTCAAAGTCACCAAACGCGCAGCCGCGGCTGCAATGGCGTGCAGTCATGGCGGGACCGGCCTCTTCGCCCAGCTCTGCGAAATGGCCGTTGCCGAGGTTGCGGAAGACAATGGGCTGGCTGCGCGCGGGAAACCTGGAGAAGACGCGCTCAAGCTCCGGATAGACATTACCGGTGACGTAGAAGATATCGGGCCAGCCATTATTGTCAATATCGACCATTCCTACTCCCCAGCTTACGAAACGGCGCTCGGCGGCGATGCCCGTTTCGGTTGAAACGTCTTCGAACTCTCCTTTGCCCAAGCCGTGGTAGAGTCCGCAGGATTGAAGCTGGTAGTGGGTTCGCAGGAGATCCGTGTGACCGTCCAGATCGTAGTCTCCCTGGGCGATGCCCATGCCTGCCATGGCTTGCCCATCGCCGGAGACTGACAAGCCGCGCATAAGCGCCTCTTCTCGAAATGTACCGTCATGGTTATTCATGAAGAGAAGCCCCGGCGTGGAGTCGGCTGCAACCAGGATGTCGGGCCAGCCGTCTTCGTCGATATCGAGCGAGACTGCAGTAAGACCGTAGGAGGTGCGAACCGAATCGACTCCGGATTGCTTGGAAACATCCGTAAAGGTTCCGTCGCCGTTATTTCGGTAAAGAGCGTTGGTGGGTAACGGAAGTCCGCGCGGACCGCAGTAGACGGCCACGCCCTGATACGAGCAGGTTGACACCTGTGTGCTGGGCTTGGGAGCGTTCTCCAATTCGAAGTCAACATAATTGGAAATGAAGAGATCGAGATGGCCGTCCCGATTGTAGTCAAGGAAAGTGCAGCCGGCGCCAAATCGGTTGCCTGTGTGGAGCAATCCCGCCTGAACGGTTACGTCGGTAAAGGTGCCGTCTCCATTGTTGCGATAGAGGCGATTGTGTCCGTAATAGGTAAGGAAGAGGTCTTCGAAGCCGTCGTTGTTGTAATCGCCCACACAGACACCAACAGCCCATCCGGGATCGGCGAGACCTGATTTGGCGGTTACGTCTATAAAAGTACCGTCACGATTGTTGTGATATAAGCGATTGCCGGAACCGGGAGGCGTGCCGTCCAGGGTGCGGCCACCGAGAAGAAACAGGTCCATCCAACCGTCGTTGTCGTAGTCGAAAAAAGCGCAGCCGCCGCCCATCGACTCCAGAATGTAGGTGACCTGTCCCGGGGTACCGTAGACCATCGACTGGGTGAGGCCGGCTTGTGTTGCAATGTCCGTTAATCGGGAGAATGGCGCATTAAGATGAGCTGCGACTTGTTCGGCACCTTCCCATCGCGGCGAAAGAAGCGGAAAAGCGGCCATGGTGCCGGTCTGGAGGAGGCGCCTGCGCGTCCAGCGGGTTTGAAAATCGTTGAACATTGCAGCGCTAATGGGGAACCTGCGTTAATGGCTTCTTTGAAGGAGCATGTGGAGATGCTGACGGGGTGTTGCCGGCGTTGGCAAGCATCGTTTGAAGCCGCAGTGCATCTGCGTCTTTGGGATTTGATCGGAGTGCGCTTTGGACGGCCTCTTTGGCTTCAGCGAAATGCGATTGACTTGCCAGCGTTGCCGCCAGGTTCACCCAGGCTTCAGTGAATCGCGGGTTGGCAGATACGGCTGAACGGAAGAGCACCTCTGCATCTGCATCGCGACCTTGCTGGCCCAGTAGTGTTCCCAGATTGTTGGCCGCTTCGGCATAGCGGGGCGCGGCCTCAAGCGCCTTGCGAAAGTGCCGCTCAGCAAGTATGAGTTCGTTGGAACGCGCCAGCAAAAGTCCGAGCTGGTTTTCTGCGGAAGGAAAGCCAGGCTTGAGAATGATCGCTTGCTCCAGCGCCGCGCGCTCGCCAGCAGTATCGCCAGCTTTGCCAAGAGCAACAGCCAAATTGTAGGCATAAACCTCGTTTGTGGGCTGGGCCTCCAACGCCTGGCGATAGAGCGTGGCCGCTTGCGCTGGATTGCCATCCTTTAGTGCCTGCGCGGCCTGTCCCGCAATTGTTACGCCCTGGGCAAGTTTAAGCCCTGCCTGCTGGCGCTCTTCAAAAAGTTTGAGCTGCTGCTGTGCCTCTTCGGTCTTTCCCAAGAGACGGAGCTCCTGGGCCAGGTGGAAGTGCGCCTGTGCCTGGGATGGATCCAACGCAACGGCCTTCTCAAACGCATCGCGGGCATCCTCATTCTTGCGCAAGTGCGCGAGCACTACGCCAAGGTTGTAGCGAGCGTCATAGTGGCTGGGATTGAGCTCAACCGCTTCGTGGAGATGAGCGGAGGCCTGTTCATATTGCTGCGCATCGCTCTCGATAATGCCGTTGAGATAGAGCGCGTCAAAATTGTGGGGGTTGGCTTGAAGAAGTTGCTGTGCGATGGGGCGTGCAGTTTCGTTTTCGTCCTGAAGGATTAGTACCTCAAGATAGAGCAATTCGGTGGCGGTGTCGTTTGGGTGCAAGTCGAGTGCATGCTCGAGAACCTGTTGCGCATCCTGGTAACGGTGGGACTGCACGTATACAGTCGCCAACGCCTGGCTAAGGCTCAGATCGCCCTTGCTGACGTCGAGCGCGGCGCCGAGGGTGTCCGCAGCCTTGTCAAAAAAGCCTGAGCGGGAGTAAGCCAGGGCTAAATCAAGAGTGAGACCCGTGTCACGCGGGGCGCCCTCAAGCAGATCGATTGCGCCATCGAATTGCCCATCCGCTATGCGGGCCTTTGCAAGCCAGTCGAGCGCCTCAGCAGAGACAGGATCGATGCGCAAGGCCGCTCCCCAGGCTTCTTCGGCCTCGGCACGGCGGCCTGACTCATTGAGAACTACGCCTTGAAGCAGGCGGGGTTGAAGTGCGTTGCCATCGAGCTTGATAGAGCGGCGAAGTTCTTCAAGAGACTCGGGATTCTTGCCTGCGGAAGTCAGGCTGAGTCCGAGATAGTAGTGGAGCCGTGCGGAAGAGGGTTCGATGCGCAACGCCTGCCGGAAAGCAGGAATTGCGCAGGAGAAGTTGTTCTGCTCACCGAACCAGCCAGCCAGAGTTGCCCAGTTGCGGGCCGTTGGCTGTGTGTGGACGGCCGACTCAAGAGGTTGAGGACCATGGCAACTGGGGTTTAGTTGGGCAACAGCCCGGCAAGCAAAGCAGGCGATCAAAACCGCGATTGCCGCGTGGAACCGACGCGCCGTGGCAGGCGCAAGTGCGTTATCGCAGTAGGTTGCCATGGGCGCCATTGGAACTATTGAACCATGCCGCCGCTGCACCCACAAGCGCGGCTCGTTCAAATAGTTCCGAGATCCGAATATCCAGATGGAGGACCTCAGCCACCCGTTGAGCGGTGGGCAAGAAGAGTTCCGCGCAATGGCAGATGCCACCGCCGAGGACCACAACCTGTGGGGCAAAATCGGCGAGGATTGCACGCATGGCGAGTCCCAGCTTTTCCCCGAACTCGTGGAAGGCGATGCGCGAATCGGGGTCTTCCATCGCGCGACGAGCGAGCAGAGCTACCTCCCGCTCGCGACCGGTACGCCGGCTGTAGGCAAGGCGAATGGCGCGGGAGGAGACTGCATCCTCAATCGTGGCACCATCGAAGGGAAGATTCCAAATCTCTCCGCCTGGTGGAACGCCTTTTCCCTCGTTGACGAGACGGCCATTGATTGCAAAAGCGGAGCCCACGCCTGTTCCAAGCGTCAAGCCAACTGAACGATTGAAGCCCCTGGCGGCGCCGGCGCTCATCTCACCAAGCAGAAAAGCGGACGCATCATGAACGAAGGTCACTTGCGCTGGATCCCAACCAAACCGCGCCGCCAGGGCAGCGCGAAGATCAACACCGTAAAGATACGGCAGCTTGTGGCGCATCAGACTGACGCCGGCCGCGTAGTCAAAGGGACCAGGAAAGGCGAGGGCAGCACCCGCAGGATGGGCCGTGCGGTGGGCGGCTTTCTTTCCCAGTCGTTCAATCTGGTCAAGAAAAGCGGCACTCGACGGCTCGGCTAAGTGCGGAGCAGTGACGACCGTACCAAGTTGAAAGTCACCCATTGCGCAAATCGCACAGGAGATGTGACTTCCTCCAATGTCGTAAACGAGAATGCATCGCACTGAGCTGGCAAACATCAGAGTCCTATTTATGGTAACGCTCCCATTAGTAGCACACGTTACCATCAACAAGGACATTTATCTCAAAAATATATTGACACTCATATTCATAGGGGTATATATGTTCAGCGTTGGTGGTACCGCTATCAAGAAACATCGGATATGGTAGCGATCTCATCATCGCACTCGGATATCGAGTCCACCCCAGCAGGACCAGTAAACCGGCTGTACCACGGCGAAGCAGCCATCTCAGAAGGCTGCATGAGATAAGTTTGTTCAAAAAATGGGTCCAAGTGTAAGCAGTAGGGTATTTTGCAAGCAAAGCGAAGGGTTAAGCCGATGTTTTCTCCATGATTTCCCCGGTATTGACCTTTTCAACCCATTTACCAAACCCATAACGTCGCAGGTCAGGTCAGCCCACGGTAACGATATCAGGGCTCAAATTAACCGATATTTCTGGCTTGCCGGCGCAACACAATTACGACAGGAGGCAGCATGAAGCATCTTCGCACGTTCCTCGGCCTGATCGCAATCGCCTTCCTCGGGGTCTTCGCTACGGCGCAGACGCCCACCGGCACCATACAGGGTGTGGTGACCGACAAGAGTGGCGCGGTTCTTCAAGGCGCATCCATCACCATCGTCAAGACAACGACCAACGAGACGAAAACGGCGGCCTCCGATTCCGCTGGACGCTACACCTTCGTTTTTGTTGAGCCGGGCGTCTACAACGTCACCGCCGAAGCCAAAGGGTTCAGGGTGGCCAAAGAGAACAATGTTCAGGTTCAGATTACCGAAACCCGACCGGTAAACTTCACTCTCGAAGTGGGCACAGTCGCGCAGACCATTGAAGTCAACGCGCAGGGCGTGCAGACCCTCGACACGGAGACTTCGAGCCTGGGCGAGACCATCCAGACCGAGACCATCCTCCAATTGCCTGACCAGAACCGTAACCCGTTTGACTTCGCCTTCCTGGTCGCTGGCGTCAACAACGTCGGCAGCGCGTCCACGCCGCACATCGGCGGCAGCCGCAACGGCAACAACGAGCAGATCATCGACGGCATGACCAACATCACGCCGGAGAACAACATCGGCAACAACATCAGCACCTACACGCCTGTCGAGGACTCGGTGCAGGAAATGAACGTCCAAACCAACGTGCTCCCAGCCGAGAACGGGCGCTTCTCCGGCGGTACCGAAAGCCTGGTAACCAAGAGCGGCGGCAATGCATGGCACGGCACCTACTTCGAGTTCATTCAAAATGCCGCGCTCAACGCGGATGGGTTTGCAGGCCTCGGTCAGAAAAGGAGTGCCAACGCGGCCTCCCACCAGTACCAGTCGGGCGGCACCGTCAGCGGTCCGATTATCAAGAACAAGGCGTTCTTCTTCTTCGACTATCAGTACACGTCGGGAGCATCGGGCTCGACGGCCAACGATAAAGTGCCTGCTCCAGCCGTCTTCGGCGGCGACTTCACCAGCATCTTCGGTGCGACAACCCCAGTGCTCTTCGATCCGGACACCGTAGCCAAGAACGCCCAGGGGGTTTATGTGCGCCAGCCGTTCATGACCGGCGGCAAGTACAACGTCATCCCCGCCGGCCGCATCTCGCCTGTGGCGCAGGCGGCGCTGAAGTTCTTCCCCGCCCCGAATATCTCCGGCGTAGCACCGACAAGCGGCAACAACAACTACACGTTCTCCGGTCCGGTGCCCAGCACTGACTGGCATTTCGACTCCCGGGAGGATGCCGATGTCACCAAGAAGTGGCACTCCTTCCTACGCTACTCGATGGATCACAACACCTACAGCGCGCTCAATGACTTCAAAAATGCAGCCTCCAACGGCGGATACGGCGGTCAAGGCCATCAATGGGTATATAGCGGCTCCTTCAACAACACCGTGACATTTTCGCCGACACTGCTTGGGGAGTTCCGCTACGGCTACTCGAAGCAGACCCAGGACCGTATCCCGATTGGCGGCTCATTCGACCCCACCAAGCTCGGCTTTGATTCGAACTATGCGAGCCAGGCCGCCAAGCAGTTGGAGATCTTCCCGCACTTCGGTTTCGGTGGTTCAAACAACGGCTCCTTCACCGACCTTGGCCCGCTGGGATATGAGGGATTCCAGGAAGACCCCCTGGCGCAGTCCATCAACGGCAGCCTGATAAAGATCGCCGGCGGCCACACGCTGAAGTTCGGCGGCGAGTTCCGCAACCTGAGGCTCAACTTCTACCAATACACGTACCCATCCGGCACGTTCTCCTCGGACGATCAATGGACTCGACAATTTCCAGCGACCAACGACGGAACCACGGGCTACTCGATTGCCTCGCTGTTGCTTGGACTGCCTCAGAGCGGTAGCATTTCCAACGACCCGAAATACGTCACCACCAGCCAGTACATTGCCTTCTACGGGCAAGACGACTGGAAGGTCTCTCCGAAACTCACTCTGAACATCGGCCTCCGGTACGATTTCGAGATACCGCGCGAGGAACAGAAGAACCAGATGGTCTTCTGGGATCCCACAGCCGCATCGCCGCTCAACGGAGCTATCTCCGCGTCGAACTGCCCATACTGCAGCAACCTGCACGGCGCAATGACCATCGTCGGCCAGCCGGGAGCACAATACGGCCGCCGCCAAGGGCCTGTGCAGAAGAAGGACTTCGGTCCCCGCTTCGGTCTGGCTTACAGCGCCACTTCCAAGATGGTTGTCCGTGCCGGCATGGGCATCGTCTACCAGCCCTCCGCTTTGCAGGCCTCCGGAACCTCCGGCGGTTCCGGCGACGACGGCTTCGACGTTACAACCAACTACAACCCCAGCTTCAACAATCAGCAATCGTTGCCGGTGGCCACGCTCTATAGCCCCGACCCAGCGCTCGCCGCTTCAGCAACGAATCCGTTCCCAGTGGGCTACGTTCAAGAGCAGGGTACAGCCGCAAGCTGCCTTGCCAGCCCTCAGTGCACCCAGGGCATCGACATCGGCAACAATCTTCAGACGCCGTACTTCGACACCTACCGCAACCCGTACTCGATCCAGTGGAACATCAACGTTCAGCTCACCGTGCCCTGGGGAATCAAGGCGGAAGTCGGCTATCTGGGCAACCGCGGGCTTTTCCTCATTAACGGGGACCCCGGCCTGCCTATTGACCAGCTGACTACCAACACCCTGATTGCCAATGGCTGCACGGTCGGCGCAACCACCGCCCAGTGCGCGCTCTTCAATCAGGTCGCCAATCCGTTCCAGGCAGCCATCGGGCCCGGAACGCCTTACTATATCCCCGGCCTCGCGCTGAGCGGCGGCACGGTCAGTCTGGGGCAGCTGCAGCACCGCTACCCGCAGTACAACGGAGTCAGTACCTTCCGCAAGCCCGACTCGGCCTCGTTTTACAACGGCTTCACCTTTAGCGCGCAGAAGGCTGCCGCCAAGGGCCTCAGTTTCACCTACGCGCTGACCTACGGCAAGGAGTACGACAATGGAGCCTCGCCGGTCAACTACCTTGGACCGGCCAGCCAGACCTATGCCAATCAATACAACCCCAAGGGCGAATGGGGCCTGGGCGCGCAGAACGTCCTATGGGAAATTGCTTCCAGCGCGGTCTATGAGCTGCCCTTCGGTCACGGCAGGCAGTTCCTCAGCAACGGGAATGGGGTCGAAAGCAAGTTCGTCAACGGCTGGCAGCTCTCCGGCATCGAAAACTGGAGTACCGGTACGCCTATCTTGATCAGCAGCTACAACAACGGGACAACTCAATCTGCCTACGGCGCCTTGGGCCAGCGGCCTGACTGGTCGGGGACAACCGCGAAACTTTCCGCCAAGTCCTCCAGGGTCAATAACGCCGTGCTCTTGTTCAACCCAACCGTTTTCTCTAAGCCGCTCTCCTTTGCGATTGGCACCGCGCCGCGTACGTTTGGCGTGAACAATCCCAGCCTTCAGAATCTGGACCTGCAGATCGCCAAGAATACCCGCTTTGGGCATGACGACAAATTCAATTTCCAGGCCCGCATGGAGATGTTCAATGCCTTCAACCATGCCGGTCTGGGCGGCCCAGACACTAACCTCACAGACAGCAACTTCGGCAAAACTCAGGGCCTCAATGGCACGGCCCGCAGAATTCAATTCGCTGGTAAGTTCGTCTTCTAAACCAACCACCGCGGCCTGGGTGTTATAGCCAGGCCGCGGTTAACCTGACGGTGCTTGATTTCCGTTCAGCAATCCGAATCAAATTAGGCAAACTCTACTTGGGTAACTCGCCAAAGTACAAAAACCGAAATTGTCTCCACTCAGGGTTGGCCGGGGTGTCCCCCGTGCCGACCCGCTTTTGTTGCGCTCAAATCTGCAGGTAAATTCCTGTCAGTCTTGCGAGTAGTACAACAACCCCTTAGGATTATTGGGTAATGAACATGCCACATTCATGCAACGAATTCATTCACTTCTTTCTTCGCTTCTCCCGGACGGTAGCTGTATGCGCTCTTTTAGCCTTCTGTGCGTTCGGTGCCGCCACGGCTCAAATCCAGAGTTTCCCAGGCGAAGCCTATGGGCCCTGGAACGCCGAATTTCTGGCTGACGGACCGGGACTGAGCAAACCCTTACCGCCACCTCCAAATGCCGATGGGCGGACCGCGCTCCTTCTAGAAAGGTTGGGTGTCAATCGAGATCAGCAATCGCCGGACCCAATCCTGGAGGGCCGTGCCGCGTGGACCTTGGTGTTCTGGTTTCGCACAACAGGGCCGTGGGAGGGCACCACGCTTCTCGCGGGTATCGGGGACGCAGCAGCCGAGGACGCGCGCTATGTTGCGGTGCGGGAAAACCGGTTGGCGCTTTGGCTCGGTCGCGGTGAGGCGTCTGGGTTTGTCGAAGCGAACCAACCGCTTGTTGGTGATGGCTGGCATATGGCAGCCGCGGTTGCGGACGGCGATAAAGTGACGCTCTTTGCGGATGGAGCCGCTGTGGCCAGCGCACCTTTGAAGCAGGGAAGCGTGGCAGCACGCGCCGAGATGGCGCCGGGACCGATCGCTGCGCTCGGGAACAGGAACTTCGGGGGGAAAATTGCGTCGTTCATGATTTACCGCGAAGCGCTGTCTGCAGATGCAATCCAATCGATGGCCGCAGCGCCGCCGAATTTCGACATACCAACTTACGAAGAAGCCTCGCGTCGATGGCCTGTTGAGACAAACGCTCAGGCGGGTTACAGCGCTCCGCAGGATCCCTCAACGTATCCGCGTGGCAAAGCTGGTTTCAGCAAGCCCTTTGCGAAGCAAATCCCTGCGAATGAACTGAATACCGAACTCATTGGAACCAATCCCTGGATAGTCAAAGGAGGCTGGAAGCTGGCGGCTGCTCCTTCAGTGAAGGCAACGGGTGAGGAGATCTCAAAGGCCGGTTATGCCGATTCGGATTGGTATGCAGCCACTGTGCCGGGGACCGTTCTGACCACACTCATCGACCGTGGAGTTTATCCAGACCCGGACTACGGGTTAAACAATCTTGCAATTCCTGAAAGCCTTGCGCACCAGAATTACTGGTACCGTGCTGAATTTCATGCGCCGGCAGCGATTCACGGGCGGCGGCTCACGCTGACGTTTCAAGGCGTCAATTACGCTGCAGAAGTGTGGTTAAACGGCAAGAAGCTGGGTGCGATGAGAGGCGCCTTTGTGCGCGGCAGGTTTGACGTGACCGGCGTCGTGACGGCCCAAGGTATGAACGCATTGGCCGTTTTAGTATGCCCAGCTCCACACCCTGGTGTCGCCCACGAGCAGTCCATCAAGGCAGGGCCGGGAGAGAACGGCGGTATCCAGGTTATCGACGGACCAACTTTTTCGGCGACTGAAGGCTGGGACTGGATCCCTGGCATCCGCGATCGTAATACCGGCATTTGGCAAGACGTGACCTTAACGGAGAGCGGACCTGTGGAAGTGGGCGATCTGAATGTGATTACAACACTGCCTAAGGCCGACCGCAGCGAGGCCGAAGTAGAGATAGAAGCGCCTTTGAAAAACACGACTGGCGCGGCGGTGGAAGGTGATCTGACGGCAACATTCGATGACGTCAAGGTGAACAGGCACGTGAAGCTGGAGCCAGGGGACACCGTTGTGCGGCTTGCACCGAGAGATTATGCACAACTCAAAATTAAGCATCCGCGCCTGTGGTGGCCCAATGGCTACGGTGAACCGGTTCTCCATGGTCTTACGGTGGCGATGAAGATACGCGGCGCAATCAGCAGCGAAAAGCACATCGATTTTGGTATGCGCGAAGTGAGCTACGAACTTTCCCTGATGGATCAAACCGGACATCTGAAAAGAGTGGAACTCCTGCCAAGCAGAACGCATGACGACGGGACTGCACTGATCGACGAATCGCACCAGGGCATCCGCCAGATCGATGATCGCACACCCAACGTTCTTCCACCTGGGCAGACGGCACCAGAATGGGCACGGCACGCGTGGGTTCACTCGCTTGCGCCGGGCGCTGAAAGCTCGCCCTCCATTTTCCCGTTAAAAGAGAATTGGGTTGGTACAGATCTGGTCATCAAGGTGAACGGAATGCGGATCGCCGCGCGTGGCGGCAACTGGGGCATGGACGACAGCCGCAAGCGAGTCTCAGTGGAACACTTGGAGCCTTATTTCCGGCTGCATCGCGATGCACATGTAAACATGATTCGAAACTGGATGGGTCAGGATACGGAGGAAAGCTTTTACGCATTGGCCGACAAGTACGGCCTGATGGTGTGGAACGATTTTTGGGAATCTACCCAGAACTACAACCTCGAGGCGCAAGACCCTCAGCTGTTTCTGACGAATGCACGGGACACCATTCTTCGCTATCGGCACCACCCATCGATTGTGGTTTGGTGCGGGCGCAACGAAGGCGTACCTCAGCCAATTATCAATGAAGGCCTCGCATCGCTGGTGCGAACGCTCGATCATACGCGCTACTACACAGGAAGCTCGAACCAGGTGAACCTGCGCAACTCCGGACCCTACCAGTACCAGCCATTGGAGACCTTTTACAACATCAATAGAGGCTTTTCGGTAGAACTTGGCATTCCCAGCGTGCCCACACTCGAGTCAATCGAGTCCTTCATTCCAGAGCAGGACCGTTGGCCAATCAGCGATACATGGGCATACCACGACTGGCATCAGAGCGGAAATGGTGCTGTGGCGCCGTTCATGCAGCACATGAAAACCGATTTCGGTGCGCCTGAAAATCTTGCGGACTTTGAACGCAAGGCGCAGATGCTCGATTACGCCGCGCACCGGGCAATCTTCGAGGGATTTGCAGCGCACCTTTGGGAGCCGAACGCGGGGCGCATGATCTGGATGACGCAGCCCGCGTGGCCTTCAATGGAATGGAACTTCCTGAGCTCAGATTATGATACTCAGTCGAGTTTCTATGGGACGCAGAAGGCTTGCGAACCGGTGCATGCTCAGCTGAACCTGGCGGATTCGTCAGTGGATCTGATCAACCTGGGTGAAGCGCGTTCGCTCAAAGTGCGGATGCTTGTGGAGGGGCTTGACGGCGCAACTTTGAGCGACCACACTAGTCAGGTGCAGGCGGCGCCGGATGCGCGCACGCAAGTGGGACGCCTGGACTTGGAGAAGCTGGCAGCAGGACACACCGTGTTGGTCGAACTCGCGGTAAGCAACGCTGATGATTCGCTCCTGAGCACGAATGTCTACTGGTGGTCCAAGGATGAAGCTACACTGCGGGAACTGAACGCCCTGGCACCAACCACAATCTCTACTTCAGCAAGTGTTGCCAATGCGAGTGACGAGCGCTCGATGACAGTCCATCTTAAAAACAATGGAACCGTTCCCGCGATATTGTTGAAGCTCACGCTTGAGGACGCAGTTACCGGCGCGAGAATCTTGCCCGCCTACTACAGCGAGAACTACTTTTCTCTATTGCCGGGCGAGGAAAGCACAGTCACCGTGAAATTTCCAGCCGGAACGAACCAGACGAGGCTGGCGCTGCGGGGTTGGAATCTGGGCTCACAAGTTGTTGCAATGCACTAGAAGCGTGTTTTGAAATCAGGGCAAAACGCACCAGGATCAACTTAGTGGATGACCACCGATGTGCGGTGTTTGCAGCCGCACGAGCGTCGTAGTACGATCTCGACCGGAAGCACGATCTTGTTTCCAGTCTGCGGCAATTCGCCGCGGCTGATCCGGTCGAGCAGGAGGTTCGTTGCGACTCGGCCCATCTCTTGGGCCGGCTGGCGGACTACGGTGAGTGACGGCGAAGTTAGCTCGGCCATGTCGAAGTCGTCAAAGCCCGCGAAAGCAAGGTCTGTGGGAACCTTGATGCCGAGGGTACCAATTGCCAAAAGAACGTATCTTGTGGCCAGCGTGTTCGAAGTGAACACCGCTGTCGGTGGATTGGCGCTGTGCAACTTCTGCTCCAGCGCGCGCAGGGTGCCCTCCTGAGAATCACATCCGAAGAAATAGTCTTCTTTAAGACCTGCTTCCTGAAGGGCTCTGCGATAACCAAGAAAGCGGGCGTTGATGGTGTAGAGATTGCGGCTGAGGCCCATGAAGGCGATGTGTTTGTGGCCGTGTTCAATGAGGTGCTCGGTCATGCGCCTGGCGCCCACTGTGTTGTGTACCGTAACCGTATCGAACGCAGGGTCGGCGACGGGGCGGTCGAAGATTACCACGGGCGTCTTGCCGAAGAAAGCACGCGTCAGGCGAGACTCGCGAAACCTTGCGGGAATTGCAACCAAACCGTCGACATGGCGCTGCAGCATGTGTTCGGCTTCTTCAAACTCTGTGTCAGGGTTCTCGTTTGAAGTAGTGATGATAACCGAGTAGCCATGCTCGCGGGCCACAGTGGTGACAGCTTGTGCACAGTTTGCGAAGAATGGGTCGTGAAGATAAGGGATGATAAGGCCAATTGCATGCGAGCGCTGGCCACGAAATGCGCGCGCTAACTCATTGGGCCGGTATTGCAACTGCCCGACAGCTGTAAGCACGCGCTGCGCTGTTTCGACTGAGACGGGAACGGAACCGCTCAAGACGCGCGAAACGGTCATGGTACCGACGCGCGCCAGGCGGGCCACGTCGCTCATGGTGGGCTTGCGATGGATGCCAGTGCCAGATGCTTTTGGCTTTGTCTTGGCTCGTGATGGATCACCTGGATCTGGCAATTAGATTGCTCCGCGTAAGCCAACGGGCTGGCTGTTCCGCCTGCAGGCCTGGCGGTCAAACTGCCCAACCTTCAGATCAGGAAAAACGTTCAGCGCGTGGCTGTTTAGAACTGAATTTAGACCATCACGATAACAGTTGCGTCCAGTGAAATGCAACAGGAATGCTGGCGGGAACACGGCTCGAGGGCGCGTATTCAGCGAGTTCATCGGGGTGCATCCGCAGCCTGGTGCGGCGAGCGTGATTGCGACCGGATCATCGAGCGGAGTTCGATCGCATCCTTATTAGTAGGCGCCAGTACGAGGGCCTTGTCTATCTCCTCGGCCGCTTCAGCGAATTGGTTCTCGCTGGCAAGTGTGGCGCTTAGGTTGACCATTGCCTTGATCATGCCTGGTGAGTTGGACAGGGCGGCGCGAAACATCTTCTCTGCTTCGGGATCGCGGCCTTGAAGGCCGTAAAGCGTTCCAAGATTGTTGAGCGCTTCGGCATTGTTGGGTTTAAGTTCAAGGGCGCGCTTGAATTCCTCCTCGGCTTGCGCCGCCTGTTCTGTTTTGCCCGCGTTGAGCAGGGTCAGGCCCAGGTTATTGTGTGCCTCGGCAGAGGTAGGGTCGAGTTCGATGACTCGCGAAAACGCGGCCGACGCGAGGAGGTGCTGGCCATCTGTCTCGAGCACTCGTCCTAAACTCAAAAGCAGGTCAACCGAGTCAGGATAATAGTTGAGAGCCAACTGGTACTCCCGCGCGGCGTCGCCGATTCGGCCTGCGGCTTCAAGTGCATGACCAAGATTAGGATGGACAAGATAATACCGTGGGTTGATCTCGAGCGCTTTTTCAAACTGCGCAACTGCTTCGTCGTAGTGGCTGGTGCGGGTCAGTGCGGCGCCCAGGTTATTAAAGATGCGCTCGTCATCAGGGTGCGCGAGCGCCAACTCGCGCCACTCTGTAATAGCTTCTTTATCCTTGCCTTCAGTGCCCAGTTCCGATGCATGATCGAACTTGGCGTACATTTCAACCGCCGGCGTGTTGATTTTCACCAAGCCATTGGCCGGAATATTCACAAACTCGGGCAGGTTAACTGCCCGATTGGCGGCGGTCACACCCTCGATAAGAATGGCCGGGCTGTCATTGCCATTCTCGTCTATGTGCGTGAGGAACATGCGCGTGTAGGGTCCGCGACTCTTCGACGAGAAAACCAGCCAGCGGCCATTCGGGGACCAGCTATGCCAGGAGTTCATGGGACTCATGTTGGCATTGAGCCGGCGCGCTTGGCCACCACCGAAGGGAACAATGTAAAGCTGACCGTCGGGGCGCATCACTTCGCCATTGTGCGCCTCAACAAAGACGATCCACCGGCCGTCGGGCGACACCTTGGGGAAGGAGTTGCTCATCCCGTTCCCAGAAGCACCGGCAATGGGCTCAGCCGTACCGCCGCGACCGTCGTTGAATGGAATGCGGTAAAGGTCATATTGAATTGGAATTTCGTTAGGGTCGTTGGCACGCGTTGCGATTGGTCGTCCCTGCGGATAGGGATCCGTTGCTCGTGCGCGCGCAAAGACAATGGACTTGCCATCCGGGGTCCAAACTCCGTTGGTTTGCACATAGTCAGGGTTGTCTGCACCGGGCAGCGAATGACGTCGACCGGTGCGGCGGTCGTACCAGAACAGCACGCCACGGGTGGGATAGAAAACCTGAAGGAATCGATAGTCCTTGAAGTTGGCGACGTAGTACTTGTCCTGCTGCATGCGGTCGGGGCTGCCAAGCATCGTGAGAACATAACGCCCATCGGGCGAAACCTGGGACATGAATCCCACGCGGTTGAAAGCGAAGCGTGGATCACGCGAAGGATTCCAGGAAATCATGTCTTCAGACCGCACAACAGTCTGTGGCTTAAGGGCGACCGCAGCATACAAACCCTTGTCGTTCTGGGGCCCATCCATGTCGATGCCCATTGTCTTACCGTCGCCTGAGAATGAATGGCAGTTGGCGCAGGTGTGCATGCCCTCCAGCACAACACGACTTGTGGGCTGATCAATGCTTTTGAGCCGCCATTGGATCAAGTGAATGGCATTGGAAGCAAGCGGCTTGATCACACCCTTCTCGCCTTCTGAAGGCATCAGCGGAACATCACGATAGAAGATTGGAGCACCCACGGAGTCGCGCGAGGTGAGAATCGTGGTTTGCCCGGTTGAAATAACGACTGGGTTGCTCGATGAAGTTAGGCCGCTAATAACGATCCGTGCGGGGCCCGGAATGGAATGCTTTTTGATCGTCTGCCAGATGCGTGTGTCGGGAATCCAGGTATGGGCCTGAGCCTGCTCGGCGGTGAGTTTGGGGAGTTCGTTGGTTTTGTAGATGCAGCGGGTATCTATCTCGCCAACCTCGATGCGAGGGCCGTCAGTGTTGATGTGGAGCGGAGCCGATCCGTCGGCAAATGAGATGTCGATCCGCCAGACCCTCGCTTCAGCGGATGCGTCGCGCCAGATGAATGTTGGCAGAGTTATCTCGGGCGGAAAGATTGAGCCAGCCAAGGGGTAATCGACAGTGATGGCTGCCTGCGTCTCCTGAGCACGAACGGTGCGCATTGAGGGACGGTGAAAGAGTACGCAGACTGCTAGCGCCAGAATCGTCGTGAAGGCTATCAGCGGGAGAACGTTATCAGACCGCCGCATTTTCTGGCTCCAATCGTGGAGTTTGATTCCCCTCAACTGCGGTGACGATCGACCGGCGGCCGGGCGAAAGAAAGTTCTCTAGCTCGAGATTATAAGCGGCCCACGACTAGGATAGAACGGGTTTCTTCAATTTTATGCAAGTAGGCCATGGTTGGCTTGAGTATTATCAAATTCCGAATGGCCGGCAAATGAACAGCTCATTTTCCCGTCGCTACAGTTTTGTGATAGCGGTATCATTCGTTGAGTCATCGATGGCCGCCAGCGGCTAAGAAATGGGGAGGCAATCCGGAGCGAGCGACTCGGTCAATGACGCGATAGAGTCAATGAGGGCTTTCAAATCAAGCAATGTGCACGCAAATGGGAACGTCTCCCTGTTGGGGAACTGGAAGACCCGCCAATCGCCTCATGCACTGCGACTAAACGCCCGAAGCCACGAGTGTTCACGTCGGTTCCCGCACAAAGGAATAGTCGCACGCCGCCGGGCTCGATTCTCGACGAGCTAAGATCATGCGGGTGTGCACCGTATCGATTGGTTGCAACTACTTCCCGGGAAGGTACTCGTAGCTGACAAAAGCGAGGCGTTTTGAGTCGGGGGACCAGGAAGGGACGTTGATGGTGCCCTGCCCGCCAAAGAGCTTGGCAAGGACTTTGATGGCTTTGGTCGGGTTGGATTTTGCCAAGTCGGGCGTACTCTTCAGAGGCATGAGGCGGATTTCAACGTCTTTGTCCGCTGGGTGGCCGTTGACTCCCGGGGCGTAGGCGAGGAAGGCGAGCCACTGGCCGTCGGGGGAGATGTGGGGGAACCAGTCGTTAGAATCTTCGCTCAACACCTCCTCCTGGTCAGATCCGTCAGGGTGCATGCGCCAGATCTGCATGTGGCCTGTCCGCTGGGAGTTGAAATAGATGTAAGCGCCGTCGGGAGAGAATTCGGGGCCATCGTCGAGGCCAGGTGCAACGGTGAGCTGGGTTTCATCGCCGCCGGTTGCGGCAATCGAGTAAACGTTGAAGTTGGTAGTATCGGGGCGTTGGATCTGGCCGCCGCTGCCTTGAGCGGACAAGACTTGATTGTAATCTCCGCGCTGGCCTGTAAAGACGAGTGTTTTGCCGTCAGGGGACCAGCCGTGCCAGTAGGAAGGGGGGCGCCGGAGGTGATGAGGCGGGGCGCGCCGACGGCGACGGGGACCACGTAGACCCGTGATTTGCGGTCGCCGTTGGGAGTGTCGCTGATGGCGAGGTGCGTGCCGTCGGGGGAGAGGCCGTGGTCGTTGTTGATGTGGACTTGGGGTGCGGTGGGGATGAGGGTCGGCGCGGCAGCAGGGGCGGAGCCCGAGTCGGACGGCAGGGTGAGGCGTCGGAGGGCTCCATCCTGGTTGAAGATCAGGAAAGAACCGTCGCGGGACCAGTTGGGGGCTTCAAAGTGAGCCGGGGCGACGTATTCCACGTGACGGTCAGTGGAGGCGATGGCCACTGTCTCAAGGCTGCTGTAGAGGACGGGCTTGGTGGAGGAGGACGCAAGCGACTGGATGGAGACGTTATCGAAGATGGCCTTCTGTACGTCGTCCTTGTTGTGGGAGCAGACGCCAATGCCGGCGTAGAAGTCGCCAGGGAAGGGGATTTTGATGGAGGCGCCGGCGGGGGTGAATACGTGGTCTTTTCCGGCTACGAAGGCGTAGAAGAAGTCGCCTCGCTTTTCAAGGCGCACGGACTCTGGGGAGGAGACGTTGGACTGGACTTCATGGGTGTTGCCGCCGGTGGCGTCGCGGAACTGGAGCGAAGTGAGGCCGCTGCCGTGGACGGCGATGTCAACCGCAACCGATGGGCCCTCCAGGGTCTGGCGCATCATGAGAACTGCCTTGCGGTGGGGGTCGCCGACAGCGCCCACGAAGGCGATGCTGGCGCTGATGACGACATCGCCGGAGACTTTCTTCCAGACAAAATGAAAGTCGTCGATGCCGAACCACATGTTTTCTCCGCTGCCGGCTACGGTGTAGGAACGGGTGGCGGGCGCGTAGAGCACAGAACCAGGATGGAGGACGATTCCAACATCCTGATGGCCGTCAAAGATGCGGCCGAGCTGGGCCTGCGCGGGGAGTATGAGAGCCATGAGGGTAAGGACGGCGAAGAGAGCGGGGCGAATGCAGGACATGGGACCTCAGTGTGGCAACGGAGTGTGGTTATTGGCCGGGCCAATCATAGCTGGTGATCAGATGGCCATCGGTGCCGACCAGAAGCAAGGCTGCATGGCCTGGTGCAAGGGAGCCGGAGAAGGTCTTGCCGCTGCGTAGATCGGTGAAGGAGATGGCGGTCTGGTTTGACTCAGAGGCGAGGGCGTAGAGGGTTGCGGTTGGGAATCGGGTGGGGCAAATGAGGATGCCGGAGTCGGTGATGGGTGTGGTAAAAACGGGGTTGACGGCGGCGGCCTTGAGGGCGTAGGCGTAGACGTCGGCGATGGCCTGCGGATTGTCGTTGAGCTCGAGTGGGAGCGCGGAGAAGAGGATGCGGCCCTTGCCCAGGGGGACCTCAGCCCATTCTGCCCCGCTGAAGAGGGCGGTGCGGCTGAGGGTAGTGGTCTTAAGGCCAGAGTAGGTCAGCAGCTCCTGTTTGCCGGCGAGCGTGACGAGATTCTGGCGGGTGGTGAGAGCAACTGTGGAGGACTCCAGGCCGAGGGCCTGGCCACGGTTGGAGACGTGGAAGTGGGCGTCGTCAAGAGGGCCGCTGACCAACAGGACTGCGCCAGCTTTGACCCGCGTGAGGATGGCGTCCCAGGCGGAGTCTGTGAGGACCATGGGCGAGGGAAGCAGGATGAGTTTGGGCGAGCCCAATAGTTCGGGCTGGTACTCGCCCACGGAATAGGCCTGGGCGCGGTTGAATTGAAATAGAACGCGGACGGCGGCCTGCTGGGCCTGGATTGCGTCCGCGTTGTAGACGGAGAGCTGGTAGGACTGGGGTAGGACGAGGGCGACCTGCGGCTCAATGAGAGAAGTAGCGAAGGAAGAGGCGGCTTGAGCGAAGTGGCCGAGGTCGCGCATGCGATTTTCCCAAACCTTCGAGGAGCCGTCGCTGCGGAGCATGCCGAAGTCAACCTCGCGGTCCCAGTCCCATTGCATGGCGCCGGAAGAGCCGGCGGCAAAGCCGAGAACCCATTTGCGCTCGGTGAGGCCAAGGCCAGTGAATTCGTCGTAGCGCCATGTGCCGTCGGAGGCCCAGACTGGCTGGTAACCGGTTTCGCCGGTGATGTTCGGGACGCCCGGGCGGCGGGCGACGACAGAGTCCCAGAGCAGAGCTTCGTCTTGCCAGTAGGTGTGGTTGGTGGTGAAGGAGACGCCGGCTCCGCCATAGAACTGGTTGAGAACTCGGTCGATGACGCCGCCTTCGTCCTGGCCAACGTTGATCAACTGGTTGCTGCCAGTGGAGCGGATGAGGGCAACCAAGGAGCGGACCCAGCCGCTGTAGGTGTCCTGAGCGAAGAGGTTGTAGTCGAGGGTGCGAATCTCGTTCGGGTTACCGTAACGTTCGTAGCGGAGATCGGCGAGGGTGGGCAGCGGGACGGCGTCGAAGGTGCCGAGGCTCTCCGGGGTGACGCGCCAGGCGGCGGCGAGATCGGCGAGGCTGGTGTATCTGGCACTGAGCCACTTGTGCCAGGCGGCGGCCTCACTGGGGTCAGCGTTGGGAACGTTCCCACGGAAGATCATGCGGGGGTTGGAGAAGCTCGGTTCGTTGATGAGGTCCCAGCTGAGCCAGGGAACGCCCTTAAAGTGATCAGTGATTGACCGGACGTAGGCATGCTGAGCAGCGACAGCGGCGAGATCGGTATAGGGGTTGAGCGGGGTGGCGGAAGGGTCGCTGCGCTGCGGGCCGGAATGTGGTGAGAAGGCAAAGAGGGTGAAGTTGACGGCGATATTGTGGCGCTGGGCGCAGAGCAGGAAGGCCTCGAGGTTGCGGGTGAAGCGCAGATTGACGCCACCGGTTTCGTCCTCGATGAATTTACTGTTCTGCATCCAGACACCAGTGCGGACGAAGCTGACGCCGTGTGAAGCCATCTCAGCAAAGTCGTGGTCCCAGACAGCGGCGTTACGGGGGCCAGAGAAGTCCCAGCCGTTCTCTTCTGTTGAGAAGTAGTTGGTGCCGACAGGGAAGAAGGGTTTGCCGCCGAGGGTGAGGAAGTCTCCCTTGACGCCGAGGGCATTGCCTGACTCGAGTGCGGACTCGCCGGAGACCCAAAAGCCGTTCTGATAGAACTCGCGGGGTTTGCCCTGCTGCTTGAGGACGGCGGTGACGGTGTAAAAGCCGGGTGGAAGCGGGGAGTGGAGAGGCGCGTCGAGGTCGATGACACCCTTGCTGGTGAAGGGCAGTGTGGCGGAATTGACGACAGCGCTGTCTGAGGTGAGAGTAAACTCGACCTGGCCATCGAAAGCGTATCCCTGGCTTTGGCTGTGCGAGTCGCGGAGATGGACAGTGAGGACGGGCGGTTCGCCGGAGCGGAGGGCGGAGAAGAGTGCCTCCACGGAGAATGTGACGGCGCCCTGGCTGGCATAGTCGGCTGTCTGATGGATCAGATTGGTGCCGTCGGGCGATTGCCAGTAGCCGGGGGTAGGGTTGAAGTCGAGGGCGACGATGCGGGTGCCGGGCATCTGTTCGGCCCCGCTGTTCGCGTGGTCAGAGACGATGACCGGGGCGGCGACGAGGAGGCCGGTGGAGTCGGCCATGTAGCCGAGGCCGTTCATGCGGCCCTCCACGGTGAAGTAAGTCTGGGCCTGGACCTTGATGGCGGGAAGCCAGGTGTAACCGGAGCGCCACTGGAAAGCCGCGCCAGCGGGGACCGGGACTTCGTACGTGTGGCGGAAGCCGAGGGTGCGGGACCAGGTGTCCTGCGGGGCGCCGGCGATGTATTGGCCGCTCTCGCGCGCGACCGGGACGCGGAGGGGCTGGCCGCCAAGTATCAGCAGATTGCCGCCGGCGTTGAGGTACGCTTCAATTGCTTTCCAGGATTGAACTGGGACCGCTGAGCCGTAGGGGAGGATGAACAGTCCCGCGGCGCGGAGGGTTTCAGGCCGGGCAAGAGCGGATTCATCGGCAAAGACGGGTTCGAGGCCTGCGAGAGCTTGCTCGAGGGTGGGGCGGTCAAGAGGCTGGCTGGCAACCGTAGGGAAACCGGGCTGCCAGAAAACCACGACCCTGGCATGGAGCGCAATGGGAAGCGACACGAGGACGAGGAGTATGAAGATAGATTTGCGCATAAAGCGGGCTCCTTCCGAAGTTGGTTTGCGAACAGCGGCAGTCAGCGATCGAGAGCCGCAGGAATGATAACGGTATCATGCCATTTCTGACAAGTAGGCAAAGTTCGGGCAACCTCTCGCAGTTCTCAAAAATGGGTCGTGGGGCTCATCGAGACCTGGGGAGATCAAGAGCCGGTGCGGGATAGGCTGCGAGCGCTTTGTGCTCTGGTTGGTGAAGTACGGCTTGGAGATGCCACTTCGGCGTGAAGGGAGTCAACCGACCTCCATTTCTAGAGGAAATGGAAGATACGGATTATTGCTTTCGGCCTCACGGCACGAAGTCGCTCAGAATCCCTGTGAGCATTCGGCAAGGCGGGGATGGGCGGGCACGGCAGTGCATATGCTTCTAGACTGCAAGGCGTATTACACCCTCCTACCGGCATCAACGGGCGTGAGATGTCGGTTCTAAAATCTCGGTACAACTTCGGTACATTTGGAGGTGAGAGAAAGTCCGGTTTTTCGTTCCTAAGCGAGACCAGATGAAGCACTTAGAATTGGAGTTTCATTTGGTTCGGGACCAGGGGGTCAGAGGTTCAAATCCTCTCTCCCCGACCATTGATTCCCCTTCCATCAATTCAGCTCGCAGGGGCAGTTCGTTCGTGAACTGCCGACCGCGAGCACCCCCAAAGGAGCACCCGGCCCCACAACCGGCCATGCAGAGGCCCCCGAGCCGACCGTGTCGCAGGATGGAACTTTCCAGGAACCAGCGCCTGCACTGTCTATCCCGACGACCTCTGCAAATTGATGTTCTGGATTGCTTGGTTGACCCTGCCTGGAGATTGGACGAGATGTTATCGCGGGAGTAGCATTGCTCGCACAACAAAACCCGCCGGGCAGCGGGTCACTTGTATTTCTGATGTGTCGCGTCCTGCAACGCTGTCCTACAGAGTACAAGGGGAGGGTGTGTGATGCGAGCACGAAGAGCGCAAACCGATCGACACACCGCGATGCTGCCTTTTCCTGAACCCATGAGCACGCCAATAATCAATCCAGAGGTTCGGCCCCCACCACCCGCAACACGGGGGCATCGCCACGGAAATACGGCACAATAGGGAGCGTTAATTGTTGCCGCGCTGGCCTTTGTTGGACTTCTTGCGAAACTTGCCTTAACAGTGTATTTCCACTATGCGGCTGGACAAGCGCAAGCTTCCGACGGCCACATCGAGCAACTCATCGGCGACAAGGTCAATCCAGAACTGAAGAGTCTCAATACCGATCTCGGCAAGAGAATGGATGGACTCAGCGGAAAGGTTGACGGGTTATCGGATAGGGTTTCGCATATAGAAGGATCGTTAAATAGGCGGGTATCGAGCCTTGAAACTCAGGCAGGTCGGCAAGCTTCGCTCGCAAAGCTGCAAGGCCCGGGGCGCACGTTGGCGCTGATAAGAGCAGAGATTGAGACGGCCGAGATGAGCGGCAAACTCTTGGCGGCATCTGACCTCGCCGACTACAGGAACGTCGCCCTAGAACTACCGCCTTCTGCAAACGAATACTGGACAACCCTAGCGGTAATTATCAACTACCAATCCAAATTGAACCAGATGAGCGGCGAGGCTCCTGACCCTCTCAAAATCTCTAAAGTATGCGGCGGTCTTACAAACAATGAAAATATGCGAAATCTTGGCAATAATTATATGAATGAGCGGCTTACAAATTGCGTCATTGATCTCGACAACGAATCGTTCTTCCGAGTTACGTTTGTTAACTCTGTCATCCGCTATAGC
>OBLU010001130.1_pt1 | contig 24878 bp, 15 predicted proteins | sample 1518681 | NCBI WGS metagenome assembly OBLU01 (sample SAMEA3539304, study PRJEB22396) | soil metagenome | biome: tundra; feature: field; material: soil | place: USA | collected 2010-05 | depth 0.15 m
GCGCTTCCGTTTTTGCAATAAGTCTGGGCGTGCGATATCCATCACACCTTGCTATTGCACTTGCCGTACCAAAAGACTGCCCAGAGTCTGTGCTGAAAATAAGATACTTACGGTCGTTTTGGCCGGCTGGGGGCGATGGCATTGACCGCTTCCGATGTGGAGGTGTTCGATATCGGACAGTGGGAAGGGACTGGCGGAGGGGTTTTCTGAGTTTGGCATTTGGGTGAGGAGACCCGCGCCTGTTTCGAGTCAGCAGCGTTCGACGGCGAGGGCTACGGCGTTGCCGCCGCCGAGGCATAAAGAGGCGATGCCTTTGGTTTTTCCGCGCCGCTCGATGGCATAAAGGAGCGTGACGAGGACGCGGGCGCCGCTGGCGCCGATGGGGTGGCCGATGGCAACCGCGCCGCCATGGACATTGACCCGGGCTGGGTCGAGGGCGAGGTCACGATTGACGGCGAGGGCCTGGACGCTGAAGGCCTCATTCAATTCGAAGAGATCGACATCCTGGAGTTGCCAACCGGCGCCCGCGGCTGCCTTGCGCACTGCGGCGATGGGGGCAAGGCCGAACCACTCCGGCTCAACACCGCTCGTGGACTGGGAGCGAATGACGGCCATGGGTTTGAGGCCGAGTGCTTGCGCGCGCTGTGCGCTGGTGATTAGGAGAGCGGCTGCGCCGTCGCTGACGCTGGGGGCGTTACCAGCAGTGACTGTGCCGTCGCTCTTGAAAGCCGGCTTGAGAGTGGCAAGGATTTCGACGGTTGTGTTGGGACGGATGGTCTCGTCTGCCTCGACCAGGAAGGGGGCCGCACTTTTGCCGGTGGCAGGAATTTCAACGGGTAGGGTTTCGTTGCGGAAGAAGCCGGCGGCGGCGGCGGCGGCGGCGCGGCGGTGGGACTCGGCTGCAAAGGCGTCCTGCTCGAGGCGACCGATGCCGTACTTTGCGGCAATCATCTCTGCTCCGATGCCCATGTGAAAGCCGTTGTAAGCCTCCCAGAGGCCGTCGAAGATCATGGAATCGACGAGTTCGGCGTTGCCCATGCGATAGCCGGACCGGGCTTGCGGGAGCAGATACGGAGCGTTGGTCATGGACTCCATGCCGCCGGCAACGACGATCTCGGCGTTCCCGGTTTGAATGGCCTGGGCAGCGAGGGCGACGGCTTTCAGGCCAGAGCCGCACACCTGATTGATGGTGAAGGCGCCGGCAGCAGGGCTGAGGCCGCCATGAATGGCAGCCTGGCGGGCGGGGTTTTGACCGAGGCCGGCCTGAAGGACGCAGCCCATGATGCACTCGTCGATTTGGGCCGCTTGGATTCCTGCACGGCGGACGGCTTCACGAACAACCAGCGCGCCCAACTGCGGTGCGGAGAAGGACTGGAGCGCGCCCTGGAACTTGGCTACCGGGGTGCGCACGGCAGAGACGATGACTACTTCATTCATGCGTTGCTTTCTACAGGCACAGGATCGAACATGCTTTCAGATTAAATGCGGCCGGCTGCGCGAAGATCACGGATCTCTTCGTTGTCGAAGATCCGTGATCGAATGAGGAAGCGGACACCTTCGGCATTGTCGAGTGAAAACATTCCGCCATGGCCGGGTACAACGTCGAGAGTGAGCTGCGTGTGCTTCCAGTACTCAAATTGACTGGAGCTCATATAAAAAGGCTCGCCGTCCACTTCCCCCAATTGCACATCCGAATCGCCGATGATGAGTTCGCCGCGCGTATAGCACATGGGGGAGCTGCCGTCGCAGCAGCCTCCTGACTGATGAAACATCAGGGGGCCATGCTTCTCGCGCAAGACTCTGATCAGGTGAATGGCGAGGTCGGTCGCCAGCACCTGTGCGGGTAACTCAGCCATGGGTTCCTCACTTCCTGAAGAGAAGGCTAATCTCTGCGATTGTCTTTCAATCAAATCGGCCGGCTGTTGCACGTGGCAAGTTTGCCTGCACACGACAATCCGGGGAGAGCCCCTCTTGAATCAAGGGCAACCCAATCAATTCTTGAACACCGATGTTGACTGATGGTGGTTCATCCAATCAAACCAATAATCCTTGGCCGCATCCATGGGCTCGAGGCATTTGCCGGCGAGTTTTCCGGCGGTTGCGCAGCCCTGGAAGTTCCAGATGCTGCCGGTCTCAGTATCTTGCATGATCCCGCTGTTGGCAGATTGATTTGTGGTTTCAGATGGAACAAAGGTCAAAGGCTGTTCAGCGATGTGGGCTTGAAACACGCGTATCGATGCCTGGTCAGGTCCGACAAGAATCAGAATGGGGCTCCCCGCGAAGCGGTCCTGAATCGACCTGGCCGCGAGGATGGACTTGACGGGCCAGGCCTTGCTCTGGCCGAGGACAGCGATGCCGAGCATCAACTCGTGTGGAGGTATTCCCGACTTCTGCGTGTCGATTACAACGTGTGTCTTTTCAACTTCAGCCTCCCAATCCTTGGAGTCATATTCCTGGACATACTTCGCATCGGGCAGAAGCACGAGGCCATTCGGCCGTTCCGAACGCCAGAGGCTGAACGTCAATTCGTCACTGTGGATGAGCACGAGTTGCCGTCCTTTGAAGTGCCCAAAGATTGCTTGCCCCGTGCTCTGCTGCCAGATGGTGCGGGTCTCATCATCACGGATGAGGGCGTTCCCATTGTTGATTCCGGCAAGCCGGAAATGAAGAGCTCTACCATCCATCACCCGTTTCCAGACGAGTCCGGCATGGCAGAGCGTGCAGTAGGTAGCAGCGATCGGAATGCCACCAACCGTATCGTTCACGACGTGATGGTAGCCCATTGTGCGGATGGGATAGGCGTGCGTCTCTGTTCCCAGAGTGACAGATAATACTTTTTCGTCGCCGTCCGCTTTTGCTGAACTGGGGTCTGTGAAGGCCGGCGCAGGATACGGATGAAACATGATTTCATAGACGTTCACGTGCGTCAGGCAGGCGGCGGCGACTGTTATGACGGAAAGGAAGACGAAAGTGCAGCGGGTGAGCAGGTGGATCTTCCGTTTCCACACCGCGAAGTCGATACACAGAATGACGATGGCGCAGAGCACGGAGATCCAGGGAGCGGCGCCCCGAACAGTCAATGCGAGATCAAGCTGGCCTTGGTCCTGAGGTCGAAAAGGGCGGATGATATAGATGGGGAAGGCCAGGGAAGCAATCGAAATGAAGGCGCATGCGGCAACAGCCCACAGAACACGGCCCGTTTTGAGTTTTTCATTCAAGTGCAAGGAGTCTTGCTCCCCGGCATCATCGAGCTGTAATGGCATTGAATTTCGGCCTCGGCTTTGATGGTTCCATACGACCTGGCGCAAGAATCAAGTGCGCAACAAGCCTCACCAATGCCGGTCTACAGCAAAGGTGAGGCTTCTGGTACCGATCGGTTGATGCAACTGGTTGCGCGCAATGCTAAAAGAAGCCGAGCTTCTTGGGGCTGTAGCTGATCAGCAGGTTTTTGGTCTGCTGATAGTGGTCCAGCATCATGGCGTGCGTCTCGCGTCCGATGCCCGACTGCTTGTAGCCGCCGAAGGCAGCGTGCGCGGGATAGGCATGGTAGCAGTTGACCCACACGCGGCCTGCCTGAATGCCGCGGCCCAGGTGGTAGCAGCGATTGGCGTCGCGGCTCCACATACCGGCGCCAAGTCCGTAGAGCGTGTCGTTGGCAATGGCCAGAGCTTCTTCCTGTGTTTTGAAGGTAGTGACGGAAACGACAGGGCCGAAGATTTCTTCCTGGAAGATTCTCATGCGGTTGTTGCCGCGGAAGACGGTGGGCTGCACGTAGTAGCCGCCTTCCAATTCGCCGCCCAGGTTGGCACGGCCGCCGCCGGCCAGCAGCTCCGCGCCCTCCTTGTGGCCGATGTCGATGTAGCTGAGAATCTTTTCCAGTTGCTCACTGGAGACCTGAGCGCCGATCATGGTCGAGCTCTCCAACGGGCTGGCCTGCTTAATGGCGGCCACACGTTTAAGTGCCCGCTCCATGAAGCGGTCGTAGATGCTCTCCTGGATGAGCGCGCGGCTGGGGCAGGTGCAGACTTCGCCCTGGTTGAGCGCGAACATCACGAAGCCCTCGATCGCCTTGTCAAAGAAATCATCGTCTGCGTTGCAGACATCGTCGAAGAAGATGTTGGGGGATTTGCCGCCCAGTTCAAGTGTGACGGGAATCAGGTTCTGACTGGCGTACTGCATGATGAGGCGGCCGGTAGTGGTTTCGCCGGTGAAGGCGATCTTGGCCACGCGCGAGCTGGAGGCAAGCGGTTTGCCGGCTTCAAGGCCGTAGCCATTAACGATGTTCAGTACGCCCGGCGGCAGCAGGTCGCCAATAAGTTCGGCCCATACGAGGATGCTGGCCGGAGTCTGTTCGGCGGGCTTGAGCACCACGCAGTTACCGGCAGCGATGGCCGGAGCGAGCTTCCATGTGGCCATCAGAATGGGGAAGTTCCAGGGAATGATTTGTCCGACCACGCCGAGCGGCTCGTGGAAGTGATAGGCGACGGTGTCGCTGTCGATTTCAGAAAGAGTGCCTTCCTGGGCGCGAATGCAGCCGGCAAAGTAGCGCCAGTGGTCGATGGCCAGAGGAAGATCGGCCGCGGTGGTTTCGCGAATGGGCTTGCCGTTGTCCCAAGTCTCGGCCAGAGCCAGCATGTCGAGGTTGTCCTCCATGCGCTGCGCGATCTGGTTCATGATGATGGCGCGCTGCGTCGGGCTGGTGTTGCCCCAACTCTCGCGCGCAGCGTGTGCTGCATCCAGCGCGAGCTCGATATCCTTCGCGGTGGAGCGGGGAATCTCGCAAAATGTCTTTCCGGTGATGGGCGTGACGTTTTCAAAGTACTGGCCGGCTGCGGGCTCGACCCACTTTCCGCCAATGTAGTTTCCATAACGCGGGCGGAAGCTCATATGTTCACTGAGCTTGCCGGGATGCATTGCCGTAACTGTCGCCATTGAAGTGTCCTCCAAGTAGAAATACCGCGCAGGTGCAGGCGCAGGGGACGCGGCTGGAGAATCATACACTCATCGCTGCCAGGATCGGCAACTAGACTGGGCAAGTCTGATAAGCGACCTACTTAGAAGATGTTGCGAGCTGCCCCTCTTTCCATCGATATCAACTTTGAAATCTGCAAGACGCAATCGCATGCTGGATACTTTGGCGGGTTTCTTCCCGATCCATCTCTCGATTTTCCGATTCAAGAAACTCTCCTACGAAGCAAAGGGAACGCCTCCAATCCGGGTCAGGATTTGGAATTCGTGAAATGTAGATGATGATTTCTTTTCAGAATCCTCATTTGTTCTTTATGTGGCATTTGCATTACTAAGGTTAATCCGCAACGACCGGACCAGATAAGGCAGCATGTGAATCCTCCCCCTGGATTCCGCACGGCCATCCCGGTCGTGTAGCGCTGAGGGCTTGCCGGCAGGGAGCATATGTCGGCTTGGGTGAAGCGTCTTTTCTGAAGTGTTGGCTCGAATCACACATTGTCATTCAACACACATTTTTCCTTTGGAGGATATAGTCCCGATGAATCTGAATCCGAACCGCATGCTTCAAACGATGGCCGGAACCGCGATGGCATTCGCCTTAATCGCTGGTGCGCAAGCGCCCCCCGCACCCACACCAGCAGCCACACCCGCGGCCACGCCGCCTGCGGCAACTCCAGCGCCAGCGGCCGATCAGGCACCGGCTGCTCCGACGGCACCAGCGGCGCCCACTTGGAGCGTCGGACCCATGGACGTGAGCGGGTTCATCGACGGATATTACAGCACGGACTTCAACCGTCCGACCGCGACCAACAACGGCCAGGTGAATGACCTGTACAACTTCAACGACAAGACGGACCAGTTCAGCCTGAGCGCCGCCAAGCTCACGTTGAATCACGATCCAGATCCGGTCGGCGCGCATGTGGACTTTATTTACGGGCGCACAAACGACTTTATTAATGCTCCGACACCCAACACCAGTTCCGCCGATCAACTGAACTTCGTGGAGCAGGCATTCCTCAGCTTGAAGCCACCGAAGGCGAAGGGCTTCGAATTGGACTTCGGCAAATTTGTAACTTCGGCCGGTGCGGAAGTCATTGAGGCGAAGGACAACTGGAATTACTCTCGCTCACTGCTGTTTGCCTGGGCGATTCCTTACTGGCACTTTGGCGCGCGCACCTCGATACCTGTCTCCAAGACGGATACATTCGGCATCCAGGTGGTGAACGGATGGAACAATGTTGCCAAGTCCAACGGCGGCGCAACAATAGGGGTGACGAACGCGCTGACCAAGCCCAAATACACCTGGAGCCTGAACTATTACGTTGGCCCAGAGAACGCCAACACGTCCTCAGGCATGCGCAATCTGATCGACACCACGCTGCTGCTGACGCCGAACGCAAAGTTCAATCTGTACCTCAACTACGACTACGGCTCGAACCAGGATTCGATCACGACAATCACCTATCCTGGGGCCAGGGCCGGCAGCCCTCGTCCATTGGCGACCGGTATTACCTCGGGCGACAACATCTTGAATACCTGGCAGGGCGGCGCCATTGCCTTCCACGAGCAAGCGACGGGCAAGTCAGCGTTTTCAGGCAGGTATGAGTACTTCAACGATGCGGAAGGCTACGAAACTGGCACCACACAGAATGTGCAGGAGTTCACTGCAACTTATGAGTACAAATGGGTCGAGGGACTGCTGACCAGGGTTGAGTACCGCGGCGACTTCTCCAACATGCCCGTCTTCCACAAAGACCAAGCTTCGCTGGTGGATCAGCAGCAGACGTTGACGATTGCCTTTATCGCCTTCTTCGGTCCGAAGCGCTAACCTGCGCCTTTCGTCCTCAGGGGTGGAAGGACATAGCAACCCAAACGCCGCGCAGACGGCGAGCCTGGCCAGATGAGATTCATACTGTTGACCTGGCCGGACTCGCCGCCTGCAAAACATACCTTCTTCCGCCCAAGTAAAGGGTAGGAATCGGGTGATGCTCAACAAATTCCCGGGGGCGAGAAGCGGCCGGGAGCAGCCAGACGAACCTTACTGATCCAGATTGACCAAATCCAGGAGAATGCTCATGGCAGATCAAAAAGCACCACAGATGCAGGCCACCCTGGGCCTTACGGGGCTGACCAGCAACGCAATGGCCCTCATCGCCCCCGGCGCCTTTCTTTGGCTCACCTTCTTCATCCAGGCAACCACCGGCACCACTGCTCCAACCATGTGGCTGGGCATCTTTGGCGCCTTGTTGCTGTGCCTGGCCACCGCTGTAGCTTATGCCGAGATTTCCAAACTCTATCCCGGCACCGGGTCAAGCTACTACTACGCTGAACAGGCCTTGTTGTCCCAGGACAAGATGTTCAAGTACGCGCGTATTGCCAAGTTTGTTGTCGGCTGGGGTTCGCATCTTTATTACTGGGTGTATCCCGGCGTCATGGTGGCGACCACCGGCATCTTCTGCGGCTATATCGTCGGCTTCCTGTATCCCAACCTCATGAGCGGCTCGAATCCAGGGCCGGTTTTCATGGCGCTGGTGGCAGTGGTCTTCTCGATCTTCGTTGGCTGGATCGCGTCGAAGGGCGCGGGCGCTTCGACGGCCGTCAACCTGGCCATCAACGTCATCCAGATCTCGGCGCTGATCGTCTTCAGCGTACTGGCAGTGGGCTATCGCGCCAGCCATCCGGCCGGATCGCCTGCCTTCCAGTACGATGGCCAGTCGCTGGCCACCTATACCTACCAGTTCGCCACGGCCAAGGACGGCTCGACAGTTCGCGACGCCAGCGGCAATCCTCTGCCGCTGCTGGACTCCGCGGGCAAGCCAGTTCCCTTCACCATCGACTATCCGGAGAAGGATTCGACCGGAGCCTTCCTCTCGCATCCGAATGCGATGTCGGTAATCGCGCCGCACAAGTTCAGTTACGTGTTCATTCAGGCCACGGTCGCCATTCTGATCCTGGTCGGTTTCGAATCGGTCACCTCGATGGGAGGCGAAGCCAAGAACCCGACCAAGCATATTCCGATCGCCGTGATTGCATCGCTGCTGATACAGGGGTTGGTCTGTTATCTGATCGAGTATTTTGCGGCGAACTACTTCCTCAGTAGTGGTTACTCGATGCAATCCGCAGCCAGTTCCGCTGCTCCCATCGGCGACATGATGATCATCGTCGGCGACGGGCTTCTGGGCCAGGGCCACGGCAAGTACTTCATGCTGGCCGAGGCGGTCACCGTCTTCTTCGCACTCATCGGCACCACGCTGAGCTGCATGAACACAGGCGCCCGCGTCACCTACGCCATGGGCAAGGACGACGAAGCTCCGGAGCACTTCGGCATCCTTCATGCCGAGTCGTTGTCACCGCGCAAGGCCATCTGGACGCTGGTTGCCATCTCCGCGGTCATCGGCGTCATCGCCGTCTCGCTGGTCTTCGGCGACGCCGGCGCACCCACCGATGCGGCCATCGCAGCACTGCCGCATGGCATCTTCTCCAACTTTGGCTACCTCTCACACGATCAACTGGCGGCGCTGCCGAACTCGCTGCTGACCATCACACTGACCTCCAACTTCGGCACGTTCATCCTCTACGCGCTGAGTTGCTTCCTGTGCATAGTGGCCTTTCACGGGCGGCCCGATTACAGCTTCATCAAGCACACGCTCATCCCCGGCTTCGGTCTGCTAGCCAACCTGGTCTGCATGGCCTTCTACCTGATCAGCCCCGCCTTCGGGTTGGGCACGTTCAAGGAGCCGCTGCTGGCGGTGGGCATCGCCGCTGTATGGGGCATCTACGGAGCTATCTACTTCCTTCGCTCTTCCAAGGCGAAGGGCAAGTCGGTCCTGCTCACTTCAAAGTAGGCTCGCTCAATCAAACCTGAAAGAGAGGCCGGGGAACAGCATTCGCTGGCCCCGGCATTTCTCTGTTTTTGATGGATCCCTGACGAGGGTGGCTGGGGACATTGGAGCGCTTCGCGGATTCCATGGCACGATCAAGCAGGAAACTGACTGGGGCGCCTTGCGCTCGCATCCCCGGGCTGCGTATGTTTGTGAAGCAGCTTGAGCAATTCTCGGAAAGAGATTCATGGACGTTCTAAAGCGGCTTTTTGAGCGGCATTTTAAGTTGTCGGCCGAACACGTGCAGCCGCTTCAGGGCCAACTCGGCGGCTCGGGGCGGGCCATTTTCCGCCTCACCGGCGAAGGAATCAGCGCCATCGGCGTTGTGTACTCCGTTCGGGAGGAGAACGTTGCCTTCCTTGAATTCTCAAAGCATTTTTACCGGCACGGATTGCCCGTTCCAGAGATTTATGCGGAGGACTTGAGCCAAGACGCCTACCTTGAAGAAGACCTCGGCGATACGACACTCTTCGAATTCCTGGGCAAGAATCGTGTCGGCGAGACCATCGCGCCCCAGGCGATCGAGGCGTATCGAAAAGTGGTGGCCGTGTTGCCGCGCTTTCAGGTGGAGATAGGCCGCGATCTGAATTACAAGGCTTGCTATCCGCGTGCCAGCTTCGATCGCCAGTCCATCGCCTGGGATCTGAACTACTTCAAGTATTATTTCTTGCGGCTGGCCGGCGTGCCCTTCAACGAACAGGCACTGGAGCACGATTTCGGCCGCCTGGCGAAGTTTCTGCTCAGCGCAAACCGAGATTATTTTCTCTACCGGGACTTCCAAAGCCGCAATGTGATGTTGCGCGATGGGGAGCCTTATTTTGTCGATTACCAAGGCGGCCGAAAAGGCGCGCTGCAATATGACATTGCGTCTCTGCTCTACGATGGCAAGGCCGACCTGTCGCCGGAGTTGCGCGAGGAGCTGCTCGACTACTATCTCGACCGCCTCGCCGGCTTCATCCCGGTCGATCGCGAAGCCTTCATGGAGCACTATTACGCGTATGTCTATGTCCGCATCCTGCAGGCCCTGGGTGCTTATGGCTTCAGGGGATTTTATGAACGCAAGGCGCACTTTTTGCAGAGCGTGCCTTACGCGCTGAAGAACCTGCGCTGGCTGGCACAAAACGTCAAGCTGCCTATCGAATTGCCTGCCCTGATGGGCGCCCTCGGCAGCATGTCGGCTTCGGACAAGCTGCAGGGGCTGGCTTCTCCAGCAGAGACGTTGACTGTGCGGGTTTTCAGTTTCAGCTTCCACCGACAGGCGCCCACCGATGAGTACGGGAACGGCGGCGGCTTTGTCTTCGATGCCCGCAGCCTCCCTAATCCTGGGCGTGAAGAACAGTTCCGGCAGTTGTCCGGCAAAGATGGGGCGGTGATCGACTATCTTGATCACCAAGCGAGCGTGCAACAGTTTCTCACGACCGTCGAGTCTCTTGTGGATTCAAGCGTCAGCAGCTACCAACGCCGCGGGTTCAAGAACCTGCTGGTCTCGTTCGGCTGCACCGGTGGCCAGCATCGCTCGGTGTACCTGGCGGAGCATCTGGCGAAGCATTTACAGGCCAGCAACGGGGTTGAAGTCGTGGTCCGTCATATCGAGTTGGAGAAGATGAACCGATGAAGGCGATGATTCTGGCCGCCGGAATGGGCACGCGCCTGCAGCCACTCACAAACGACCGTCCCAAGGCACTGGTAACAGTTGCCGGCCGAACGATGTTGGAAATTGCCCTCATCCGCTTGCGCACCTTTGGCGTGCGCGAGGTGATTGTCAACGTGCATCATTACGCAGACATGGTGGTCGCGTATTTGAAGGCTAACGATGATTTCGGCATGTGGATTGAAGTCTCACGCGAAGACGTCTTGCTTGACACTGGCGGGGGCTTGAAGAAAGCCGCTCCGTTCTTTCTCAAGTCCGGCGAGAGCCTGCAAGAGCCCTTCATTTTGCACAACGTGGATGTGATCAGCAACATCGATCTGGGGCGGATGATGCGGTTTCATACGGAGCAAACCGCCCTGGCCACCGTTGCAGTTCAGGACCGCGAGACTTCGCGCTATCTGCTCTTCGACGAGGATGGTCACCTTTGCGGTCGTAGAACTGGCAGGGACGCGAAGGCAGAAGGAAGCCAGACTGAATTGGTGCGGCATGCACAACAGGTGCAGGCACTGGCATTTTCGGGCATCCACATCCTTTCTCCGCATTTATTCGCCAAGATGAGACAGGAAGGCGCCTTCTCAATCATTACCGCCTATATGGATCTCGCAGGCCAGGGAGAAAAAATCATCGCCTATCGCGCAGATGACTGTTACTGGCGCGATCTTGGCCGGCCGGAAAACGTGATGCAAGCTGCCCAGGATATTGAACAAAACCATTTCAGCCAGTAATATCCAGCTATCGTTCTGCAAGCAGGGGGTATGCATTGGGCCAACCACTTGATAACACGACAGCTTTCTTCTATGGCCAGTTCGTCCAGGCGGCATATTCGATGTTCCAGAATCCGCAGAGCGCGGACCCTCTGAGGCCGGAGCCTGCGGGGATTCCCGCGAGCTATGAGCTGTCGGCATGGATTCACATGTCGGACTTCGTCCTGAACGTCACGGAGCCGAAGTTCTACGGCATTGTTGCCCACAGTGTGGAAGATCCGAATTCGCGCATCATTGCAATCCGCGGAACAGAGAGCGCGGTTGAGTGGATTGACGATGCCGCCGCGCTTCTGGTTCCCTTTCGCCAAGTCCCTTCAGCGGGGCGCGTGGCCTACGGGTTTGACAAGATCTATAGCTCAATGAAAGTGGTGAAGTATTCCAAGCCGGGGACGGTGGCCTTGGCCGTGGGCGCCGCGACCGAGACCTACAGCGGGTCGTTTGCCGAACAACTGGAGCAATTGGCGATGAGCCGCGAAGCTGAGCGCGGTGTAGCGCTTGCCGCTGCCCCAGGGGCCACGCGGCCCGTGCGGCCAACGATCGTGACAGCGCACAGCCTGGGCTCGGCCCTGGCCACCCTGTTCGTGATGGAGAATGACGACAAGGGAAAGTTCGACCTGTCAACGCTGTGCATTTTCGCATCGCCACGCGTGGGCAACTTGGAGTTCGTGCATCTGTTCAACCAGCTCCCGATCAATTCCTGGCGAATCGTGAACACGCGAGACCTTGTACCCAAGCTGCCCTTTCATATTCCTATCGTGCTCGACTACGAACACGTCGATGTCGCGTACCCGTTCGACTCTGAAGGCTTCGCCAAGAACAACCTGGGGTGCTGGCATTCCATGGGGACTTGCTTGCACTGGCTCGACTCCAGTTCTCCCGTGTTGCCCGAGTGCGCTCCCTAGCCCTGCTCACGCGATCTAATGTTGAATCACGGTATCTGACTTTGCCGGCTTTTGTGTGACCTGGGCCGGCGTTGGTAATTGCGACCGGTCCCACCCTCCGCCCAAGGCCGCAATCAGTTGAACAGACGCAGTCATTTCCTGAACCTGCAAATTCGCCAGCGACTCCTTGCTGGAGAGTAGGGTGATTTGCGCTGACACCACGTCGATGTAGGGATCGATGCCGTTCTCGTAGCGGCCGGTTTCGAGATTCAGAAACGTCTGAGAGGATTCGACGGCTTCCTTTTGGCGCAGTATTTGCTGCGACAGAATGCGAACCTCTGCGAGCGAATCCTCTACCTGTCCGAAGGCCACAAGCACGGTCTGACGATAGGCTGCAACGTTGGCGTTATAAGTGGCAATGTTCTGATTCACAGTCGCGCGGCGCAATCCGCCATCATAAACAGTTTCAGAGATCGATGGACCCACAGACCAGAAGCGGCTGGGCCAAGTCAGGAGATTCTTGAGGGCGGAGCTTTCCAGGCCGCCGCTGGCCGAGAGAGTCAGAGCTGGATAAAAGGCAGCGAAAGCAACCCCGATCCTCGCATTCGCGGAGGCCATGTTCCGCTCAGCGGATGCAATGTCAGGACGCCGTTCGAGCAGTTGAGACGGCAAGCCAATTGGGATTGGAGGAGGCGCGGTGGTGATGGGCCGTCCTGGAATAGAGAACGTCGAGGCAGGTTTGCCGACGAGAACTGCAATGGCGTGCTCAAACTGGGCCCGCGCAATTCCGATATTGGTTGCAGCTGATTGCGCGCTATCCAAAGTCGTCTGCGCCTCAACCAGGGATATCTGGTCGTCTACGCCGGTGTCGTACCGAGCTTTCTCGCTGGTGAGAGCTTTCTTGTCGGCCTCCACCGTGTCGTTGAGAAGTTGTTGCAGCGCATCCTGACCGCGAATTTGAAAGAAGTATTCGGCAAGGCTGGCTTGTTCTGTGAGGCGCTCATTCTCAAGGTCGGCCGCGCTCAGTTGCGCACTGTATTGGTTGGCACGGACCGTGTTGCGGACTTTGTCCCAGAGGTCGGGCTCCCACGACACATCGGCCGGTATGGAGAATATCTGCGTCTGCTTGCCGCTCGATGTGCTGGCGCTGGTGCTGGTCGCGGATCCAATGTTGGAAGAGGACTGCGATCGGGTATAGGATCCACCAACACTTACTGTTGGAAAATACTGAGAGCGCGCCTCACGCACCAAAGCCTGCGCTTCCATGAAGTTCTCGAAATACTCTTTAATATTCTGATTGTCGATATTGAGTTCTTCTTCAAGCGCGTTCAGTTCCGGCTCATTGTAGATCTCCCACCATTTGCCGCGAAGAGCCGCATCCTGCGGCTGCGCAACAGTCCATCCATCTGTCTCATTGAACTGAGCAGGAGACTCCTTGAAGGCCGCAGGCGCCGTGATCGCTGGCGGAACATACTTTGGTCCTACGTTGCAGCCTGCCAAGAATGAGAGAAGCACAGCAATCGGGAGTGCCCACGAAGCTGCGGTTACTTGCCGAGATTGCACGGCCGACTTTTTCATCATGAACACCCCATAAGAATCCATTGCTAGGAGGCCTCCGCTGCTCCATGTTGGAAGGTCACTGGCTGTTTGCCCACGAAGCGGAGACGCATGCGGTCAAAGAACAGATAGACAACCGGCGTGGTGTAGAGCGTGAGCATCTGGCTCACGATAAGTCCGCCAGCGATGGTGATGCCGAGCGGGCGCCTGAGTTCCGAGCCTGTACCTGTGCCGAAGGCCAGCGGCAACGCACCAAACAATGCGGCCATTGTTGTCATCAGGATGGGGCGAAAGCGGAGCTGGCATGCCTCAAAAATGGCCTCTGTGGTGGTTTTGCCATGCTCGCGCTCCGCAACGAGGGCAAAGTCGATCATCATGATCGCGTTCTTCTTCACGATTCCAATCAGCAGAATGATTCCAATGATCGAGATCACGTTGAGGTCGATCTTGAAAAGCATCAAAGCGAGCATCGCTCCAACACTTGCAGAAGGCAATGTAGAAATGATCGTGAGGGGATGCACCAAACTTTCATAAAGAATGCCGAGCACAATGTAGACCGCGAGTAACGCCGTTCCTATGAGAATTGGCTCACTTGCGAGCGATGCTTGATACGCCGACGCTGTCCCGGAGAAGGCGCCACGAACAGTTGGCGGCATATTTAGACGTTCTTGCATCTGTGTAACCAGGCGGGTGGCATCGCTCAGCGACAAATTTGCCGCCAGGTTGAAGGACACAGTGACTGACGGGAAGGTACTGGTGTGCGCTACGACGAGCGGTGTGGTGGTGGCATGCGCTGAGGTTACCGCGGAAAGCGGGATGAGACCTTTCCCTCCGGCATTGAGGTAGATATTCTTGAGCCCTTCGGGACCCTGCCAGTAAGGCGGAGCTGCCTCCAACACCACGTAATACTGATTCAGTTGCGTGTAGATAAGGGATACCTGCGATTGCCCGAAGGCGCCGGAGAGAGACTGATCGAGGGATTGCGGCGTAAGGCCAAGCCTGGCAGCTGTAGGGCGATCATAGGTAAGCAGTTCCTGCAGACCGTTATTCTGCGCATCGCTGCTTACATCCTGGAATCCGGGAATCTTCTGCATCCCTGCGAGTAGGATGGGACCCCAGTGCGCCAAATCCTGCACGTTATCCGACTGAATCGTGTACTGGTACATCGCATTGCTCGACCGACCACCGACGCGCAAATCCTGCGCCGCCTGGAGGAATGCAGACGCAACCGGAAGCCGATTCAACTTCGGCCGCAAGCGATCGATCACGGCCGCCGCCGAAATCTTGCGCTCATTCAACGGCTTCAGCGCGATATTGATGCTGCCAGTGTTGCCGGTGCCCGTATGGACGATGACATTCGCTACTGCCGGATCAGCCTGGATCACTTTCTCGATTTGCAGGATCGAGTTGTCCATTACAGCAAACGATGCGTCCTGTGGACCTCGTGCAGAGCCAGTGATGGCGCCGGTATCCTGCTGCGGGAAGAATCCTTTGGGGATGATGTCAATGAGATAGAAGTTCAACCCAATTGTGAGGATCAAAAGCCCCAACATCGGGCCTGGATGCTTCAGCACCCACCCCAAAGAGCGGCTGTATACAGAGACCATCCATGCGAATCCCTTCTCCGTGATGCGGTAGGCGCGGTTATGCTTGATCGTCTTCTCATCTTTGAGCAAATAGGCGCACATCATGGGCGTGGTAGTCAGGGAGATGATCATCGAAACGAGGATGGCCGTCGAAAGCGTAATCGCAAATTCGCGGAACAACCGGCCGACGATGCCCGCCATCAAGAGGATTGGAATGAATACAGCAATCAGCGACATGCTTATGGAAAAGATGGTGAACCCGATCTCTTTGGAACCCTGAAACGCAGCCTTCAAGGGCGGCATTCCTTCTTCGCGAAGACGTGAAATGTTCTCCATCACTACAATCGCATCGTCAACCACGAAGCCTGTCGAGATGGTCAATGCCATGAGAGAGAGATTGTCGATGCTGAAGTCAAACAGGTACATCACGGCAAAGGTGCCAATCAGCGAGACAGGAACGGCGACGGTTGGAATAAGTGTGGCTCGCCAGTTGCGAAGGAACATGAAGACGACAAGGATTACTAATATGACCGAGAGAACCAGAGTGCGTTCTACATCGCTGACCGATGCACGGATGGTTGTGGTGCGATCAAGAACGACTGTGGTCTTGATGCCCTGGGGAATGGACGCTTCGATCGATGGCAACTCTGCGCGGACACGATCGACAGTATCGATGATATTCGCGCCAGGCTGGCGAAAGATGGAGACGGTGATGGAGGGCACGCCATTCAGATACCCTGCGTTGCGGATGTTTGACTGGCCTGCTGAAACGTCGGCTACGTCAGACAGCCTGACTGCGGCTCCTTTGTCGTAACCGACAATGAGCGGCTTGTACTGGTCTGGCTGGCGTAATTCGTCGTTGGTCACGATGTCTGCGGTTGTCGTTCCATCTGATATTTGGCCAGCAGGCTCGTGAGAATTCTGCTGCGTTAGCATGGATTGGACATTCTGGATTGTGAGCCCGTGGCTATTCAGCAGCGCTGGGTTCACTTCAACACGCACGGAAGGGCCTGATCCTCCGCCGACTGTGACCTGCCCAACGCCCGCAATCTGCGAAAGCCTCTGCGCCATGACAGACGAAGCCTCGTCGTAGAGCGTGGGCTTGTCGTACTTGTCCGAGGTTAGTCCCAAGATAATAATCGGCGCATCCGCGGGATTCACCTTGCGATACGTTGGGTTGGCGGGCAGGTTTGCCGGGAGATAACTGCGCGCCGCGTTGATGGCCGCTTCTACGTCTCGCGCTGCGCCGTCGATGTCGCGGCTGAGATCGAACTGCAGCGTGATCGAGGTGCTGCCGAGCGAACTCGATGACGTCATCTCCGTGACGCCGGCGATGTGGCTGAACTGGCGCTCCAACGGGGTTGCAATTGAGGATGCAGTGATGTCAGGGCTGCCCCCCGGCAAGCCGGCCGAAACCGAGATCGTGGGGAAATCTACTTGTGGCAATGGAGAAACAGGCAGAACTTTGAAGGCGATGGCCCCAACAAGCATGATGCCCACAGTCAGCAAAGTCGTAGCGACGGGCCGGCGGATGAAGGGAGCGGAGATATTCATCTTCCCTCCGCCGGTTCTGGTTCGCTGCCAGGGTCGATTGTTTTTGTGCGGCTAAAGCGGTGGCCGATCCGGTCGAAAAAGATGTAAATGACGGGTGTCGTGTAGAGCGTGAGCACCTGGCTTAAAAGCAGTCCGCCCACCATGGCAATGCCCAGAGGACGCCTCAACTCGGAACCCATCCCTTGACCCGCGGCCAGTGGAATGCCCGCCAGCAGCGCGGCCATTGTCGTCATCATGATGGGGCGGAACCGCAGCAGGCAGGCCTCATAGATCGCGTCGGTAGCGTTCTTGCCGTGTTGGCGTTCCCCTTCGATTGCGAAGTCGACCATCATGATTCCGTTCTTCTTCACAATGCCGATGAGAAGAATGATGCCGATAATGGCGACAACGCTGAGGTCCTGTTTGAAAAGCATGAGAGCGAGCAATGCACCCACGCCGGCAGAGGGCAGTGTGGAGAGAATCGTGATGGGGTGAATGAAGCTCTCGTATAGGACGCCGAGCACGATATAGACCGCAGCCAGTGCGGCAAGAATAAGCAGGCCCTCATTGGCGAGCGAACCTTCAAAAGAAGCTGCCGTGCCCTGGAAGCCATGCACGACGCTGGCCGGCATGTTCAGATCGTTCTGAACCTTTTCAATCGCCGTGATGGCGCCTCCCAGCGCCGCATTTGGGGCAGGATTGAACGACACAGTCACAGACGGGAACTGTCCCTGGTGATTGATCGAGAGCGCCTCAGTGGTTTTCTCAATGTGAGTGAATGCACTCAGCGGCACACCATTGGAAGCCGCGGTTGTTGTCGTGGCATTCGCGGTTGAAGCAGTGGTCGCGCCGACACTGGACTTGATGGCATTCAAGGGTGCGGTGAGAACCGCTGCGGATGGGGTGTATGCCAGAGCCGACGTGGTTGCGTTCGAGCCGGCAGACGAAGACCCGGAGGATGCAAACGATGAGGATGCTCCGGGCCCGGAACCTCCAGCGGAAGCGTTGGCCTGGACGTACAGGTCCTGCAGTTTGACGGGGCTCTGCTGTGCACTTGGAACCGATTCAAGAATTACGTGATACTGGTTCAGTTGCGTGTACATGGTGCTGATCTGTCGCTGTCCATAAGCGTCATAGAGCGTGCTGTCGACCGTTGTCGGCGCAATGCCGAGGCGTGATGCGGTAACCCGATCGATTACGAGCGATACAGCCAGTCCTCCGGTTTGCTGGTCGGTGGCGACATCGGCAAGCTGCGGCAACTGTTTCATCTTGTCGACAAGCTTCCCTGTCCACAAATTCAACTCGTTCGCGTCGGGGTCCTCAAGGGTGTACTGATACTGCGTTCGACTGACCCGGTCGTCTACAGTAATGTCCTGAACCGGCGACATGAAGAGCTCAATGCCGTCTACCTGTTTGAGGCTTGTTTGCAGTCTGCGAATGACGTCGGAAGCGCTCAGTTTCCTCACATTCAGCGGCTTCAGGTTGATGGACATTCGCCCGCTGTTCAGCGTGGTATTGGTTCCGTCCGCCCCGATAAACGAAGACAGGCTCTCGACAGCCGGATCTTGAAGGATAACGTGAGCGAGGTCCTGCTGCTTCTGCTCCATGGCCTCAAAGGATATAGTTTCCGGAGCCTGCGAAATGCCCTGGATTCCGCCCGTATCCTGCGTGGGGAAGAACCCTTTTGGGATGACGATGTAAAGGACAATCGTGAGCACCAGCGTTGCTGCAGCCACTAGCAATGTGATGGTCTGGTACCCCAGGACGAACTTCAGCGTCCGGCCGTAAAACGCGATCATGTTTTCGAAGACTCGCTCGGAGGCCTTGTACAGGCGGCTCTGCTGTTCCTTGGGAGGGGTGTGGCGCAAAATGCGCGAACACATCATCGGCGTGAGCGTAAGCGAGACAACGGCAGACAGGACGATGGTAACCGCCAGAGTGACCGCAAATTCACGGAAGAGGCGGCCCACCACATCGCCCATGAAGAGCAGCGGGATCAGCACCGCGATGAGTGAGACGGTGAGAGAGATGATGGTGAAGCCGATCTGTTCCGCGCCTTTCATCGCCGCCTGCATGGGCGAATCCCCGGCCTCGAGATAGCGCGTGATGTTCTCGATCATCACAATCGCATCGTCCACTACAAACCCTGTGGAGATGGTGAGTGCCATCAACGAAAGATTGTCAAGGCTATAGCCGAGCGCATACATGGCGCCGAAGGTTCCCACCAATGAGACCGGCACGGCAATACTGGGGATGATGGTGGCGTAAAGGTTGCGCAAAAAGAGAAAAATGACCATCACCACCAGCGCAACCGTCAGCATCAATTCAAATTCGACGTCGGCAACAGAGTCATTGATCGCGGTGGTGAGATCGGTTAAGGGCGTGACTACAATCGAGGCCGGCAGATTTACCTCAAGCTGGGGCAGGATGGCCTTGATGGCCTTGACGACGCTGATGGTATTGGCGCCCGGCTGCCTTTGAATGTTGACGATCACCGCGGGGTTCTCGTTCATCCACGCCGCCTGCTTGTTGTTCTCCACGCCGTCCACCACCTGCGCAACATCCCGCAGCATGATGGGCGCGCCATTGCGAAAGGCAATCACGATCTTTCGATAGTCGTCGCTCGTTACCAACTGATCGTTGGCATTGATCTGGTAATCCTGATGGGGTCCGTCGAAGGTGCCCTTGGCTGCATTCACGCTGGACTGGACAAGCGCCGTACGCAGGTCTTCCATGTTGAGTCCGTAGGACGACAGCGCCGTTGGATTAGCCTGAATGCGCACTGCCGGCTTTTGCCCACCGCTGATGCTCACCAGGCCTACTCCGCTCAGCTGTGAGAGCTTTGGCGCAAGGCGCGTATCCACCAAATCCTCAACCTGCGAAAGCGGGATGGAGTTGGAGGCAATGGCCAGCGTGAGGACGGGAGCATCCGCGGGATTCGTCTTGCTATAAACCGGCGGTGCGGGAAGGCTCGACGGCAGAAAGCTCTGCGAGGCGTTGATGGAAGATTGAACCTCTTCTTCGGCGATGTCGATGTTCAGGCTCAGGGCAAATTGCAGCACAATGACAGAGGAACCGCCGGAACTGGTCGACGTCATCTGGCTCAGGCCTTGCAGTTGGCCGAACTGGCGCTCGAGCGGGGCAGTCACCGTGGTGGCCATCACGTCCGGGCTGGCGCCTGGATAGAAGGTCAGCACCTGGATGGTCGGATAATCTACTTCAGGCAGCGCGGAAACCGGCAATAGGGTATACGCCACGATACCCACCAATAGGATTGCGGCCATTAGCAGCGAAGTTGCAACGGGTCGCTGGATGAAAGGCCCGGATGGGTTCACGGGGAGTTGCCCCCAACGGAATTTTCCGGAGCCGCCTGCTTGGACACGACAATCTTGCTCCCGGCTTGCAGCTTATCGAAGCTGCTGGTCGCCACAACCTCACCGGGGTTGATTCCCTGCGCACCGGTCATGCCGCCATCTGCAACGCCGGTCGTGATGTTGCGCACGCTCGCCGTCCCGTTCGCGACCACATAGAGGAAGGCCACCTGTCCGTTGTGTTGAATGGCGGCGGTCGGAACCAGCGTGACGCCTTCCTGTGTGTTCACCAGCAACCTTGTGTTGACAAACTGGTTTGGAAAAAGAGAGGCGTTCTTGTTGTCGAACAGGGCGCGCAGCTTGACCGTTCCCGTTGTTGTGTCAATCTGGTTGTCGATGGTTTGCAACTTGCCCGATGCTAATTTGGTTGTTTGGGAACGATCCCAAGCTTCCACAGGCAATGTATGCACTTTGCGAATCCGCGCCTGCACCTGTCCCAAACTGTCTTCCGGCATGGTGAAGATGACAGTCGTGGGCTGCACTTGCGTAATGACCACCAACACTGTGCTTCCGTTTGCCTGCACCACGTTTCCTGGATCGACCAAACGAAGACCTGTCCGGCCGGAAATCGGCGCGGTAATGTGGCAATAGCTGAGCTGGACCTGGTCATAGTTCACGGTCCCCTGGTCGTTTTTCACGGTGCCCTGGTCCTGCGTCACAATCTTTTCCTGATCTTCAAGCAACTGCCTACTGATGCCATTGCCCGCCCACGCTGCGCGATAGCGATCCAGGTCCATCTGCGCCTGCGCCAGGATATTGGTGTCACGTTCAAGGGCACCCTCGGCTTGCTGTAGCTGTGCCTCATAGGTTCGCGGATCGATGTCGATGAGCGCGGCCCCTTTTTGAACGAATTGCCCCTCGCCGTAATGTACGGCGGTCAGCACTCCGCTTGCCTGCGCCGTAATTGAGGCGGTGTAGACCGGCGTGACCGTGCCAATGGCATCGAGGTAGATGCCAATGTTGCCCTTCTTCGCAGTAGCAACCGTGGCGGTGACAGATTGCTTTGCGCCCGCGGTCGCACGCTTACCGGCCGCTGCCTTTGTATCGTTCTGATGGATCACCACGAGTACGATCACAGCCAGGGCGAGGAGGAGAAGGAGGCCTGTCCAAAAAAGCCAACCCCGACGCCCCCCTGGGTTTGTCGCAGACAATTGGTGATCGCGGCCAATGTGGCGGCCTTCTGATTGGTCTTCCATTCCAGGCAATTCAGACTCCGTGCTCAAAGTTCTTCGGGAGATTCTCTCATCAGATTCTCTCAGATTCAGCTCAATCGTATGAGGGGGAATGCTCAATTAAGGGTGTCACGTCAGTCTAGCCGACCTCACACGGCAGAAATGCACGATCCGCGCTGCCGATCGCCGTCACTTATCTCCCAGTCCTCGAATTACCCTAATCTTTGGAAGCCGCATGTGTCCGGATCGTGCAGGCATTCCTGGCTATTCTTCGAAGCCGGGGCTTACAAGGCCTGCCGCAGAGGCAAGCCTACGCCGCGAAAGGAATGTCTGTAAACGCACAATTAGAGCACTACGTGTGCCATGAAGCTGTATCTGAGATGGAGGTAGGTCCTCCGGTGCCGGCTTGCAGGAGTTGGCATCAAACTGCCGTAAGCGGCTGAATCGGTGACGGTGAGGTCGTGAACGTTACGGTTAAAAGGCGGGATTACCCGTCAAGTATGGATGAGGGAGACGAACGCAAGTAAACCACTGATTACGCATCGAAACCTAATCAAGTGGCATCAGAACTGGGGATAGGTAGTGGTCCTCAGGATGAGCATGGAAAGTGCCTGTTTATTGACCATGCGGTGTCCGGTGTAGAGGTGGCGTGAACCTTATTCAGGCTCAGATAGGGAACATGGGAAGTCTTCAAGCGATGCAAAGGGAAAAGCTATAAGTGTGAACCACGAAATGCAAAATACCGATGCGTTTGAAGATGACGGATCGTCCAGTAGTAGCGTTGAAGCGTCTGTAATGGACGGGGAGCGAAGGGGACGACATAGCTAAATGGGGGATTCTGGTCAACTGGGAAACCAGGAGGAACCGCATGATCTCAACAGAAAGGGGCTGCTTTCGCAAGGGAGCAACTCAATCGCTATGAAGAGCCGTGTGAATCGAGAGGTTCAAGCACAGTTCTGTGAGAGGCTGGAGGTGAGACCCCTCCGGCCTCTCGACCTGCGATTGGGGTATTCTTCATTATTTGGATGGGCTCTGAGGGAGCGATTGTCTCGGAAGCACAGAGTTGAGATAGTGATCTCTGGCGCTCCACTGGCGTTCAACGTGAGGGTCAGAGCGGAAATTGCCACTCATCATAGCGCACTTTTGCTTCGGCATCGCTCCGCAAACTGGACATTCGAATTCTAGCGCAGAATCATGCGCGTCCATTCCAACTGTTTACTTTGATGATGGGACAAATGGATGCCCGCTTTTGACCATGAGGATGTAATTGCGCTCTTCCAGTGACTATCGGTAAAATGCACACAAGACAGACAAATGGCTGAACAGTGCTTCAAGAAGAAAGACTCAAACCCACCCATCTGTGGCGTACACGATATACGACTCGTCGAGAGCGAAACTCCAATTGACGCACTCGCCCCGTATCTCGGAAGCATCATCTGCCTGAAATGTCCCATCAGTCAATCGGTAGTTCTCGATTCGCACGGGAATAAGCCGCGAGATTTAAGTTGACCAGCCGGCAACGCAGCCTTAGGACCCTACCGGCTTTCCTATATTTCATGCATCAAAGATGCATAATTTAGAAGCGCGCAGACTGTCGCCCTGACAGTCACGGGACTTTGAGGCTCCTTGCGGTCTCTTGAGGCCCCGTAGCGCGCGATGCATTCCTTAGGCACTACTGGATGTTCATGAGCCAAATATACTTGTATGAAGATTTCAGCTACTTGTTCTCGCTTGCGCGGGGGATCCGGGTCGCGATCTGGTTGAAATCCTCACGCGGTGCGGTCGGCTTTTTGGGTGGCTTTTTCGCTTCTAGGTCTATGACCGCGTGATTTCGTTTGTTGTGATTGAATGTTGTAGCATCCCAGGTCTCAAAATCGAGACCTGGGGCACCCGCAGTTGATACAAAAACAAACGGTCACGGTACTAGTTTTGCATTTTTCTTTGGCATGCCAGTAGGATGCCACGTTCAAGGGAAATTAGGAAGGCAATAAAAATTCAAAGTTGCCCACTACCGCAATGAAAGAGGGATTGCAAGTCGGGCAATCGGAGGTATATGCACGCCAGACCAGCTACGCAAGGCGGAAGTCCTGGCTCGTTTGACGCATGATCGGAAGTCACAAGCCAATACTCTGCTGCCAGTTACTCGCTGAGGGTGGAAGGCTTGATCGAATCGCGGCAACATTGCGCATACAATCAGACAAAGGAATGCTTTCTCGGGTTCGAGGGCGTCGCCGGTGACTTTTCGAGTGTGAGCATCGCAGAGTGGATACCAACGATCACGCCTGGCTCCGAAGCGGGCATCTGGATTGTTCCCTCAAGCAGAATCCCCGACACGGTTGTGAATGTGGAGCTCGATCTGGTCTATCTTGACGAGAATTGCCGAGTCATTGACGTCGTCGAGTTTTTCCCAACCTTCCGAGTCTCCCCCTCCTGTTCACAGGCCGCAAGCGTCCTGGCACTGCCAACTCATTCGATTCATTCGTCCCAGACCCGACCGGGCGATCAGGTGATGGTCTGCACTGTTGAGGAGATGATTTCGCGCCTGGTGCGGTTTTCCAGCGGGGGTCAAGATCCGGACGCCCTGCAAGATCCTGTCCTCCTCAGCGAAGAGCCCACGCCGATTGCTGGTCCCAGTGCGCTCCGATTAGAGAATCCCTCCCAGGATGCGGACGCTCCTATTGCTCAACAGATACAAGAAAAGGCCCCGATCAATGAGATCGAGGGAAGAATTACGCCACCGAGGAGTTGGTTGGAGCGCTGGTTGTTCAAGGCTCTGCCGGATCACAGAAAAGCTTCGCGAGAACAGGCGCCCGGCCTCGCTGCCTATTTCTGGACTGGTGGCACGCCGGAGGCGCACAGCATTCGGGATATTAGTGCGACCGGTCTGTACGTCGTGAATGAAGAACGTTGGTATCCGGGCAGCCTAGTCCGGATTACACTCACAAAGATAGACAGTGAGGAAGAGTCCAGAGATCGCTCGATCACCGTGCAAGCGAGAGCCGTCCGCAAGGGCGACGACGGAGTTGGACTCGAGTTTGTCGTGCAAGATCCCCCGCGGCTGCGCCGAAGGCAAGCTTCAATTATTGAAGGGGCGGATAACAAGCAACTCGCTGAATTCTTGAAGCGGATCCGGGCCGGCAACAACCAGAGATCCCACGGGTAACCAGACGCCGAGTGCTTCGGTTCGCCAAGATAACAATCTGGTGTCGACTCAATTATTTCAATCGAGCGCCTGTCCCTCGCCAAAATTCGATCTGTCTGTACTTTTCTAGCATTTTCAGATAACACCTGTCGGGGGAAACAAACGGCTCTTAACCGTTAAGATATCGGGACTTCTACTCAATTTCTCGGCCGGATGGAGTTTGGGCGAGGCACAGCTGGGGCCGGACGCGCGCCGCGGGGCCGGAAGCCGGGCGGGAGTTGGGGAGCTGATAGTCCAAGATGGCCGCTGCGGGCCGAGGGGGAAAAACGGCACCGCTCCGCCACCAGGAAGCCATAGGCGGCGATCGAGAGG
>OBLU010001131.1_pt1 | contig 24876 bp, 10 predicted proteins | sample 1518681 | NCBI WGS metagenome assembly OBLU01 (sample SAMEA3539304, study PRJEB22396) | soil metagenome | biome: tundra; feature: field; material: soil | place: USA | collected 2010-05 | depth 0.15 m
GCTCATAGTCGCTCGGATAGAACCTGGAAAACTCAAACATCATCAGGCCGATTTTGCTCCGAAACGATTCGCAAGATCGGAGGAACGCATCCTCAAACAGTTTGGCGTTGAGAAAATGTTCGTTCGGTTCGCCCGCACGATGGCCGAATCGGGCCAGATTCGGGAATCTCTTGACGGTGATTTCGTCTGTGACCTTGAATCCGAACTGGAAATCCGCCGGCACCTGTGAGGCGAGTCCTTCAAGATATTTTTCGCTCGGGAATGTGTAATACGCTGCGTCAACACAGACAGTTTTGAAAACCTCGGCGTATTCACTGAGACATGCCCGCTCGAAGCGGGTCTTGGCGACCTTGCCCCGATACTCGTAACGCGCGGGGGTGTAAAGCTGCCCAAACCAGCCCTCGTATTTCCAACTCGACGTGCCAATGAACACCCCCTTGGCGGCGAGTTCCGCCACCTTCTGCTTCATCTTTTCTCGATCGAAGGCCATGTGAAAGGCTGTCGCCGGTTTGATACGAAGTCAACTCGCGGCGAAGCCCCCCCGCAACGATGTTTGCCGCGTGGCCCTTTTGTAAATAATTCCGAGCGGACGCCGGGCCAAAGCTCAACCGCGCCCACCCAGCGGACTTCACCGCGACGACGGCACCTGCCATAATGCCGACTACACTTTGCTACGTCACCCAGGACGCGCTTTGATTGGCTGGACGGGTGGACGGCGGATTCCGGCTTTCGGGCATTGATTGCGTTATGATTGCGTTATGACTAACGCAGGCTGAGGAACCAAAGAGAACGCAAGAGAAGTGATAAAGTGGCCAGATACATTGAAGATATTGACGAAAGTGAGGATTTACCCGTCATTATTGGGTGAAGTCGAAACCAGCTAAAACAGGCAAAATGCAAATCCATAGTTTGTAAACAGTTTGTTCGGAGTCCCGCCTTCAGGCGGTTCGAGCTTTTGTGTCTGGGAGCCGCCTAAAGGCGGAACTCCGAACGCGAACATGAAACCAGAAGCGGACGCTGGGGGAAAGGAAATGTTCCGTCAAACCGCCGGTCGGGAAAATGATTATAATTGAAATTATTTGCTTGAATCATGCGCGGGAGAAGCGGATAAAGACATCAAACCTATGAAATCCAGCGGCACAGTCAGCGCAGTGTTGCATCACAAGGGATCGGAGATTTGGTCGGTCCCGGCGGAAGCCACCGTCTTCGATGCCATCAAAATCATGGCGGACAAAAACATCGGCGCGTTGCTCGTCATGTCGGGCGGGAAACTGGCGGGAGTTTTTACGGAGCGCGATTACGTGCGCAAAGTCGTGCTTCAGGGGAAAACGTCCAAGGAAACCCGCGTGCGGGAGATTATTTCCAGCGAGGTGATTTCCGTCGGGCTGCATCATTCCATCGAGGAATGCATGAAGCTGATGACCGAACACCGCGTGCGGCATTTGCCGGTGGTGGAAGGCGAAAAAGTCGTCGGCCTCATCTCCATCGGCGACCTGGTGAACTGGACCATCTCCGCCCAAAGCGCGACGATTGACCAGATGACGCATTACATCACCGGCGGGTATCCGACCTGACCAGCGTTCACAGAGCGCCGCTACAGCTTTTTTGCAGCGGGTTCATCATCGGGGCAAAGAATCAATGACTAATGACCAAGCACGAATGACGAAAGAATTCCCAATGACTCAATTCCGAAACCAATCACTGTGCTTCATGCTCATGGGTTATTTGAGCTTCGTCATTCTTTAGTCATTAGGGTTTCGTCATTCGTCATTCGCCGTCGTCCTGGATCGGGGAGGGATGAATGGCCGCCGGATCTCCATCCGATTCCACTGGGATTGTCGAGGAACCACAATGCTACAGCTTGGCGGGCGGCGAATTTGTGTCCGCCCTGGCTTCCGGTTTCACCTCCGCCTTTGGTTCGGCTTCCTTCACCCGTTTGGCGACGAAGTCTTCTTCGGCCACATCGCCGACCTTGCGATGGAACTTGATTTCATCGCCGGAAACGTTGCCGGTGTATTCGATGCGCATTTCGTTGTCCTGGAATTTCATCGGTTCAACGAAGGAAATGCCATTCGTGCTGACCGTGCCTTCGGTGATGACCACTTCGTTCGTTCCCATTTCCCGTTCCCCGATGGCCTTGCCGGTCAGGTTGGTCCCTGCCACCTTGAACTCGAAGGTGTACTTCTGCAGGCCGATTTGACTGTCGAACTGGCCCTTCCATTTCCCGGCCACACCATCCTCGGCGCGGGCCATTCCGATGAACGCCAGCGTAAGCGCCGCCAGCGCGATTGTCTTGGTATAAGTCTTCATATTTTTGGTTTTGATTTGAACGGCCATAGGAAGCCAGAAGCGGGCAGGGGAGGGAAGCAAAACTTCTCTCTGGGGAAACATCGAACAACGAACATCCAACACCCAACATCCAAGTGAACTTCCGGCATTCCGATGCAAACGGTGGAGCCAATAATGACCGCGACATTCCAGGAAAAGCGGCGGAGGGCCGCCGCACTCCAGGACGCTGGCGCGAGTTTCTGCGACTCCCGACAACGCGCAGCGTCTTGGACTGCGCCAGCCCTCTGGCGCTTTCCCAAGCCCGCCACTGGATGGATGCCCCCATTCATATTGTTCGTTTGCGCGAAACGTGGTCAGACGCGTGTTCCGATGCGAATGGTGAAGAGGCGTGAATGACGCGCGCTAATTAATCTCCCGCGCTTTTTTTGCAAATACCCCAGTTCGCAATTGCGTGACACTTCATCCCTTCACGGCTACATTACGGGCCGATAATTGAATTCGTAAATCGTAAATCGAAAATTGCCATGCGCTCTGACATCATCAAAAAAGGCTTTGAACGCGCGCCGCACCGTTCGCTGCTCCGCGCCACCGGCTCCATCGAGTCCGAAGCCGACTGGGACAAGCCGTTCATCGCCATCTGCAACAGCTACACCGACTGCATCCCCGGCCATGCCCACCTGAACGAGGTCGGCGCCCTCGTCAAGCGCCTCGTGCGCGAGGCGGGCGGCGTGCCGTTCATCTTCAACACCATCGGCGTGGACGACGGCATCGCCATGGGCCATTCCGGCATGTTGTATTCGCTGCCGTCGCGCGAACTCATCGCCGACTGTGTCGAGACCATGCTCAAGGCGCACTGCTTCGACGGCATGGTTTGCATTCCGAATTGCGACAAGATCGTCCCGGGCATGTTGATGGCCGCGATGCGTGTCAACATTCCGACCGTGTTCGTCAGCGGCGGACCGATGGCCGCGGGCATTGCCGAGCAAAAGGCGACGCACGAAGACCTCGCGTCTTATCTTCAGCCGGCCACCGGCAAGTCGGATTTGATTTCCGTTTTCAAAGGCGTCGCCGAACTCCAGGCGGGCAAGATCACGGAAGCGCAGTTGACAAAGCTCGAACAGACCGCCTGTCCGACGTGCGGCTCCTGCTCCGGGATGTTCACCGCGAATTCGATGAACTGCCTCTGCGAAGCACTCGGCATGGCGCTGCCCGGCAACGGCACCATCCTCGCCGTCTCGAAAGAACGCGAAGCGCTTTACCAGCGCGCCGCGCAGGCAATCGTCAAGCTTGTCGAACATGACCTTAAACCGCGCGACATCGCCACGGTGGAAGCGTTCGACAACTCCATCATGCTTGACGTGGCGATGGGCGGCTCGACGAACACGATTCTGCACACCCTCGCCATCGCGCGTGAAGCCGGTATTCCCTACGACATCAAGCGCATTGACGACATCTCGCGCCGGATACCATGCGTGTGCAAAGTCTCGCCGTCATCGGCCTACCATGTGCAGGACGTGCATCGCGCCGGCGGCATCCACACCATCCTCGGCGAACTCAAACGCATGGGTGTGCTCAACACCTCGTGCAAAACCGTCACCGGCAAAACCCTTGGCGAGAACATTGACGAGTGGGACATCCGCTCCGAGAAGTGCATCGCGTGGGCTAGAACCGTCCGCGTCTCCGGCGCGTCAGCAATCGTCGTGGACCCGAACGACAAGATGGGGTCTGCCGCCCGCACGGCGAGTGGCAATCTCGCGCCCAAGCCCATGCTGTTCTTCCCCGCCGACCCGCTGGCCATCACGTTCTGGCGCGATGCCGCCGCATGGAATGCCGGCGACATTGAAGCCCAGTTGGTTTTGCATGACAAGAAAGTGGTGGTAAAGATGCCCGGTGGGGTTGTGTTGAAAGGCCACGAGCAACTTCGTGCGGCCATCGAACAACAACTCCAGGAATCAAAAGGCCTGGTCCGCGCCGAGCTCGGCGAGTTCCGCAAGTTGCCGGTGCTGCTGTTCTGGCGCTATGAAAAAGGGGGCACCCGGACGCCGTTTGCCATGGTGCGCGCCAAAAAAGTGCGCAATTGGGTCATCACCCGCGCGGAGTTCGACACCGACCCGAAGCACCTCGCCAAGGTCCAACCCAGCGGCCTCATGCCGTACGACTCGGCATTCATGTTCGACGCGAATGATTGCATCCGCACCAAGGACACCGCCTACACACCTGACGGCGGCCTCTCGATTCTCTACGGCCAGCTTGCGCCCGAAGGGAGCGTGGTCAAGACCGCCGGCATCAGCGCGGAGTTCAAGAAAAACTGCGGTCCGGGCTTCATCTTTGAAGGCCCCTGCGTGATCTTCGAGAGCCAGGACGACGCCTGCGCCGGCATTCTGGCCGGCAAGGTCAAGGCCGGCGACGTGGTCATCATCCGCAACGAAGGCCCGCGCGGTGGCCCCGGCATGCAGGAAATGCTCTCGCCCACCAGCTACATCGCCGGCATGGACTTGGGCGACAAAGTCGCGCTCATCACCGACGGCCGTTTCAGCGGCGGCACGGCGGGCGCGTGCATCGGCCACGTCTCGCCGGAGGCCGAGGAAGGCGGCCCGATTGGCCTGCTCAAAGCCGGCGATCGCATCCGCATTGATTTCCCGAACCGCCGGATGGACATCCTCGTTTCCGAAGCCGAGCTGGCTGAACGAAAGAAGACCTGGCAGCCGGTGAAGCGTGACTTGACCGGCTGGCTGGCGCGTTATCGGAAACTCGTGACCAACGCGAGCCGTGGCGGAATTCTGAGCGCTTGAATACTGAACTGTGCCTCAGCGGCGAATCCGGGTGAGTGCTGAAAAGTCGCGAAGCGTTTGGAGTGCGGTCGGTTTACCGCCGCTTTGGGCTGGGGTGTAACCGGCGTCAAGGTGAAGAATGTGCCAGCGACGGGAAGAAAAAAGCGGCGCTGAAGCGCACGCAGTCCAAACGCTGGCGCGAGGAACCAAGCCTCCGTCCGCCGCTACGCTACCGCCGGACGTTTATCTTCCCGTTACCAAAAACTTGTTACCAACGCGAGCCGGGGTGGAATTCTGAGCGTGTAATTTGTCCGCAGTCTTGCCGAAAAAAGATTGTGTCAAACTGCGCTCACGGCCAAAGTGCCGTTTTCGGTGGAGAGATGGCCGAGTGGTTGAAGGCACACGCCTGGAAAGCGTGCATACTCCAAAAGGGTATCGAGGGTTCGAATCCCTCTCTCTCCGCCAGCTTTATTTTACAGGGTTTTATTCAATTCACGGGGCCAGTAACAACATCTAGTAACAACAAATCCATCCGGGTTCAGTGTTGTTTTACCCCAGCTTCCCCGCAATCCCTCATCCAAAATTTCGCGGACAGCGAGCGGGATGACGACCTGGCCGGCTAGTTCTTCGGCACGAAGTCGTGGACGCGCTTTTCCGCCTCGGCAATCTGCGCCGGGGTCATTTCCTTGACCATGGCGGCATGGATGTCGGCGCCGTTGTTGGTATCGCCATGCGTGGCGGCCAGCGCAAACCATTTGTAGGCCTCAACCAGGTCCTTGGGCACGCCCTTGCCCAGCGCACAGGCAATGGCCAGGTTGTCCTGGGCGCCGCCGAAGTCGCGTTCAGCCGCTTTGCGAAACCAATCCGCAGCGGCGGCATCATCCTGCGGCACGCCTTGCCCTTTTTCGTATATCAGGCCGAGGTTGTTCTGCGCGTCGGCGTAATTCTGGTCGGCCGCCTTGCGAAACCACTTGATCGCCTCGGCATCATTTTGCGCCACGCCCTTGCCCTGCGCATACATCCAGCCCAAGGTGCTTTGCGCCGCGGCATAGTTCTGGTCGGCCGCCCGGCGGACAAGCTTGAAGGCTTCGTTGTAATCCTGCGGCACACCCCTGGCGTCAATGTAAAGATTGGCCAGATTGTTCTGCGCGTCGGCGTAATTCTGGCCGGCCGCCTTGCGAAACCACTTGATCGCCTCGGCATAGTCCTGGGGCACACCCCGGCCCTCGACGTAGAGATTGCCCAGGTTGTCCTGCGCCTCGGCATAACCGCCTTCCGCCGCCCGTTTCAAAAATCCGGCGCCCAGCACAACGTCCTGGGTCACGCCATTGCCTTGGACGTAAAGCATGCCGAGGTAACTTTGGGCGGAGGCGAAATTCTGGTCGGCGGCCTTGCGCATCCATTTGACCACCTCACCGGGGTCCTGCTTGACCCCCTTGCCTTCCGCGTACATCAAGGCCAGATTCCGTTCCGCGTAGGGATTGCCCTGTTCCGCCGACTTCTGAAACCATTGGGTCGCCTGCTTGAAATCCACCGCCACGTCCCCCCGACCATTTTTACAGGCCAAGCCCATGGCATTTTGCGCCTCGGCATCACCCGCTTCCGCCTGGGTCCGGATGCCATCCAAGGCCGGGGTTTGGGCGGGGCTGAAGGTTGCCGTTGCGAACAGGAAAAACGACGCGAGCAGTCCGCGGGAGAACGGGACCGGCCGAATTCTGAAGCAGGCTTTCATTTCGGGTGATGTTAAAACATGCACGATAACAGGCAACTGAAAATGAACCCGGCCACCGACCCGGGACCCTCTCCGGTTTTTTGAGCCGCAGCCGTGGCTTGAAAACCACGGTTGCGCTCCAAAAGTCGTTCCGCGACTGCGCAAAACTGACAGCAATCCGCCGGACCGGCGCCGGTTTAAAAATGTTTTCGTCCGCCACAGGCTCAAGGTTATTTCACCAGACGGAAATAGCGTTGCGAGCCGGTGATCGGGGTGGTGTACGGACTGACCGCGCCGGTCACGTTGGTGTAAGTTCCCGTCACCAGCGGCGCGGACTGCAGCGAGTATGAGGCGTCGCTCCAGGTCAGCACCACGTTGGTCCCCACCTGGCTGATGTAAAGCTTCGGCCCGCCGCCCGTGACGGTGTAATAGACCTTGATCGAATTCGGATTGGCCGGGTCGTTGAGGAGTATGCGCGTCCCGTTGGAACGGCTGATGGAATACAATTCCACACCGCCACCGTTGAACTGGGATTTAAAATAGAGCAGGCGCATCGGGTAGAGGCCGTTGGTCTGGACGATGAACGAAAAGGCCGTCTCCGCGGCGGCGCGTCCGTAGTCGGCAATCCCCAGCACGAGATTGGTGTCGGTGGGCGTGGAACCGGCGGTGAACTTGAAGCCGTCGTCGCTGTAAACTCCGAAGCTGTAAGCGCCGGGCGACAGTTGCACATACATCAGCGCCGCCATGGCGACGTCGTTGGTGCCGCCGACGGGAATGTCGGGGAATGGATTCGTCGGTGAAAAGATTCCGTAGAAAAACGGGTCAAGGGCGTAATTGATGACGCTGGTTTCGGTGTAGTTCCCGTTGTTGAGAGCCTCGTTGGCGTAAGGCAGGCCGGTGGTCGAATTGGTGAGCGTGCCGGCCAATTGCGCCTCGGCCCGCGCCACGCTGGCCGGGAAATCGATGTTGGTGGAGCTGTCATCCGCCTTGGCTATCTGCAGCGTGAAACCTTGGCTGGCCGCCGAACCCACCGGCAGGGCGTAAGCCGGTGGAATGACCGGCAGCGTGGCCACGATGAACTGCCACTGGTTGGTCAACGAAGCCAGGCCGTCGCTGTAAATCACCTGTAACGTGTTGGTTCCCGGCGACAGGAGTGTCGGCGACTGGTAACTGACCGTTGCGCCGGCGGCGTTGTTGCTGACGACGGTGCCGCTGGTGACGCTGGTGTTGTTGAAGAACAACTGGATGCTGCCCGGCACGACGAGATTGGTGGACGGGTTCGCAATCACGAAGGAAATGTTCTGGTCGGGGTTGATCCCGCCGGCGCCCGGGTATGGGAAGCCGGACGCAAGGTAAGGATACAACACGGCGGTGTTGGTGTTGGGCACCAGAATCAGATACGTGACATTGTAGTTGCCGTCACTGCCGATGCAGGTCAGGCGCAGGGTATTGGTCCCGGGAAGCCGGACTTGAACCGGGTTGCTGAAGAAATCTTTCAGCGTGACGAAGGTCCAGTTCTGAGCGCCGCCGGTGTTGGGACAGACAAAGGTGCCCAAGGAGGCGCGCGGCTGATTGGAGGACGTCACCGTGGCCGAAGCGAGGCGCTCCATCAACATGACCGGGTTGTCTCCAAAGCCGGCCATGCGCGCATAAACGGTATAAGTCATGTTGCTCATGCGGCGGGTGTAATCCTCCCATTCGCCGTTTTGGATATAACCCAAATCATAATCTTGAAAACTGTTGGCGGCGAAACTGTTGTGGTCCTGGTCGGTGCAATTTTCCACCTGGGGCAAATCACCGGGGCGATAGGCGTTGTTGGTGCCGCTCGGGTCGTATTCGAGATAATCAACGCCATTGTTCCCCAGCAACCCCTGGTAGGCCTGGTTCGGTTGCGGCACCAGGAAATTGTCAATCCAGCCGCCGGCACTGAAATTGTAATCCTCGGCCTCGATGTAAAGGTTGTAGGGGCTGGCCAGCCAGGTGTTGAAGGTGAAGTTGTTGGTCGTGATGTTGCCATTGGCGTCAATGGCCGTGATGACCCCGGTGTAGGCAATGTTGTTCTGCAACGCGGAATTCAGTGTCACCTGCACGTTGGTCGTGCCGCTGCCGACGAAAGTCAGGTTGGTCCGGCTGACACCATTCAGGTACAGCTTGATATTGTTGGAGGAGACGGTGGAAAAGGCCGAGACGACGTTGAAGGAGAGGCCATTGGCGGATGGCCAGTAAATTGTGCCGTTGGTCGGCGAAAGGTTGTTGATGTCCGGCGGCACCAGCGAGGTGGAGGAAATGGACAGGTTGTTGAAAACCTGATCCCCATCCGTCTGCAGGGCAAAGAGCGATACGCTGCCAATGGTGCCGGAACCGTTCAAGGTCTGATCGTCAACGCTGAACAAGACATTTACTCCGGCCGCATCCTTGACCACCAGCCGGTAGGTGTCCGCCGTCAGCAGCGTGACCTCGATTTGAAGCGGGTTGCTGTTGAAGGGAATGCCTGTGGCATATACCCCGCTGCCGTCCCAAACCAGAAAGGAATCCGATCCGGCACCGATGTAATAAAACATCAGCCGGAAATTGGTATTGTAATCAGCGGGCGAATTTGTCGCATTTCCGTTGCGCAGGCAGAATCCGCCCAAGGCGTCGGGATTGGAAGGTGAGATGCCATAGGTTTGCCACTTGATTTTGAACACCGTACCGCTTGGCAGTGAATTGCTGATGCTGCGATAGGCCACAGCAGCATTGGTAAGACCGGGACCGTGCGCGTAAATGCCCCAAGCCTTGGCGTTCCCGGAACCGGTGCCGATGGTTCCTGCATTGCCGATGAAAAAGCCGGTGTAATTCGGGGCAGCCGTGCCGGTTTGATCTAGCTTCCACGGGCCAAAGCCGAAGCCCAAATTCATTCCATTGGTCCAGGTGGTGTAGGACCCGGCGTCGTCTTGGGCGTAAATCTGGGCGGAAGCTTTGCCGGCGCAAAAACCGATCAGCAACATCAGCACGAGGCCAGGGAATCGGAAAGGGGAGAGGGCGTTTTTTCTCATGGTCAATTTGATTTTTAAAATCCGGCACCCGGACGAGCGCTGCCACGTTCCGTGTTTCGAGGCATCGCGAGTCACGTCGTCGAATTCATTTTGGACTTTTTTTGGGGGTAACGTAAGGCCAGTGTAAGGCATAAACCACGGCCCTTCCACCGCATATTTGTGCGGTGGTTTTTGGGGGACTAAAGCATTGACAAGAATCTGATTTGAAATGAAGGTAGCTCCACCAGTTCACCCGATCATTTTATGCGTTCACGTCATACGCCAGACAGCGACACGGCGGGATACCCCATTGGTTTGCGTCGCAGACTGGCTGGAGCCACGCGCGGCTTCACCCTGATTGAACTGCTGGTCGTCATCGCCATCATCGCCATCCTCGCCGCCTTGTTGCTGCCGGCCCTGGCCCGGGCCAAACAGCGCGCCGAACGCGCCGGATGCCTCAACAACCTGCGCCAGTTGCAACTCGCGTGGATCATGTATGCCGACGACAACAATCAATACCTCCCGCTCAATCCCGACCAGTCACAGATCAACAACGTCAACGGCTGGATCAAAGGCATAATGAAATGGGATTTTCCACCATCACTTTACGATCCGGATAATACCAACACCACCTATTTGACCGACAGCGCACTCGGGCCGTATTCCAGCCGTTCTGTCGGCATTTACAAATGTCCTGGTGACAAAAAGGACGGCCAAAAAGGCCCGCGCGTGCGCAGCGTCTCCATGAACGCCTATATGGGTGGGGTGAGTAGTGATTCCAACATGACCAACAATGGTTTCTCGACGTATCAAGTATATCAGAAATCCACTGCGATCCGGTCACCAGGCCCGTCCGACGCTTGGGTGTTTCTGGATGAAAACGGTGATTCCATCAATGACGGTTTCTTCTTTGTCGCCATGGGACAGACCACCAGTTGGTATGACCTGCCTGGTAACTATCACGGCGGCACCGGCGCCTTTTCCTTTGCCGACGGCCACGCCGAAAGCAAGGCCTGGCACGATGGCAACATCAAGGACCGGCCGGTCACTGGGAAAAGCATCACCGGTTTCACTCCGACGCCCGCCGACCCCAACGCCGGTGATCTGGACTGGGTCCAGCAGCACACGACCTCGCCGAGGTAAACCCGAACTCCGAAGTTGCCGATAGTGACGGGGCGGACGAGGTCGCGCCGGAGTGCGCCCGTCCTCGGGCGCAGCAACTGGCTTCATTCAAGTCACGGAACATTTTCCAACCGCCTGCCCACCCCACTTTGCTGCGGCCGGGACGGCCGCACTCCGCCAACGCAGAAATTCAACTTCGGAATTCGGGGTAAACGACTCCGGCGCCAGGATCAGCGTCCGTTTTGCCGGATCAAATCGCGCAGGTTCGTGTTGAACGTTTCCGCCCCCTGTAATTCCTCCAGCGTCAGGTGCATCCGGTAGCGCCAGTAATGCGCGGGATTGGCGGGCACGTTGATGCGCTCGGCCGCCGGATCCGCCCGACGCAGCTTTTCGTCCATGCCCAGAAAATCCTGCAACTGAAAAATGCTCCACATGGCCGGCGCGGCCAGATGCTGGCGGATGATGGCCCGGACGATCCCCGGCTCGCACTGGCGCGGCGCCCCGCCCGGCCGGCCGAGTCCGGCATTGAAAAATTTCTGCGTCCGGCTCCGGTCTTCCTCCCACCAGCCGCGCAGGGTGCTCATGTCGTGCGTGGACGGCGTGACGACGCTCAAATACGGCGCGTCCGCCGGGCGCGAAAATTCCTGGCCGGGCTGCTTGGGCATGCGCTGGATTTCCAGGCTCAACAAGCCCAGTGCTTTCATCAGTTCCGGCACGCAGGCGGGCACCAGCCCCAGGTCTTCGCCGCACATGAGCATGTTCGTCACGCGCTTCAGCGCCGGCAGCTTTTGCGCCGCTTCCTGCAGCCAGAAATCATCCTGGCGCCGGAAGAAATAATCCACATACAATTCCTGGAGTTGCGCCCGGGTGTGCGGAGCGAGGGTCTGGAAGGTTGAAGTGTCCTCCATCGCGAACCGGAAATGGAACGATTTCCCCCGCGAACCTTCCGCCTCGAACAGGATGACGTTGCTGATCAAATCGAACAGGCCCGTTTTGATTTTCGCGTTGCGCGCGTCCGGTTCCCGCGCGGCAAAATATTTTTCCACCGGCCGCTGCGTGGCGAATTCCGGTTTTAACGCCAGGCGGCCATTTTCGTCCGCATTCAAAAATTCGCGGCGGACGGCTTCCGATTCGTCGCCGAAAATTTCCCGCAGCACCGCGTCGGTGATGAAGGGCCGGGTGTAGCGGTCGCGGTCGAACGCAATGCCGCGCGCGGCAAATTCGTCCGCGTCCACCGGGATCGCCGGGACGAAATGTCCCAGGATGCCTTCGACGGCGTGGGCGGGGATGCTCCAGATGCGGAAAAAGCCGAGGATATGGTCAATGCGAAACGCGTCGAAATAACGGCTCATCTGCGCGAAGCGGCGTTTCCACCACGCGAAACCGTCCTCCTTCATCCGCGGCCAGTTATAGGTCGGGAACCCCCAGTTTTGCCCCTTCACCGCAAAGGCGTCGGGCGGCGCGCCGGCCTGGACGTCCGTGTGAAAAAGTTCGGGTTGCTGCCACACGTCGGCGCCGTGACGGCAGACGCCGATGGCAAGGTCGCCTTTCAGGATGATGCCGCGTTCATGGGCATGCGCCACCGCCTCCTGCAATTGCAGGTGTAGGTGATACTGGATGAAATAATGCCGGGCGATGTCATCCGCCGCCGGAGAATCTTCCGCCACCAGCGCCGCAACTTCTTCCGCGCGGCAGTTGCGATGGGCCGGCCACCGGCTGAAATCCGAAGTCCCAAACCGGTCGCGCAGATGGCAGAACATCGCGTAAGGCACCAGCCAAAGCCGGTGGTCGGAGAAAAACTGCCGGTAGTCCTGGCGCTGGAAAGTTTTCGCCTTCTCGGACGGGAAAATTTGTTTGATGAAATCGAGCTTGGCCTTCATCACGGCCTCGTAATCCAGCGCGTCGAGCGCGTTCAAGCGCTGCCGTTCCGGCTCCAGTCTTTTCAGCCGGGCCTGGTTCCGGCCGGTCGCCACACGGCTGAGATTGAGGTAAATCGGGTGCAACGCGAACGCCGAAATGGCTGCATACGGATAGGAATCCGTCCAGGTGTGGGTGGCGGTGGTATCGTTGATGGGCAGGATCTGAATCAATTTCAATCCGGCCTGGCTGCCCCAGTCCGCCAGCAGTTTGAGGTCCGCAAATTCGCCGACGCCAAAACTGTTTTCACTCCGCAGGCTGAACACCGGAATCGCCACGCCCGCGCCTTTCCAGGTGTTGGCCGGCAGGCGGACGAACCCGTCGTTCACCATCGTGTGTCTGCCCGGGGTGATGGCATCGTACAAAATCCGGTTGTCGCCGTCCTCGTAACGAATGAACACCCTTTTCTCCACGTCATAAACGCCATATTTGTAGGCGAGCGGGAAGGGTTGTCCGCTGAGGTCCAGTTCCGCGGTGAGAAAATCTTCCCCGGCAATCCGGTTCAGGAGCCGGGGGTTCGCCGTGCTCCAATGGCCCAGCGCGGCGGACCCGCCCAGCAGGCAAAGGGTCTGGCCCCTGGCGAGCAACGGGGCCTTGACCTTGAACGTATGCGTGAGGTGCTCTGGCGCGGAGACCCGCACCTCCGTGTGATTTGCCTTCAACAGCACTTGCCGGAACGGCTCGGTATAGAATGTGTTCTCGAAAAAATCCGCGCGGTTCCAGGCGTCCACCACCAACACTTCCTCGTGCCGGAAGAAGGCCGGGTTGATCCGCTTGTTGTCCCAGTCCTCGACCACCGAGCCATCGGTGTTTCGCAGGAGGTAATGGTAGCTGATCCGGGCGTCCGGCGCCGTTCCCGCGGGCAGATGAATCGTGGCCTGCCAGAGTTCCGGATTGAGATATTGGAGCGGGATGGCCCGTTCGGCGTTGCCCGATCCGAAAATTTCATGGTCCCCGGCCAGCCAAAGCGATTGGCCGGGTTTCGTATGAAATCGCAACTGGAAAATCAATTTCATGGGTTGGCGTTGCCGCCGTTGCTCGAACGTTGGGTTGGAAGACTCGCTGCGTCCGGGCTTTAATTCAATGACTTTTTGCGTCGGGAACGAGGTTCGAAAAATCGTCCCGTCCCGTCGCCGGCGTCTGGCGTCCGCATTTACTCGCGAAATAAAAAGCCCTGCGTTCAGCAGGGCTTTTGCGAGGAAAAAATTTGAAGCCGTGTTTATGAACGCCGGCGGAATGCCAGGAGCGCCAACCCGCCCAATCCGATCAGTGCCACGCTGGCAGGCTCGGGGACGGGGACGACGTTCGCTTGGATTGTTCCGTTCAGTGCGTTCACATAGAAATCCACGAGTTGATTTGCGTCTGTGGTCGTGAAACCTAAAGTGTTTGCGTTGACGCTTCGCGCATCCGAGCCAATGGCGTTCCAAGAACCCGTATCCACGGCTTTGTATTGATAGGTGCCGGCCGAGCCAATGGTATATTGGAGTTCGTAAATGCCGCCACCTAGACCGGTCATCACTGTGGCCGGATTGGCATTGTTCCAACCCTGCCAGTCGCCAACAGCCGTCCAAGTGCCCGGATCCACGCTCACCCCGATGCGTCCGCTGGCGCTTGACCAGCCATCGGCATAGGTATTCGAGTCGTAAGTGAGGGTGATATTCCCGCTGCCATCGGCGTAAAACCAACTGTTGCCAGTGCCAGGTGCGGTCCAACTCCAGTCGCCTTCTGTAATTTTGAACTCATAGATGCTTGCTGGCGTCAGCCCTGAAAAAATCGACTGATAGATCCCGCCGCCCAGGTCGGTCATCAGATTAGCGTTGGCGTTCCATCCGCCGGCACCGCCCAAAATAGGGTCAGCTCCGGTTATGTAATAAGGAGGAGGAGCGGCAAACGCGGATAATGCCAGTGCCAACGAGGCCGTAGTAAGAATAACGAGCTTTTTCATTTAAGTTCCTTTTTTAGGTTTGTAACGTCACAACTGAACTGATTTACAAGCAAGCTTACCCAATTTAGCCACCAGAAGTCTACCACATGTTTGTGCGGTATGATGCGAAAATATGCAGGTTTTCATGGCAAAAGCTGGACACGGTAAAACTGGGCCGAGCCGGTTGGGTTGCTGGTGTAACTGGTGGTTGAACCAGCGGCGGTTATGACGCTGCCCAGCGTGATAAAGGGAACCAAAAGATTGGTGGTGGACCAAACCTGATAAACCTTGCCCGAAATGCTGGTCCAGCCCAGCACGCTGGTGTTGGCCATGTGAATGACGGGGATCCAAGCCGGATCAACCAAGACGACCCCGGGAGAGCTGGCACTGAGGGGTCCTTGGATGCCGGCATTGTTGATCGCACTTACCTCCGCATACAGCGTCGCGCCATAACTGTTCGTGACCGTCAGAGTCGTGCCGGTGACGATGCCGCTGAAGACATCGGAACCGCCGGGCGTCGTGCCGACGATGACGTAATAACCGGATACCCCGCCGTCCGGGTCGTTCAACGGTGCCCAACTGAAAGTCGCGATGTTGCCAATGACGTGGGTGTTGGCGGCCGTGGGCGCACCGGGCGTGGCGGGCGTGGTGACATCGTAAAGCTTCAGGTATTGCGCCTCAAACGGCGCGCTGGCCCAGCCGCCATTGGTGGTCGGCACCGGATTCAGCGAGACGGACACGCCGTTGGCCAGCATGTTGCTGCCGGCAACCCCGCCGCCCCAGAGCCAGTAATTGCGGCGGTTCGGGTCAACCCCGGTGTAGGCCGCGATGTTTTTGACGTTGTAAATCCGGCCGGGTTTGATGCCAAACAGGTTGGCGCCATTCTGCGTGATGTTGACGTTGAAATATCCCGGCTGCGGGTTGTTGCGGTCGAGGTTTACAAAGGCGAACACCACGTCGGAGAAATTCGGCGAGGCGTTGGCATTTTGATACTTGGCCACGGAGAAGATCGAGGGCTGTGGATTCCCGCTGCCGGTCTGGTTGAGGTAGTAGCGGTTCGAGTTGCGCAGGGCGGCACTGAACTGTCGTGCTTGATTGACTGCGGCATAGACCGGCCAGAGCTGGTCAAGGCCATAATTCCGGTTGGCGGGGGAGAAAATCGGCTGGAGCGAATTGTAATTCATGAACTGGGGAATCGTCTTGCCGAAGTTGATCTGGTAGCCGTCGAAACCGAACGTGGTGGAGATGCCCAGCTCCTCGCCGTAAAAAATCATCGGGGCCCCGTCAATCGTGCCGCACACCGCATAACGGACGAGCGCCTGATACGGATCGCTGTAGCTTTGCTCGTCATGCGACACGTTGTTGAGCAGCACCAGTCCCTGGCCATAGCTGTTGCGTCGGCTGTCGAAGGCGTTGCGATAGTCACTCGCCGTCGCGGCCGATTGCAGGGCGAAGATCAGGTTTTCGTTCAGGATGTCGAAATGCCGGTTGGAGCGGTAGGTCACCGCGCCGCCGTCGAGCGATTCGGTCATGAAGACAAAGTCCCATTTCCGGCTGCGGACCTTGTTGATGATGTATTCCCAGCATTGCGGCGGCAGACCCTGGCCGAAATCGGCGCGCAGGCCGTCAATGCCCTTGTAGGTCTGGTTCGCCGGCGTGTTGGTCGGGCAGCCGGTCTGGTCCAGCCAGTAAAGAATGCAGTCGGAGAAATAACGCCAGGTGTTCTGGGTAATGCGGTCGAAATGCCCGGTGCCGGTGCTGTTCTCGTCGCCGATGGAATAATCAAACCAGTCGGCTTCGCTCGTGTAATTGCCCGACTGCGACGCGTTGGGCACCAGCGCGGCATACCGGCCAAAGTAAATGTCGGCCACATCGCTCCACTTGCCGAAGTCGTAACGGTCCGGCGCCTGGGCAACCGTCGCCGCACTCGAAGCCCGCTGGTCATATTCGTTGGTGCGCGAATAAAACCGCGCCTCCGCATTGGCGATGAGATTCGTCGGCGGCGCGGTGGGGGCGAAATAATTGGTTCCGGCGGCGTCCAGTTCGCAATCCCAGGCGGAGTGATTGAATGGTTCGTCCAGCATCACGTTGATGCCGGCGGCGTCGGCAGCGGCCACGAAATTGCTGAACTCCTGCATCGCCTCGTCGCGCGTGTTGGCCTTGCCGAGCAACGGATTGATCTGGAAAAAGTTTTTCACCGAGTACGGACTGCCGACGGCATAGGGCTGGCCGTTGTTGGGGTCTATCTGCCGGTTTTGAATGCCAATCGGGTGAATCGGCTGAAACCAGAGCCAGTTCACGCCGAGGTTTTGCACATAACCCAGGTTGAAACGGTTTGTGACCGGGTCGTAGGGCCGCGAACCGGGACCATTGTAAAGATCAGTGAACGTGCTGCGCTGATCCGGTTGAGTGCCCTGCGAATCAATGTTCATCGCGTTCAATTCATACATCGTGAGGTTGCGCGCCTTGGCCGGCGAAACGACGATGCAATGGTCGCGTCGCCCGTTGGTCGAATACCAGAACCAGTTGGTGTTGCCGGAAACCTGGCAACGCGCCGTCAGGCGATAGGCGCCGCAGTTCGTCGCGTAGAGCGTGAGAACGTATTGCCCCGGTTGCCCGCTCGGTGACATGGCGTACGCCTTGTAATAATTGTTGTCGTCGCCGGTGGTGATGGTGTTGCCGTCCGGCGGCACGATGCCGTCCTCGATGCCGTCGCCGTTGGCATCCATCGTCGCGCGGTTGCGGCGGTTCAAATTCGAGAAGACATCGGCTTCCACGACGTTGGAAGCGTTCGGTGAAAACAGGATGGTTATCGGAATCGAGTCGCCTGCCACCTCATCCACAAAAAGATGTTCGGTGGTGTAATCGGCATTGATGCCGTTGACGGTAAGCCCGGGCGCGCCGAGCGTGCCGATGGAAAAATTGAAAATGCTGTTGTTGGTGCCGGAGTTGTAGTCGGCGAATTTTTCCTCGCCATTGCTGCTGTTCCAGACGCCGATTTTATAATTGATGGGCGTATAGTCCGGCAGGTTCGATGCCGTGGCCACCCACCACATCGCGTTGCCGGCAATGCTGGAGTCATCCTCCACGTGGTCAAAAGCCATCGGCACGGCCACTGTGGTGCCGCTGCCAGTGCCCTGCGTGCCGGCCGGGATCGAACCGTCCATGGTGTAGTAAACACAGGCGTTATCGGCCCAGCGCGAACTCAAACTGCTGTCCTTCCCGAGGTAACCGACCTTGATCCAGAAGCTGACATTGGAGCTGTTCGTGGTCGTGCCGGGAACGACCACGCGATTGCCGGCATGAAAGAGCCATGCGGGCCGGTTGCGGATGGTGAACGGCGAGGCCGCGGCGATGGACTGGCTGGCGGTGGTCGAACTGACGCCATCCCCGCCATTGACACAGGTGTTCGAGACGCCGTTCACACCGTCAAAAGTGAGGTAGAGGTAATATTGGATGACTGCCTCCGGCCCGAAGTTCGTCGTGTTGAACGACGCCTTCCAATACTGATTATTCGGGCTGGGACCGCCGTTGAGGTAAAAGCTCAGGGCATTGCTGCTCCAGGAACTTTGGGTGGCGCCCTTGTAAATCACCCAGCCGCCGGTCTGGTTGGCTGTGCCGAAGGCGTTGTTGAATTTTTGCAGGCCGCTGTAAACGGTGACGACGGTGTTGGTGCCGATCTCGAATTCCGGGTTGCGCAGGGTGAACCCGAGATCACCGTTATTGTCCGGAATGTGCCAGGCATTGGCGAGGACCGCCCGGGCATTCGGACACGAACCGATCAGCAGCGCCAGGGCGGCGAGGCCCGATATGAAACGGTGATTTTTCAAAGTTGTTCTTTTGAGTTTTCCCGTTCAGTGCCTAGTTGCCGATCACCTGGACTTCGTAAAACTTCTGCGGCACCGATGGTGAATTATCAAAGAAATAAGTGGAGGCGCCGGCCCCGGGGATGATGTCGCTGACGGGCTCAAACGGCTGGGTCAGGTTGGTCGTCGCCAGGACCTGATAATTGACGCCCGGCGCGCTGTCCCAGACGAGGAGCTGGTTGTTGTTGGCCAGGCCGGTGATAAGCAGCGGCGGGGCGATGATGACCGTCTTGGTGTCGCTCAGGGTGATGCCGTTGGTATAGACGACCTGGATCTGGTTGGTGCCGACGCTCGCGCCGCTCCAGTTATAGGTCAGCATCCGCATGTCGGTGCCGCAGCCGGTGCCGGTGATGAAATAATTCGGCATCCCATTGGACTGTCGCCGCAGCTGGAAGATGCCGTTGATGTAGATGCTGAACAGAGTGATGGTGTTCGTGTCCAGCGTGCTGGTGTAACAGGTTTGAATCGGGAAGTTGTCGCCCGCCCCCATCGTGATGATGGCGCCGTCGGTGGACGGATTGGAGATGTTCACCACCTGAGTGGGCGCCACGGTGTTTACGGAACGCGTCAGGGTCGTGTAGCGGTTGGTATAAACACTGGTGGCATATTCCTTGAGGTGCACGGTGATGGTGGCGGCGCCGCTGTTGGGCACATTGGCGTAGGTGAAATGGAATTCCTGCGGATAATTCGTCCATTGCGCACTCAATGTCGGATTCGGAGTCACCGGGGTGGCGCTGACAAAAATGGGCTGGCCGCCGGCGTTATTCCCGTTGCCGTTGGGTTGCCCGGTGTTGAGGTCATCATTGGTGGAGTTGCCGTCCTGAATGTTACAGTCCGCCTCCGTCACCGAGCTGTCGGTCCGGATGACCATGGTGTAGTTCTGGTTGGAAATCGTGTTGCCGTCGGCCGCGGGCGAGGTGACGGCACCGCCGGGCAGGGCGGCATCGTAGTAAACCGTCTGGAGGAAAGTGTTATAGACGCTCGCCTGGTTGGTACGCGGCAGGAAGGTCCGGGCGCGGACGATGTGGAAACCGGACTGCAGACCGATGGTGGTGTTGTTCGTGTTGAGGTCGTTGTGCAGCCAGACCACTGCGGTCGTCGGATTGAAATTGGTGATGGCCGCCTGGGTCAGGCCGAACAGCTTCGAGCCGGACGCTTCGTCGTCCCAGACCGGCTGGATGCTTTGCCCGGCATAAACGCTCCCGCCATAGAACAGCGCGACCTTGTACCGCACCTGGGTGCTGTTGGCCTGCGCGGGAATGGTGCCCTTCCACCAGTCAATGTTGCTTTGTGCGCTGTCGTGATTCACCCAGAACGCCTGCACCACCTGGGTCGTGCCCTTGCCGGTGCCAAACGCGCCTTCCGGATTGGAGCCGTCGGTGGTGTAGTAGATGAAGCAGGTGTTGATTTGAAATTGATACCCGACCTTTACCCAGACATCCGCTGATTGACCGGATGTCGGGCTCAACGGATTCCTTTGCGAAGGCGGATTTGGACTCAGTGAGGTGACCGTGTTGGTCGGGTCATGCCAGACCCAGTTGGCGGTTTGATTGGTGATGCCCGCGCCGTAGCTGGCGCCGGCGACCACATTGCTCGTTCCGCCAACGGTGTAATAATATGTCTCCGCGCCCAGGGAAACGATGTTGTTGCTCAAGATATTGCGCGCAGCGAATTTTTCCGGGCCGTTTCGGAACTGGAAAACCGTCTGTTCGTACCCGAGAAACACATCGGAGGCGTAGCCGGGTTTGTTGTCGCGCAAATCCGGCCCGTTCGGTCCGACGCCGCCGCTGGTTGGCCCCAGTCCCATCTGGCTGTTGAGGTCCATGCCGCCATCGAGCTTCACCAGCGTGTTCGACGCCGAGGCGTCGCTGCGGAGGATGATGTCAAACGGCGCGTTGGTCACCACCGGGATGTCAATGGCGTAGGTGAGGTTGGAGACGTTCACGCCGGCGATGACGCTGCCATACGGGTCCACGCTGCCGCGCATTTTGAAGGGAAAGAGCGGATTGTAATTCGGGTCGCCGTTGACGCCGTCATGGCGATAAACCGTGATGTGCGGGACTTCGGCGCCGCCCTGGCGGAAGATGATGGCGTTGGTCGAAGGATTCGCCTGGCTGGCTTGCGGCCATTGGCAGCCATATTCGACCCACGCGCCGCTGGGAATGGTGAGTTCCACTGCTCCACCACCGGACGCCAGGGTCTGGGTGCCAACGTAAATCAACCGGTTCGCGGGATTCGGATCATTGGCCGCTGCCTGGGCCTGGCTGTAGGTTTGGGTTGCGCCATGAACCAGCAGTTTTTGATAGGCGCGATTGCCGCCCCAGCCCTGACCGGAACTGGACAGTTGCACCAGAACCGAACCCGGTGGGAAACCCACCACCACTCCCTGGCCGCGTGAATTGGAAATGCCGGTGGAACCGTTGGTGGGATTCAGGTAATAGCCATCGCTGGTCCGGCTGACCGCGTCGTCGAAGCTGATGTCGCCCGGATAGCTGTATTTGTCATTCATGCCGAACAAGCACACGGCCTGGTTCGACGCCCCAGTGCCTTCGCGGTAATCGTACCGTTCAAACACCACGGTATTGTAGTCGCTCCAGCGGGACCAGGTGCCGCCGCGCGAAAGCTGATTGTGGGTGTACATGGTGTCGGGCATGGTGTTGTCGCCAAATTCACCGAGGTAATCGGCATAGGAAACAATGGGGAAATAATTCGGCGGCCCGGAGTGGTTGAACCCGTCGGAATAAACCATCGGCAGGCCCTCGTGCATGAAGTAATAGGCATCCTGCAATTCCTGGTGGACCGGGCAGCAACTGCCGCCGTCCTGGGTCTGGGGAAACATGACGCTTTGCGCCGCGCTGTAGGACGGATACGGATTGCCGTTACAGTAATCGGAGGGCGGCGTATAGTCGCGGCTGTCCATGCCGTTCAAGCCGGCGTTGCCGGACAGCGCCGAATTCATTTGATTATAGAGCGGCTGGTTGCAAAGGCGCATTCCCACGGCCAGATATTGCTGGAAATCCGGCACCGGCGACACGAGCTCGCCGAACAACATGGCATCATTGCGCGGCGATTCGGTATTGAACAGGCTGTTCCGGTTGCCGTCGGTTTCCACGTACCCGTTGCCGGTGACGTTGTTGCCGTAACCGTGCACCCAGTCATACATCGCCTGGATCCCGCCTGTGTAACCGGCAAAAGAGGGGTCGTTCGTGAAAGTGTTTGCCCCGGTGTTGTTGCCGAAAAAGTTCGACGGCACGTGTTTGACGGCGTCCAGGCGGAAGCCGTCGCCCTTGGTCGTGTAAAGCGTCCACATCACCGCCCGGTCGAGATAGGCGGTCACGTCCTCCGGCACGGGCTCGCCGTTGGTGCTGTTAAAGGGATGCCAGAGACCGCCCAGCGACGGGCCGTTGGTGTCCATGTAATACGAGGTGTTGGTGGGCTGGCGGACAAACACCGGTTTGGTGATCGTGTTGCCGGATGAAGCGCCGAAGTTGAGATTGACCGTGCCCGGTTCGTTGGCGAGGTCAATCAGTCCCAGCAACGACTGGTTTTGAACGTCCCACTGGTTGCAATAATCCTGGATTTGCGGCCAGTTCTGGTAGTAACCGCCGGCGACGGTTTGCAGATGAAAATCCTGCGGGATCAAGCCGGGATAATAATTGGTCGGCGTGCTGGAATTGAAACCGGGCACGCCGAATCCGCGGTGGTTCATCACGTTGTCGAAATACACCCGGATGCCAAACCGATGGGCGGTTTGCACCATCTGGATGAGCTGGGCCTCGGTGCCCCATTGCGTGGCGATGGTGCCGCGTTGATTGAGGTTGCCCAGATCGAACGGGTCAAACAGGTCGTAGCCCGCCGAATAAGCGCCGCTTTCCGCCTTGGCGGGATTGGGGACCCACAGACTGTCATAACCCGCTTCGGCAATCTCCGGCATCTTCCGGGTCAGGTCCGTCCACTTGACATTGAACAATTCCAGCATCGCCTCGGCCCGCGCCAGGCTGACGCCCGCCAGGCCCAGGCCGAGCAACAAGCCCGCGCAGGCCAGCCGGCGAAGCGAAGATTTTGAAACAACCGGACGGCGTAAAGAATTTAAATTCACAACGAGCATGGAGTTGCAACGCTTATGTGCGATAGTTTTTTGGTTAATATGACAAGATAAAGTTGATGCCGGGATCCGTCAATTTTTGTGTTTTTGCTTTCCCAGACAATATCAGCTTAAAAAACTTCCGTTCCACCACATATTTGTGCGGTAGGTGGACGGGGGATATTCGTGTATAATACCGAAAGAAAATGAAGTTCCTCCCTCGCCTGGCCTGGTGTTGCTTTTTCCTGTTGCTGTTGCCGGCGCCGGCGCCGGGCGGCACGAACAGTGTCCACACCACCTGGCTCTGGCACCTGCACCAGCCTCTTTACTGGCCCGACCGGCGCAATTCCGGCACCGACCATTACGAAAATGCCTGGGACACGATTCAACAGCAAAATGCCGGCCGACCGCATCCCTCACCGGAAATTTTAAGCACCATTTTCGGCACCGCCGACCGCGTGAACGCCTACCAGGGTCAGCCCAGTTCCACCAGCAGCGGTCTGCTTGGCTATCCCAACGCCGGCGCGCAGGTGAATTATTCCGGTGCGCTCATGGAAAATGTCCAGAGCCTCGCCGCCGCCGGCCAGCTTGGTTACGGCAGCGGCTGGAACAACGGCAACCAGACTGCCCGCAGTTGGACGACCAGCGGCGGCAAGCCGCGCCTGGACCTGGTGAATTTCACTTATCATCACGCTCTCGCGCCGCTCGTCAGCGACGAGACGCTCGAAATGGAACTGCGCATCCAGCAGCGGCAGATGGAAATTTACTGGGGCACCAGCGTGCCGTTGTCGCGCGGCTATTTTCCCGCTGAGACGTGTTTCTCCGAACACATGATTCCGATCCTGAACAAGGTTGGCATCGCCTGGACGGTGGTGGCGAATAATCATCTCGCGCGCGCCTGTCCGGACATGCCCATTGCCACCGGCAGCGGCGGCGAGATGTGCGATCTGCCCAATCCCGCCGATGAATTGAATCCGCCGCAGGGGGCAGGCAATTACCAGCGCACGAGCATTGACCGCGGTTGCTCGCCAACTCAAGTGATGCCGTTCGGATTTCAACTGCACCACGCCCGCTACGTTGACCCGAACACCGGCACGGCCAGTGAAATCATGCTTGTGCCGAGCGACCAGGTGTTCGGCTGGAAGGACAGTTACAGCACCTGGGATTTGGGCCTCATCGCGCCCATCGCCGCGCGCAACAACCCGGCCAAGCCGTCGCTCGTGCTTTGCGCGCACGACGGTGACAACGCCTGGAGCGGCGGTTCCAGCTATTATCAACAATGGGTCGGCCAGATGGCCGGCACCGCCGTTTCGGACGGCTACGAACCGACGACCATCGAACAATTCATCTCCGATTTTCCGCCGGACCCCAACGACGTGGTTCACGTTGAGGACGGCGGCTGGGTTTTTGCCGACGGCGATTTCGGCTCGCCGATGTTCATCAACTGGCACTGGCCGCCGAGCTACACCGATGGTAGCGGGAACAATGTCGTTGATCCCAGCATCGGCGTGAGCGACAAGGCCGACAACTGGCGCGTCATCATCGCCACGGAAAATCGCGTCAAGACCGCCCAACAGATCGCCGGAGTCGCCCCGCGCATTGACCAGGTGCGCGATCCCGGAAGTTTTTCCGGCACACCCAACGGCATCGAACTGGGCTGGCATTATTATCTGGCGAGCCTCGACAGCGGCTTCGTTTATTACGGCTGCCACGACGATGAATGTCTCCGCGCCGTTGTCGCGCAATCGAATGCCGTTCGCAATGTGAATTCATATTTGTCGAACCTCGCGAACGACACCACGCCGCCAACGGTTTTCATTCCGCAGCGGCATCCGTGGAATCCGGGCGGCACGAACTTTGGCGTGCAATATGGCTACAAAGTCACGGTTGAGCAAAATTCCGACTTTTGGATTTGGACTTACGCCTATGATGTTTCGGGAATCACGAACGTCAGTCTGCTGCTCCGTGTGAACGGCACGAATCCACCGACAAGCGACCAGTTCAAGACTTGCGCCGGCGGTCCGCTCGCGGGCGCGTGGCAGACCTCGAACATGACGCAGCGCGTCACCGCGCCGGTGAGTGGCGAGACGCCGCAATACATCGCGGATTATTATTACACCAGGGTCAGCGGCATCTCGAATGCGTTTGTGGATTACTACGTCAGCGCGACCGACGCGC
>OBLU010001132.1_pt1 | contig 24875 bp, 20 predicted proteins | sample 1518681 | NCBI WGS metagenome assembly OBLU01 (sample SAMEA3539304, study PRJEB22396) | soil metagenome | biome: tundra; feature: field; material: soil | place: USA | collected 2010-05 | depth 0.15 m
CTTCCAAAGGCGACGAACCCGAAACGCTAGCCGTAGTCGGTCCTGCCTGGTCGCCTACCGTTTACCGATTCCTGGCGATAGCAGCCATCTCGACAGCGATGGGGCACGGCGTCCCAGGGTGGCCATCTGGGAACCGTCGCGATGCCGCCCTCAAGTTTGAGGGAACAGGGCGGCGCCTAGCCCCTTTTGAATCCAAAACAATCCCTCGACATCATATATCTTGAAAGCGAGATATATCATGCAAGCAACGCATCCACCCAAGATCCTGGTCCTGGCGGGCAGCGCACGCCTCGATTCGGTGAACCGCAAGCTGGCGCGGGAAACCGTCGAGGCGTTGCGAAATAGCGGCGTGGAAGCCACTCTGGCAGACCTGCGCGACTTCCCCATGCCGATCTATGACGGCGACCTGGAAGCCGGACAAGGTTTGCCGCCCGCAGCCACAGCTCTAAAGCGGCTGGCGCGCGAGCACGACGGCTTCGCCATCGCGTCGCCGGAGTACAACGGAAGCTTTCCCGCCCTGCTGAAAAACGCCCTCGACTGGATCTCGCGGCCCGAACCCGGCGATCGTCCGTTGGAGGTCTTCCGCGGCAAGGTGGCGGCCATCCTCAGTGCGTCCCCGAGTCCGGGGGGCGGCAAACGCGGGCTCCACCAGTTGCGCGAACTGCTGGAGATGATGTCGGTTACGGTAATCCCCGAGCAATTGACCGTGGCCAAATCCAGTACCGCGTTCAGCGCCACGGGCCAGTTGGTGCGTGCCGAAGACATGGCGGGTTTGCAGGCAGTGGCGGCGGCGCTGGCACAGGCCGCCGTTTTGAAACAAGAAGCGGCAGTTTGAAGGAGGATTCCCATGATCGCGATTCGCCAGAGCAGCCAACGCGGCCATGCCAATCACGGCTGGCTGGACACCTATCACACCTTTTCGTTTGCATCGTATTACGACCCCAAACACATGGGTTTCGGACCGCTGCGCGTGATCAATGAAGACCGCGTCAGTCCTGGAAAAGGATTCGGTTCGCATGGGCACGAGGACATGGAAATTCTCACTTACGTCCTGAGCGGCGCCCTGGCGCACAAGGACAGCATGGGGAATGTCGAGACACTCCGCGTCAATGATTTACAGCGCATCAGCGCCGGCACGGGTATCGTACACAGCGAGTTCAACGGGTCTCTCACGGATCCGGTGCATTTCCTGCAGATCTGGCTGGAACCGGCAGTCAACGGCTTGCAGCCGGGCTACCAGCAATTGAGCCTGACGGAGGAGCAGAAGCTCGGCAAACTGGTTCTGGTGGCATCGCCCGAAGGCGGCGCCCCGCTGAAGATCCACCAGGACGCTCGTGTGCTGATCGGGCAGGTGGAGGCCGGAGGAGAACTCACCCACAGCCTCCAACCGGGACGGCAAGCCTGGGTCCACGTGATCCGCGGCGCGGCCACGGTCAACGGCCAGGCGCTGGCCACGGGCGACGCAGCCGCCGTCACCGGCGAGCCCGTGGTCACGCTTAAGGGCACCGGCCCCAACACCGAAGTGCTGGTCTTCGACCTGGCGTAAGATGTCCGAGCTCGCGCTCGGATGCACAAGGCGAAGCCTTATGCCACGGGGTATCATCGTAGCTACGGGTACCCGCTAGATGATGCTGCGACTCCTCATGGCAACGCTGGTCTCACTCTCCTGCACGGCCGCCGGCGCTCCCAAGCTCTCGGCGCTGGTGATCGACGGCCTGAATAATCACGATTGGGCGGCCGGCACCCGCGCCATACAGAGCATCCTGGAAGGTAGCGGACGATTCACCGTCACGGTATCGACGTGGCCCGCGAAGCCGGATTTCCGCGGTTACGACGTAGTGATTACCAACTTCAACGGCGGGCACACGGCCGACGGCACGCGCTGGCCGCGCGAGGTGGAGCAGGCACTGGAAAACTACGTCCGCGGCGGCGGCGCCCTGGTGGTGTTTCACGCCGCCAACAACGCGTTCCTGAACTGGCCCGAGTACAACGACATGATCGGCCTGGGCTGGCGCGATAAGACATTCGGCGACGGCATCGCCATCGGGCCCGGCGGCGCGGTGGTGCGCATCCCTAAAGGCCAGGGACTGAGTCCTGGACACGGCCCGCGCCACGATTTCGATGTGTTCGTGCGCGACGGCGCGCACCCCATCACACGCGGCTTGCCCGACCATTGGGCGCATCCATCCGAGCAGTTGACGCACGGCCAGCACGGCCCCGCGCAGGGCCTCGACATCCTGACCTACGCCTTCAGCGAGGTCTCGCACCAGGGCGAGCCCATGGACTGGGTGCGGCAATACGGCCGCGGGCGTGTCTACACCACCATGCTGGGACACACCTGGAAGGACGAATTGAACCCCAATCTGGACGATGTGTTCTTCCAAACCCTGCTGGCGCGGGGGGCCGAGTGGGCCGCTACCGGCCAGGTCACGCTACCTGCCGGCCTGGGTTGGCGCCCGCTGTTCGACGGCAAAACCCTGGGCGGATGGGAAGCGCGCGGCGATTGCAGATGGAGCGTCCTTCCCGATGGCAGCCTGCTGGGCCAGCGGACACAGGGCACTGCCCCGGCGGACCGCAAGCTGTACGACCATTGGCTCGGCCGGCAGGCGTGGCTCTACACCTTGGCCGAGTACGGGGAATTCGATCTGCACGTGGAGTACTGGATCCCCGCCGGCGGCAACAGCGGCGTCTCCATCCGCGACCGCTCGCGCGCCCACGGCGCGTTCGACGAACCCGACGCGGCGCGCCCGGAGTTGGCGGCATTCCCGAAAACCACCCCGGCGCACATCGGCTACGAGATCCAGATCATCGACGACGACCGGGAAACATACCCCTCCGGCAGCATCTATAGCCTGGTGGCCGCCAAAACCGGCGTGCAGCGTTCCGGTGCGTGGAACAGCCTGGACATCGAATCGCGCAACGCGAATATCCGGGTGCACCTCAACGGGCAGGTGGTGGCGGAAGGGCCCGGAGAAGAGGCGCGTTCCAAGACCGGCCCCATCGGCCTGCAACTGCACGATCGCTTCAGCACCGCGATGTTCCGCAATATCCGGATTCGGGAAACGGTCCGCTGAAACGGTGGGCAGCCTGGGGTCCCCTCTGGGGACGCCCGCTCGCGGGAGCAGGTTATCCGGTCACAACGCCCCGGCCATTTCCGCCATCGCGCGCCAGCCGGCGATCTCGTCTTCCATCCCCACCGCCCGCAGGTATTCGTGGTCAATCGGCGGCGGCTGGTCGGGCGATTCGCCGGCCCCGGCGGGTTCCCGCTCGTGCGCCAGCAGATTCGCGAAATACACGGCGGCAGGTGCACCGAAAGGGGGATCGTCGCCTTCTTCGACAGTGGGCTGGTGGTGGCGTGCCACCGCGGATACGACCAGACGAGGCAGCCCCCAAAGGGCCAGCAGGTAGGAGCCAATCTCGGCGTGCGAGGCGCCCAGGACCTGCTCTTCCGCCGCCTGGAAAGACAGACGGCCGCCGATGGTTAGGCGCCTGATGCGCTCGCACTCCAGGGGCAGACGCGACGCCAGCACGAGTTTGCCGGCATCGTGCAGTAGAGCGCCGATGGTGGCCGCGGGGACAACCGCTTTGGGCAGTGGAAGCCGCGCCGCAATCGCAGCCGCCAGATGGGAATGACTCTGTATCCTGTCTAAGGCGAATCCCTCGATGTGCCGCCGCGGCTGGAACGCCCGGAAAATCTCCGCGGCGATGACCAGTTGTTTCAGGACTTCGACTCCCAGAACAGCGACGGCGTGCGGGATGGTAGTGACCTCTTGCGACCTTCCAAAGAAGGCCGAGTTGGCCAGTTGCATGACCTTGGCGGAGATGGCCACGTCTTGTCCGACGATGTGCCCAATCCGGGACACCGGCACATCCGGATCTTCCAGTGCCCGCATCAGCGCCGCCGCGGTACGAGGCAGGCAGGGCAACTCGCCAACCGCGCCGACCGTCCTGCGGATCACATTGTCCCGAAGGGTGCTGGTGAGTAAGCAGGCGCGCTCGATGGTTCGCACCAGGCATCCGGCGTCGCACGGCTTTGGCAGAAACTGGTGGGCCACCCCCACGGCGCGGAGGGTGGCCGCCTTCTCGCTATCGCCCGCCTGGAGGATCCGCACCACGCCCGGAAAGCGGTCGCGGACGCGTTCCAGAAACTGGACGCCATCCATGCCCGGCAGGCGCATGCCGGTCACCACGGCATCGCAAGGGTGACCCTCCAGCATGCGGAGAGCGGCGTCCCCTCCGCTGGCGATCAGTATGTCCCAACGCGCCTCTTGCGACGGGAGCAGGCGCTCGAAGCCTTCGACCAGGCCGGCCTCCCTGCCCACAAAGAGAATGCGTTTCATGGTTCCTTGCGCGGCCTGCATCCGGGTTCCGCCCGTTCTACTTATCGGCAGGACCTGTGGTCAGCATGAGCGGGTCATAACGATGCGCGCAGCCTGACAACCACCGCTACCAGACCAGACGCACCTTCTTGCGGCCGCGCGGGATCACGCCCATCAGGATCTCCTGGCTGTTGAGCGCGATCTGCCCGTCGCCGCGCGAGGCGCGCTTGTAGCTGCCGTCCGGCATCATGCGCCGCGCCTTCACGTTGTCCACCAGGTATTCCGCCAGAATCTCGTCGCGGATGCGCCGCATCAGCTCCTCATCTTCCACCGGGAAGAGCAGTTCCACGCGGCGATTGAGATTGCGCGGCATCAGGTCGGCGCTGCCCAGATAGACTTCCTCCTTGCCGCCGTTGCGGAAATAGAAGACGCGGCTGTGTTCCAGGAAGCGGCCCACGATGCTGGTCACGCGAATGGTATCGCTCACGCCCGGAACCCCCGGCCGGAGGCAGCAGATGCCGCGCACCAGAAGATCGATGCGGATGCCCGCCTGCGAGGCGCGATACAGACAGCGAATCACCTTGGGGTCCACCAGCGCGTTCATTTTGAAAACCAGGTGGCCCTTGCCGTCTTTGGCATGCTGCTGAATCTCGCGTTGGATCAGGGCTTCGATCCGCTCGCGCAAATTGACCGGCGCCACCAGCAGTTTCTGGTAATCCCGCTTGGCCGAATAGCCCGTCAGAAAGTTGAAAAGGTCGATGGTGTCGGCGGCAATTTCCCGATTGCAGGTAAACAGGCCGATATCGGTGTAGAGATGCGCGGTCAACACGTTGTAGTTGCCCGTGGCAAGGTGCAGATACGGCTGGATGGCGTCTCCTTCGCGCCGCAGCACGATCGCCGCCTTGCAGTGAATCTTCAACCCGAGCAAGCCATAGACCACGTGGCAGCCGGATTTTTCCAGCGTCTTGGCCCACTCGATGTTGCTCTCTTCGTCGAAGCGCGCCTTGAGTTCCATCAGTACCGCCACCTGCTTGCCTTCCTCGATGGCCTCGAGCAGCGCTTCCACCACCGGCGAATTGCGCCCCACGCGGTAGAGCACAACCTTGATGGCCAAGACATTGGGATCGCGCGCCGCCTGGCGCAGAAAATCCACCACCGGCTGAAACGATTGGAACGGGTGATGCAGCAGGATGTCGCGCCGCCGGATCAGCGTGAACATGTCCTCTTCATCCGAAGTGGGCTTGAGTTCCGGCGGCGAAGTGGGCAGGAACGGCTTGTACTTCAGGTCGGGGCGGTCGATCTGCGCCAGAGCGAACAGCCGGCTCATGCCCAGCAGCCCTTTGCCGCGGTAGACCTCGCCGCTCTCCAGTTCCAGATTGGTCTTCAGGATCTGCAGGATGTGCTGCGGCATCTCCTGATTCACCTGCAAGCGCACCACGCTGCCGAACTTGCGCTGCCGCACGCCCTCCTCGATGGTTTCCAGCAGATCTTCGGCTTCCAGTTCCTTGATGGCGATATCGGCGTCGCGCGTCACGTGGAAAGGGTGCACCTCGACGATTCGCATGCCCGGGAACAGGGCGTCGAGATTGGCGGCGATCACCTCTTCGATCCAGACGTAGGTTTCCTGGCGCCGCGTGCGCTTGCGCTTGCTGGTAGGACCGTGCGAGCGCGTCAAAGGCACCAGCGCCGGTAGCGAGTCGGGCACTTTGACGCGCGCGAATCGCTCGTCGCCGCCCGCATCGCGGATCAGAACGGCAAGGTTGAGGCTCAGATTCGAGATGTGCGGAAACGGCCGTCCCGGGTCGAACGCCAGCGGGGTGAGCACCGGAAAAATGATCTCCGCGAAATACCGTTTGCACACCTGCAATTGCTTGGCGTTGAGCTCATAGTACGGCACGACATGGATGCCCTCCTCGGCCAGGGCGGGCCGCAGTTCCTTTTCCAGGCACTGGTGGGCGGCTTCCACCAGGCGCTTCACCTCGCGGCGGATGGCCACCAGTTGCGCGCTTGGGCTCATGCGGTCCGGGCCGAATTCGGCGATGCCCGCATCCAACTGCGCATTCAGGCTGGCCACGCGTACCATGAAAAACTCATTCAGATTGGAGCCGACGATGGCCAGAAACTTGATGCGTTCGAGAAGCGGATTGCTGGCGTCGCGCGCCTCTTCCAGCACGCGCCACTGAAAACTCAGCAGAGCAAGTTCGCGGTTCACGTAGAGACTGGGATCGTCGAGATCCCGGGCGGGCGTCTGGGGTTTCTTGGGATGCGGCGCGGAATCCTTGGCGGTTGAGCGTGCGGCCATCCTTACTAGACTAGAACAGTCCGAGGGGTTCCTGTGTTACGGAACCGGACGGAGGACGGGTTCAGTGATATATATTGACTGAGACGCTGTTCCCGGCGCGCAAGGGCGGGGAGGCTGCCAGCGTCCCGCCAGGTTGCCCTGCAGCGGTGTTGCGATGCCGTACTCGAGAATGCGATCGGACCTGGTTCCGTTCATCTCGGACGCGAATGTAGTCCTGGCGCTCGCCAGGGTCGTGTCCGCGGCGTGGACGCCGTTGCCGTCCGAAGCGCGGGAGGGCGGAGCCATCCGGCTGGAGTTGGTGGACGCGATTCGCGCGTCCGGGCTACCCGCCGGCGCGACCATCGAGATGGCGGGAAAGCGCCTGGCTAACGAGCAGTCGCGCGTTCGCGAGCGCTCCGACCGTTGGAATTCGCTGCCGTTTGAACCCGGCGACCTGCTTTTGATGGCGCTCCGGCCCGGCACCCATTTTGCGGGTCTGGCCGCGGAACCGGTGGATAGCCCATCGAGCCCCGCGGTAGCGGCCTTGCACCGCGCCTCTGAGATAGAGCGCATCGAACCGCTGGAGGCACGCCGGACGGCGGTTGGCCATGCACTCACCTCCCGGGAGGACTTGCTGCGCGACTACGCGCTCGATTGGCTGGGCCGCCGCGGCCTGGCATCCCGAACCGAGGGCACCGGGATGATCGCGCACGCCCTCTTCGCGCCGGACCTGCCGGCGTCATCGAGAAGCTCGCTGGCCGGCGAGCTCACCTCCCGCCACTTTTACCGCTACGATCTAGGCGCCGAACCGGCGAATGTTCTGGTGATCGCCTCGCTCGCCCGATTGCTCACCGCCGCCGACTCCGCCCGCCCGCTATGGACACAATACCTGGCTGCCTGCCTGACGATCGAGTTTTCCAAAGACCCGCTCAAGGACGCGGAGATGCGCGCCGGCCTGATTCGCGCCGTCACGGACCCGCCCCCGCAGCGCGTCATCGACGCGCTCCAGCAATTGTTGTCCGCCGACCCGCAGGACACGGGCGTGCAAAAACTCCTGGACGCCTGGCGCGCCGCATTCAAAGTGCCGTAGAGCAGGCTTCCGGGCCTGCCACATACTTATTGTCAGAGCGACGCTGCCGGTTTAGTGGGGCAGGCAATCTTGCCTGCAGCCGCCTTTCAGGCGGCTTTTTCGCTCCATGCGTCAGTCTTCGATCCCTGCATGCGCCGGCTGAAAGCCGTCCCCAGAGGGGACCCCAGCCACGATTGGCTGCCCCACGGTCAAGTGCATAATCGTTAATTCTGCTTGCCGCAGACCACTATACGGCCTGCGCCTTCTGCCCGTCCCACGAGTACGTCCTTCCGTAGCGCACAGCCAGCACGCCCATTAACGTGGGCAGGGTGGAGTAAAAGCCGGTGTCGATGCTGACCACCGGATCCTGCCGGCTCTTTACGCAATCCAGGAAATTGCGCACGTGCGCATGGTCGCTGGGACCGCCAACATAGCGGAAACTCTGGCTTACGGGCTCGAACGGCGGCGGTGGGGGCGGCGTCGCAGCGGCACGCCCACCGGTGGCGTGGGGCCGGTAGCGGTAGCCGGTACGATTGACCTGCAGCCACCCCTTGTCCCCCAGGAAGTGGTTGCCCTGAACGTCGAAATCCGGGTTCTGCATCACGCAGTTCGTGTATGTCATCACGAACTGCGGATACTTCCAGGTCACGGCCATCGAGTCGGGCAACTGCAAGGGCTGGGGCGCGACGCGTGCGTACTGGCCCGACGCGCTGCACGTCAGCGGCTCCTGCGCGCCCAGGTACCAGTGCGCCACGTCCGTCAAATGAGTTCCCCAATCGAGCAACGTTCCGCCCGAGTAGTCGTAGAACGCGCGCCAGGACCGCTGCCGCATGGCGGTATAAGGGCGGTGTTCGGCGGGCCCCTGGAAAAGGTCCCAATCGAGGTCCGCGGGCGGCGCGCCCCCCTCGCCTTCGGGCCGCGTGTAGTTGCCCTGGTAAATGCACTCGGCATGGTAGACCTTGCCGATCATGCCGTCTTGCACCCGTTTGGCGTTCTCCTGAAAGTGGCTCCAGGAGCGTTGCTGAAGGCCGATCTGCACCACCCGTTTGTTGCTGCGGACCGCCACGCGCATTTTCTGCCCCACTTCGATGCTGTTCGACAGCGGTTTCTCGCAGTAGGCGTCCTTGCCCGCCTGGCAGGCTTCGATCAGTATGGGCCCATGCCAATGATCCGGCGTGGTGATCAGGACGGCGTCTACGTCCTTGCGGTCCAGCACACGCCGGTAGTCGGTCACCGCGTCGGGGTGGCTCTTGGTCTTCTCGCCCAACTTGGCCGCCTGCTGTTCGCGCGTCGGCTTGAAGACGTCGCACACCGCCGCCAGATCCACGTCCGGGAAGTCGGTGAAAACCCCGCCGACATAACTGCCGCGGGTGCCGGCGCCGATAATGGCGAACCGGATTCTGTCATTCGCGCCGATGGCGGAGCGCGAGAGGGCGGCCGTAACCGCGGTGCCCGCGAGGAAACTGCGCCTGCTTTGCATGAGGGTCTCCCTTGAATTCACTTTCGGATGTGGCAGCCTTATTCTCCCCGCTTTCACGTTCCGCGTCAAAGGGTACTGCATTTGGCCCGGCAAGCCGTGATAGGATATGACCAATTGGAGGCACGGATGCCACACTGTTCCAGACGCAATTTCTTGAAGACCGGTCTTGCCGCGGCTACCCTGGCGGGAACCGGAAACCGGCTCTTGCGGGCTGCCCGCGGGACAGCCACCGATTGGGTCACGCTCGGCAAGTCCGGCGTCAAGGTGACGCGGCTCGCCTTCGGCACCGGGTCGATGAGCGGGAAAGTGCAGCGTGACCTCGGCCAGGACGAATTCACCCGCCAGGTGCGCTACGCCTACGATCACGGCATCCGCTTCTTCGAGACCGCCGAGAGTTACGCCGAGATGCACAAGATGCTGGGCGTGGCACTGAAAGGCATCCCGCGCGATACCTACCGGCTGATGACCAAGATGACTACCCATCCGGAAGGGGACCCGCAGGCCAAGATCGATGAACTGCGCAAGCTGGCCAATACCGACTATTTCGACGTGGCGCTGCTGCACTGGCAGCACACCGACACCTGGCCGATGGACACCATGCGCTGGCAGGACGGGATTCTGGAAGCGAAATCGAAAAAGGCTGTGGTAGGTTACGGCGCGAGCGTGCACGGGCTCCCGGCGTTGCGGAAGTTCCCCGGTAATAAGTGGCTCGAGGTCGCCATGATCCGCATGAACCACGCCGGCGTCATTATGGACGCGGAGGAGTTCAACACGAGCGGCCCCGGAAACGTTAGCGAGGTGGTCAAGCACACCAAGCAGGTTCACTCCGAAGGCATGGGAGTGATCAGCATGAAGCTGGTTGGCGAAGGCAGGTTCAAAAACCGGCAGGACCGGCAGGAGGCCATGCGGTTCGCCTTCAACAATGCCGGCGTCGATAGCGTCACGGTGGGCTTCAAGAACACCGCCGAGATCGACGAGGCAATTGAGAATGTGAATCTGGCGCTGGCCTAGCCCGCGCCACGCACCGCAACCCGATCCGCTCCGCGGTGGGAAGCCGCGCCAAATCGTGTTGTCATGATAAGGGAGCTGGCATTCATGACAAACGGGTTTCCCAGACGTACCTTCTTGCGCGATGTCGCCGGAGCGGTCGCTCTGTCTGCCGGCGCCGCGGCGCCTGCCGCCGGCCAATCGCCCGCCGCCGTGGTAATCGATCCCACGCCCCGCTTCGATATCTCCCCGTGGCTCTACATGCAGTTCATGGAGCCGTTAGGCGTTACCGACAGCTCGGTGGAAGCCGCGTGGGACTACGACCGCGACGACTGGCGCCAGGATTTTGTGGACGTGGTGAAGGACCTCGCTCCCGGAGCCATGCGCTTCGGCGGACTCTACAGCCGTCATTACAAGTGGCGGGAAGGCGTCGGGCCCGCCGCCAAAAGGCCCTGGACGCGGAACTACTTCTGGGGCGGGAAGGAGACTAACCGCGTAGGCACCCACGAGTTCGTCGACCTCTGCCGCCGGGTTGGCGCCGAGCCGTTCTATTGCGTCAACTTCTTGAGCGACGGAGAGCGGCGCTTCCTCACAACCTCCGAGGGCAACCGCACCGGCGATGCCCGTGAGGCCGCCGATTGGGTGTCCTACGCCAACGACCCGGATAATCGGGAGCGCAAGAGCCACGGCATCGCCCAGCCGTATCCCCTCAAACTCTGGCAACTCGGCAACGAAACTTCCTACGGCAACCAGACGTTTACCCGCGAACAATCGATTGCCGCCACCATCGAATTCGCCAAAGCCATGAAACAGCGCGACCCGTCCATCCAACTCATCGGCTGGGGCGACCGGGGCAGGGGAGTCGCCGACCTTTGGGCGGGTGAACTGATCAAACAGGCGGGAGAATACCTGGACATGGTGGCCATCCACCTGATGGGGCAGAGTCCGAAACGCCCGGACACGGTTCTCAAGGGCCTGGCGTATCAGCAGGAACCGGAGCGTGCCTGGCAGGAACTCATCGAGCTTGCCAATACCGTGGAGACCCGCGTTGCCGAGCTGGAGAGTGTGCTCGCCGCGCTCGGGGCCAAGACCGGTATCGCCGTCACCGAGGGGCACCTGAGCCTGAGCCCTCACAACGCCAACCCGATCCTCTTCGAATGGTTGTCCGCCGTTTATCACGCGCGTTCGCTTAATATCTACCAGCGGCACGGCGCGCGGGTGAAGATCGCCACGGCGGCCGATTTTCAGGGCAACCGATGGACCGTGACGGCGGTCATGCTGCCGACCCCGCGCGGCATCAGCTATCTCATGCCGGCCGGCTCCATTGCCCGTCTGTTCCACAAATACAACGGCAAGCAGGGAGTCGATGTGGTGACCACTCCTTCCGGTCTGGACATCGCCGCCAGCCGCACCGTGGGCAAGGTGTACCTTCATGTCGTGAACCTGGAATACCGGCGGGCGGTGGAAGTCGCCTTCGCTGTCAATGGCATGCAGGTCACCGGTGGCCGGGTGTTTGAGATTGCCCCCGAAAACCTCCGGCAATATGTCAACCAGGATCAACCGCGCGTCTTCCACCCCCGCGAAGCCGCGCTACCCTCCGGTCCGGCGCCGGCGTGGCGCTTTCCAGCCGGTTCGGTGACGGCCGTGGAATTGGATGTCCAGGTGGGATAAGCCTCCTGGCTTGTCCATCCGAGCGAAGCTCGGAACTCTTCTTTCCGCTGTAGGATAGAAGTGTCATGTCGATTCGCGCCTTACAGATTTTGCCGCTTCTTTCCATCCTGCTGGCCGCCCAGCCGGCCCAGGATCCCGCCGTGCTGGCCAGAAAGGCGTTGGACCTGGTGCTCGCCGGACAGTATGCCGAGTTCCTGCAAATGTCCACCGCCGACGTGCAGAAGAGTATGCCGGCGGCCGAACTGGCCAAAGTCGGCGCCATGATCAAGACCTACGGCGCGCTGGAAAACCTCGCCGCCCCGGCGGTCACCCGAGCCGGCCCCAACAGCATCGTCGTCTTTGCGGCCAAGTTCGCTAATCAGAATATCAATTTCCGATTGATCGTCAATTCGGCCGGCCTCGTCGCGGGCTTTTTCCAGCTTCCCGGCAGCGTCAGCTGGCAGCGGCCCGAGTATAGCCAGCCCGGCGCGTTCAAAGAGCGCGAAGTCACCGTGGGGGATGGCGAATGGAAGTTGCCCGCAACCCTTTCCGTACCGGTTGGCGCCGGACCGTTCCCGGCGGTAGTGCTGGTTCACGGCTCGGGACCCAATGATCGCGATGAGACCGTGGGCGGCGTCAAGATGTTCAAGGATCTGGCCGAGGGCCTGGCTTCGCGCGGCATCGTCGTGTTGCGCTATGAGAAGCGCACTTTGCAGTACCGCGCGCGCATCGCTTCCATCGCCAACTTCACCGTGCAGGAGGAGGTGGTCGACGATGCCGTGAAGGCCGCCGCGCTGCTTCGCTCTTTGGCCGAGGTGAACGGAAGCCGCGTCTTCGTGATCGGTCACAGCTTGGGCGCCTACGTGGCGCCGCGCATCGCCGAGCTGGACGGCAAGCTGGCCGGCATCGTCCTCATGGCCGGCAACGTGCGCCCCCTGGAAGACCTCCTGGTGGAGCAGGTGGAGTACATGGGCATCAAAGGCGATCAACTCGATCGTGCCAAGGCCTTGCAGGTCAAAGTGAAGAAACTGGACCCGGGCGACGAGGATTCCCCCGCGCTCGGCGGCCTGCCGGTTTCCTACTGGGTGGATCTGAAGGACTACGATCCTGCCGCCGCCGCCAGGAAACTCGCCATCCCCCTGCTCGTCCTCCAGGGCGAGCGCGATTTCCAGGTCACCATGACCGATTTCGCCCTCTGGAAGGCCGCCGTCGGCAGCGCAAAGGGCGTAGTCATGAAGAGCTACCCCTCGCTGAATCACTTGTTTGTGGCTGGTGAAGGCAAGAGCCTGCCGGCCGAATATAGCAAGCCCGGCCACGTGGCGCCGGCGGTCATCGACGATATCGCAAAGTTCGTCAAATAGCCGCCAGGGCAAGACCCCGAAGACCCCGAAAGATCTCTGGATAATTCGGAGAATTAGGTCTACAATCTGCTCAGAAGAACTGCCGGTGCAGTTTTTTGGTGCTGCCTTTGTTCTTATAACGGCCTTTTAGGAGGTTTCCATGTTCGATAGCCTCGCAGACCGCATCCGGGAAGATGAACAAATTCCCGCCGCCCAGCGGTATATGAAATGGGCGGTGATCCTGGTAATTTCCGTGGCTCTTTTTGGGGGCCTGTACCTCGGCATCCAGTATCTGAACATCTAAGGATCCGATCCGGTTCAGATCATTCGGAGGGGGCAATCCGTTGCATGACGGACTTCACCTTTCGCCCGTATTCGGCATTCGGGTTGTAGGTAGACAGGAGTTTGTCCAGTTTCTTGTCCTTATATAGGTCCGAATGGGAGAGGCGATAGCCTACAGCGTGTATTCCGGCAACCGGCGAGGCGAACTCCGCGTGTCCCGAATCCCACCCGAATAAATTGTTGTGCCGCGCGGATTTACCCCCCGTCGTTTCGACGTAGGAGAGGCTTGGCAGCAGGCGCCAATCCAGTTCGTTGTAGTCGGCGGCTTCCAGGAAGGCTGCGGCGAACTCGGCGGCGGGACAATCGCCGCTGCGGAAAAAGGTGCGAAGGGTTTCTAGTCTGGGATCGTTGCGATGTTCCGGCGCGGGGGTGGGTATTGGACGCGGCGAGAAGGCTACTGGCACAGCCGCTATTCCAACTGCGAACATACCACTGGTAATCAACTTCATCATGCCGGAAACTCCTTAAAATCAAAGATTTGAGAATGCCTGAAAGTGCGCCGTTGGCGGCGGCCCCAAGCGTCGGATCGGGGGGGAACCTAGGTTCCCTTTAGCGGGTAGTTAAGGTGAGTCCATTAGCAGAGATTATACCACTATGAGGAGGAACGCCAGTGGGACGAAGTCCTAAGGGTGACGAATGGAACCAACGCTACTCCCGCATGACCGTGTGCGGCAGACCCGGCCTTCCGCTGCCTTCGCTGCCCGCATGCCGCACTGTGCCGTGTAGCGGAATCACCCCAACATTCAAAATCCCATACTTCGTTAACGTGTGTTTTATCAAACACTTAGACGCATCGCTCCGTCCAGCCGCCACTTTGCCGGTGTGCCCTTGTGCCATCCTGAAATTAGCCGAGCCGGGGCGACTGTGGATACCCTGTGGCCAGTCCCACGCAGGTCTCCCCGGGCCCGGTACGGGTCCAGAGGTACCAGTAGCTTCAGATTGTCTGAGTTCGGAGGGAAAATGGCTTCGTTCTGTAAAACAGCTCTCCGTCCCCCACCAGCAATCTATTCCAGGGCAATCGCCCTGGGGAAGAGAATATTGTTCTCCAGGTGGATGTGACGATGCAGGTCGCGCTCCATGCCCGCCAGCTCGAAATACAGCGCGCGGAAGGTGTTGCAGGCGTCCTCTGGGGGCGTATAGTTGCCCGTGAGCCGGCGCAATTGGACCAGTGCGTCGCCCGCCGAATCGTGCTCGAAACACATGACCCGGATGGGGTTCCGAACGCTGCCGCAGTGGAAGGATCCGGGCTCCGCGCCGCCCTCCAGGGCGCGCATCAGGGGGAAAAGCACCGTCTCTTCCTTGGCCAGGTGCCCATCCAGCTCCGCTTTCATGGGACCGTACACCGCCCTTACGGCGCGCAGCATCTCGCCGTGGCGCTCGCCGTGCGCTGCCAGCACCTTGGCGAGCCGGGCCTCCACGATGGGGAGTTGCACCTTCATGTACGTGTGATGGGTGTCGAGGATGTGGTCGATCAGTGCCGTCAGGGGAGCCGTAGTCCAGTCCGTGGGATCCTCGGCGGGAGTTCGTACGGCTTGCTCGATTTCCCCCAGCAGAACGGCCGGGTCCAGTCCCTTTCTGCCGCACGCTTCGGCGATCGGTATCTTGCCGCCGCAGCAGAAATCGATGCCGTGCTTCTCAAACACGGCGACCGACGCCGGGAACTCGGCGGCAATCTGGCCTACGGTGCGATCAATGGTGGATGTGGTCATGCTTCGATTGTGGACCGCGCGGGTAGCCAAGTCGGTGACTGGAGTCACCGCGCCGGGGCGGCGTTTTGCCTCGCAACTTCTCTCCCACCAATGGGTTATATTAGGTTAAACCAATGTCAGTCTCTCGGCCCTTGCTCGTTGTTTTGAGCGCCTTGCCGTGCTTGGCCGCTACCTTCGGCACGGTGGTTCCGCATACTCCGGCGCTTGCCGATCTGGCGATTGATGAGGCGCGCAAGCGTCTCTATGTCGTCAACACCATCGCCAGCACCGTGGAAGTGTACGCCACCAATGTGAACCCGCCCCGATTGACGAACAGTATTAAGACCGACGCTACACCGTTGTCGCTGGCCCTCTCCCGGGAGACGCCGAACCCCCGCTACCTTTACGTAGCCTGCTACGACGGTTCCACGCTCGACATCATCGACCTGAACTCCGCCAACTTCTCCTCCGTTTCCAAACAACTGGATGCCAAGCCGGAGGGCGTCGCCGTCGGGTACAACGGGATCGTGCTGGTCTCCACCGTCGGCACGGGCACGGGGGCGGAGGTGCTGATTACCTACGACCCGGTGGCCGGCAAAACCCAGGGTCTCGCCGTGGCGCCCCCGGCGCCGGTGGCACCGGCGCTGCCCCCAACCAACAATAATATGTACCAGGTGGGCAAAAGCCGGCTGCAGGCGTCGCCGGATGGCAAGCTGATCGTCGGCGTCAATTTACAGGCCGCCACCCGCACCGTGTTCGTCTTCGACGTGGCGTCGTCCATCGTGCTCGCCAGCCGCGTGGTGCCGGTGATTTCACCCACCCTGGCGGTGTCTCCGGACGGCACGAAATTCCTCAGCGGACCCATGCTCTTCGAAACCAGCACGCTGGCCGTGCTGGCGCAGCAGAACACCACCAACTCACCTTACGTGTTCCCCGCCAACGCCAACTTCAACGTGCAGACCAGCCAGGGCGGCGCCGTGTTCCTGCCGGATGGCTCGGCCCTGCTGGCAGCCTATAACATCGTGCCCACATCCGTGCCCGCGGCCGCGACGAATACCAGTCAGATGACCGTCAACTCGCCGGACACCATGCTGATCGGTCTCGGCATCAAGTTGCCGGAGAACCTGGATGGCAAAATGGTGATCACCAGCGACGGCGCCACGGCCTATGCCCTCTCGCAATCCGGCTTTGTGGTGCTGCCCATGGGCACGTTGAAGAATCAGCCGCTGGCTATACCGGATTCCACCGCCACGCTCCTTTCCAGCGACCAGTGCGGCGTTACCGCCGCCCTGAATTCGGCCACCATTCCGGTGCGCAATGCCGGCGGCGGCAGGATTACCGTCACCGTGCAGGCGCTGGCCGCCACCACCACCAGTCCCACCGTGCGCGCCACCGCCAAGACTTATGGCGCCGATATCACCGCTCAATTCAGCGCCGTGGCGGCGCGCACCCTTGGTACCGCCGCCGCCGACCAGTTGCTCATCCAGGCCAACGAAGCCGTCAACATCATCCCGGCCGTGCGCGTCTTTCAGAACACCCGAAATGCCGAGGCGATCGGCACTATTTTGCCCATCGATTGGGGCGCCTCCGCCTCGGGCCTGGCGGACATGCTGGGCGACACCGCGCGCCAGCGGATCTATATCGCCAACCCCGGGCTGAACCGCCTCGAAGTATTCGATATGGGGACGCAGCAGTTTCTGAGCCCTATCCCGGTGAGCCAGCTGCCGCGGTCCATGGCCTTCGGCAACGACGGCAACACGCTCTATGTCGCTTCCGGCGGCAGCGAGCAAATCAGCATTGTGGATCTGACCCAAGGCAAAGTCACCGGCCGGGTGTTGTTCCCACCCCTGCCATTCAATGCCACCTTCAGCCTGATCACTCCGGCGCTCCTCGCCAGCAGCCTGCATGATCCCCAGGTCATTATGAGCGATGGCACGGTCTGGAAGATCGTGGGGAACAACGTGACGCCGCGTGTCCTGGACACCAACATTTTCGGTACCGTACGTTCCATTCCCGCGCCGCAGACCATGGCGTCCACTCCCGAGGGCAGTTACGTGTTGATCCTGGGGGGCAACGGCACGGCGTATCTCTACAGCGCGGCGACCGACAGTTTCGCGGCCGCGCAGAGCGTGATCCCCACGCCGATCACCGGCTACTACGGCCCCATCGCCGCCGGACCAAACGGCCAATACTACCTGGTGAACGACCAGGTGCTGAATCCTGCCCTGACGCCGATCGGCTCTAGCGGCACGGGCGCCACCGGCGGCGGCGCGTTGCCCTCGCCGGGCGGTCCCTCCGCCACCGGGCGGCCGGTAGCCGCCGTAGCCGCCGTCGGCGCGTCCAGCTATGCGCGTTTCAGCATCCCGGCGACTGCGGCCAACGCTACTCCCGCGGACACCGGCCTCGTCGAAGTAGTCGATCTCACCACCTCGCGCACTACGGCTACCGCGGCGGCGCTCGAGACCCCATCGGCCCTGGCGCGCGCCGGAACGCGCGTCAACGTGCTAGGCCGCAGCATGGTGCTGGATTCCGCCGGTGCCACGGCGTTCGTGCTCACCGCCTCCGGTTTGAGCGTGATTCCACTGGCCACCTCCACGGCCCCGAACCTCCCACAGGTGCCGGCGAATGGGGTAGTGAGCACAGCCAACTTCCTGGGGTCGGTGGCGCCGGGCGGCTTGATCTCGATTTTCGGCGCCAACCTGGCCTCCTCCGCTACCGCCGCCAGTTCGCCGCTGCCCACTCTTCTCGGCGGCGCCTGTGTCACTCTCAACAATTCGCCGCTCTCTTTGCTGGCCACATCGCCCGGCCAGATCAATGCCCAACTGCCTCCCACTCTGGCCGCCGGGCGCTATCCCCTGGTGGTGCGCTCGCTCAATTCCATGGCGGCATCGTCTTCCATCAATGTGACGGTATCCAAATACGCTCCGGCGGTATTCATGGACGAGCACGGCGCCGCGCTCTACCACGCCGACGGAACCCGGGTGGATAAAGACCACCCCGGGACGCGCGACGAACATCTGACGCTGTATGCCACCGGGCTCGGCGTTACCACCGGCGGAAAGGTCACCGCCGGCACGCCATCCCCGGCCAGTCCATTGGCGGTGACCGCCCCGGTCTTGTTGTATTTTGGGAACCCTCTCATCAAGGAGGCGGGGATTATCGTGGATTGGAGCGGCCTGCTGCCTGGCTATATCGGCGTCTACCAGATCAATTGCCGCATCCCGGGAGCCCACATCAATGGCGACGCCCTGCCCATTACGCTGAAAATTGGCGGGGTCAGCAGTCCCACCACGGGAGCCAACGTGCCGCAAGTCTGGGTTCAGTAAAGCGCTCAGTAGGACGCCCGGCACGGCGGCGCGCAAGTCCCAACGGAATTCCCCTGGTACTGGTATCATGCTGGGGTTCCCCGGTTCCGGGCGCCGAACGGTAGCATCCGCGGTCTCTCTGGCGTACAGTATAGGTGATCCACCTGTGAGAGGAGTTCATGCGTTCCATCCGGTTCGTCGCGATCATTTTGGCAGTTCTCGTGGGATTCACGTCGTGCAGTCGCGATCCCAACGTCGTAAAAAAACGTTACCTGGAGAGCGGTAACAAATACTTTGAGAAAGGCCGGTATAAGGAGGCGTCCATCCAATACCGGAACGCTCTCAAACGCGATCCGAAATATGGACCGGCGTACTACAAACTCGCCCTGGTGGGCATTAAGGCCGGCGACGTCACGGGAGCCGTGGCCGCGCTTCACCGGGCCGTGGAACTGATCCCTCCCGATCAGCCCGATCATTGGGATGCCACCGTCAAGCTATCGGAGATTTATCTTACGGTAGCCAGGGCCGAAAAGCCGTACATGGACGAGGTGGAGAAGTTCGCCAAGGACCTGCTGAAGCGCGATCCGGATTCGTACGACGGGCACCGCCTGATCGGCGACCTGAGCTACACCAGGGCCACGGACGCGATCCGGAGCAAGCCGCCACGTCCCGAGGAGGCTTCGGCCTTGTTGGATGTGGCCACGCAGGAATACACCAAAGCGGACAGCATCAAACCCGGGCAGATACTGGTTTGGATGCAGTTGGCGCGGACGCGCACGGCCAAGTCCGATTTTCCCGCGGCCGAGGCGTACTACCGCCGCGCGATCGACAAGGACAAGACCTTTCAACCCTCCTATACTGAGCTTTACCGCCTGTTGCTGTACCAGAAGAGGCCCGCGGACGCCGAGCAAATTCTGAAATTGGGATTCGCCAACAACCCCAAGCAGTACGGATTCCTCACCCTCCTGGCCATGCAGTACTACGCCATGCAGCGCCATGACGACGTGGTGAGCATCCTCAACCAGATCAAGAGCCATGCCAAGGACTACGACCAGGCATACGTGATGGTGGGTGATTTCTACCTGCGCATGGGCGACGGCGATTCGGCGATTCGCGAGTATAAAGAAGGCATGGCCAAGGATGCGGCCAAGAAGACGACGTACCAGAAGCACATAATCGAAGTGCTCATGCGCCAGGGCAAGCGGTCCGAGGCCGCCGAGATCAATTCGCAGATCCTCAAAGAGAGTCCCACCGATAACGACGCGCGCGGGCTGGCCGCCACCTTCCTGCTCGACAGGGGGGACATCGCCAAAGCGCTGGCGGAATTGCAGGAAGTAGTGACGCGCGCGCCGGCCAACCCCGTTGCGCGATACAACCTGGGCCGGGCGCACGCCGCGCGGGGCGAGTACGAACAGGCGCGCCAGCAGTTCCAGAAAGCCATCGAGTTGCAGCCGGATTACAATCTGGCGCGTCTCGGCCTGGCGGAATTGCAGGTGGGCCACGGCGATTACGAGGCCGCCGGGAAAACCGCCGAAGCCATACTGACGATCGACAAGGGCAGCCTCAACGCCCGCCTCATCCAATCCGCCGCACTGATGGGAGAGAGGAAGTTCGCCGACTCGCACGCTCTGCTGGACACCATGCTCAAGGCCAATCCCGGCTCGCCCGATGTCCTGTTCCAGTTGGGCGTGGTCAATCTTGCGGAGGGCAAGTATAAGGATGCCGAAGACTCGTTCCGGCGCTCTTACCAGTTGAACCCGGCCAACTCAAGGGGACTGATGGGCATCGTCGAAACCCTCGTGGCCCAACACAAGTCGGACGAGGCGCTGAACCTCCTTAAAGGCGAGAGCGAAAAGGCTCCCAGCCGGTTGGACCTGCAGCTGTTGTTGGGCAATACGGCCGTGCGCGCGGGCAAGTTCGATCTGGCCATCCAAACCTTCAACGGCCTGCTCAGCCGCATGGACAAGGGCCGCGCGCAAGGTGATATCTACATGAGAATCGGCGAGACTTACCGGCGCAAAGGCGACCCCAACAGCGCCGTCCAGGCACTGCAAAAGGCGCGCGAAACACTGCCCGACAACATCGTCGTGCTCAGTACCCTGGCCCTGCTGTTGGATAATTCCGAACGCAAAACCGAGGCCAAGCAGGTTTATGAGGCTACCCTCAAGCTGGACCCGAATAACGCCATTGCGTTGAACAATCTGGCCTTCCTGCTGGCCGAAACCGGCGGGGACCTGGACGACGCGCTCACCAAAGCCCAGCGCGCCAAGCAACTGAAATCCGATCTTCTGGAGATCTCCGATACGCTTGGCTGGATCTACCTGAAGAAGAACCTGGCGGACAACGCCATCGAGATCTTCAAGGATCTCGTATCCAAAGAGCCGAACCACTCGACCTATCGCTTTCACCTGGGGATGGCGTACTCCCAGAAGGGCGATAAGACCAGGGCCATCGAACAGCTCAAGGAAGCGCTGAAGTACAATCCCGGGAAGGAAGAGAAGGACAAGATCCAGCAGTTGATTACGCGTTTGGGGTAAGCCGCTTGCCCACCTACATCGCGTAGTTCGGCTATCGAATCCCGGTGATGTTGCGAACGGTGGAGGAACTCGGGGAGACGATTCGCAACAACCCTTTTGTGGAGGCGGGCGCGCCGGAGAACTGGCTGCACGTTCTGTTTCTGGCGAGCCAGCCCGATGCCCGTGTCGTCGCCGCTCTCGACCCAGCTGCCGAACGGGGTGGCGAAAACCGAGCTGACGAACGCCTACTTCGACGCAAGGCTTGCCACGGCCATCACGGGACGGAATTGGCGAACCGCACGCAAACTTTTCGATCTGGCCCGAACTGGAAAGTAGCGCGGCTCATCCCCTCCGTGGATTCGCCGATCTATTGACAACGGTTTGGCGAGGCGCTACAAACGAATCGGACTTGACGGTCCGTATTCGACTGCCAATCCCGTGGAAGGGGGTGTGAAATCCGTGACTGCTCAACAAGAGGCATTTAAGGTCTACTACTCCTCGCTCACCGACGCGGATCTGCTAAAGATTGCGGCCAATAAGCGTTCCTTCCTCAACGTGGCACAAGAGGCGCTCGCCAACGAACTGCGCGGCCGGAACCTGGCGCCGTCCGAGCCGTCCCGGCCGGCGGACAAGCGGACAGCGGAGTCTCACCCTAATCCCGTGGCGCGCATGGCATGGAGGGTACGTGGCTGGTTTTCCCGCGAGCGGTAAATCCAGGAGGCCAGAGAGAATGTCGTTCAACAAACGAAGAGATCTGAGCGCACGGTGCTGGAGAGACCAAGGAATCCAAGGCCGTCAACGATAAGATTCAGGGCCGCCTCAAGAAAGCCAGGATCACTCTATAGGGTGAACCCGGCGCGCGCGCACCAGGTTCAGCGCCTGGCTTTGGCGCGGTCCATGTAGCGCAGGTTTTCGATGTCGAGGCGGATAATGTCGCCGGTTTTCACGAATTGCGGCACCATCACCTCGACACCGTTTTCGAGCGTCGCCGGCTTGAAGTTCGTGTCTTGCTGCTGATGCGCGGACGGCGTCGTGGCGGCGATCTTCACTTCCAGAACATCCGGGAACAGTACGTTGATAGGCCGGCCCGCGACGAATTCGACGGCCAGTTTCATGCCGGCTTCGAGAAAGCGGGATTGCACTCCGATGAGCGCCTTGGGAATTTCGGTCTGCTCGAAGTTCTCCGGATCCATGAAGCAACAATGGTTCTCGTCAGCGTACAGGAATTCCAGCGTGTGCTTGTCGAGGGGCATCTCTTCGAGCTTCAATTCCGAGCGGAACGCGTGCTCCCAAAAGGTTCCGGTGTCGAGATTGCGCAGCCGGGCGTGCATGGCGCCGCTCATTCTGCCCTGGCCGGGACGGTATTCCGTCGCGACCACTTTGTAGTCCTGACCTTCAAACTTGACGACCATACCGACGCGTAGCTGCGATGCGACAACCATGCCTGCCTCCTGTGAACGCCAATTCTAATCCCAATCGGGTTTCGCCGATAGCCCTAAGGGACAGCCCTACGGTGCTGCGGGAGTAAACTGTAGGCATGTCCAGACTGCGCTGGCTGATGACAACGCTTGCGCTGCCGCTGGTGTATGTCGCAGTCGTATACCAGGCGACACGGCCGCCGAGGGCGGCGTATCGATTTGCCAGGCCCACGGTGATGACGGTATCGGACGAGGGCGGTCCGGCGATTCTGCATGCTCCCCCCGTAGTCTATCCGTTGCCGGCGCTGCGCGACCGCGTGGACGGCAGCGTGACGGTGAAAGTTACGGTTGCGGGCGATGGCTCGGTATCGCGGGCCGTGCCGGTTTCCGGGCCGGCGCCCTTGCGTCAGGCGGCGGCGGACAACGTGCGGCAGTGGCAGTTCGCAGCCAAGGCGCAGGAAACGCAGGTCGACGTCGGGTTTTCGCTGGATTCCGCGACTCTCTCGCTGGTGTTGCCCGAACCGGTGCGGCGTCCCGCGCCCGAGTACCGGGGAAGGCTGCACGGTCGGGTGCGGGTGGTGGCGCTGGTAGGTCCCGAGGGCCGCGTGGAACTGGTGCAACCGGTGACGGGGCCGGCGGATCTGGTGCCTGCCGCGGTGGAATCGGTGCGGCAGTGGATCTTCCGCCCGACCCTGCGCAACGGCAGGCCGGTGCAAGGCACCGCGGTGGTGGACGTACCGTTCGGCCTTTAAGGTAACGCCGCCGGGGGTGGCGCGGCTACATGACAAGCTGTGGGCCAAGCTGCTGAGCCCGTTGCAGGCCCCTCCTACCTGGCGGCGATGTTCACGCTCGCCGAAACGTTCTCCCACTCGAGGGTCAGCGTGCCTTTCTTGCCTTCTCCGGCCAGAGTCATCTTGTAAGTTTCCACCAACGAGGCGGGCTTGCTCATCTTCATGGGCGTGCGGCCGACTGCCTTGCTGTCATCCAGCGACGTACTGCCGTCGCGATTGATTCCCCATTGGCCGGTCTGCTTGCTGACTGCCAGTTGCCAGCCCTTGGGATCGAGAAACACGTACAGGGTGTAGTCGCCGGCGGGCACGGTGAGGTTGCCGATGGTAATATCGCCATCCGTATGCAGGGCGGTGGCATTGTTGGCGCCGGCACGCCAGACGGTGTTGTCGGGTTGCAGCGCATCGGCTCCGCCGAAGATCTTTCTGCCCTTGACGGACGGGGCGGAGTACTTGATGGCGATGTTCTTGCCGCCGATGGTGGCGGAGGTCTCCATGGGCGGGCTGGCTGGCGCCTTCTTAGGGGCCTGGGCGAAGGCGAGACCCGCTACGGCGCCGAGCGCCAGAACGCTGGTTAGTGCGCGATTGAATTTCATTTCAGCTTAAGATTCCTCTCTCTGTGAGTATATTACCCCTTGCGCTCCGGGACTCGGCTGGGGGATGGTAAAACAGTGTTCCCGATTGCACTTTTGCGCGGGCTGCTTGGGCTGATCGGCCTGGGCAGCGCCTTTATGGCCGGCCGCACGATGGCGGCGGTCCGCAAGGGCGTTGTCAGTGCGACGAGCCACTACGCCTGGATGGTTCGCGCCGTGGTCTGCCTGGCCGCCCTGTCCTTCCGTCACTCTCCGGACGCGGTACTGATGGGCGTTTGGGCCCTCGCCGCGGCCGCCTTCGCCGGAGGATGGTGGCAGGCGGCGCATCAAAAGCCTCCCGAAGACCTCTCGCAGAACATTGTTCCGGACGATGAATAACCCGCCCGCTTGCTACAATCTGGTCTTACATGTCTCTCATCGTGGTTGGATCCGTAGCCTATGACGGCGTCGAAACGCCCCATGGAAAAGTAGACCGCATGCTCGGCGGAGCGTGCACGTACATCTCTCTCGCCGCCGCGTACTACACGGAGGTCAAGATCGTCGGCGTGGTGGGCGAAGATTTCGCCCAGGAAGACATCGATTTTCTGGCGTCGCGTAAGATCGATCTGACAGGCCTGGACCGGGTCGCCGGGAAGACGTTTTTCTGGGCCGGCAGGTACTCGCCCGATATGAACGATCGCGAGACGCTGGTGACGGATCTCAACGTCTTCGCCGATTTCAATCCCCGGTTGCCGGAGAGCTACCGCGCCGAGCCATATCTCTTCCTGGGCAATATCCAGCCCGATTTGCAGCGCAGCGTACGCCGGCAGATGAGCCACCTGCGGCTTACCGGCGGCGACACGATGAATTACTGGATCAATGATTTCCGCCCGGCGCTGCTGGAGACCCTCAAGGAATGGGACTTCCTGCTGATCAACGACAGCGAAGCCCGCCTGCTTTCGGGCGAACACAACCTGCGCCGCGCCGCCGCCAAGATCACGGAAATGGGGCCGCACACGCTGGTCATCAAACGCGGCGAGTACGGGGCGATTCTGTTCCGCCGCGGCGAGCACTTCATGGTGCCGGGCTATCTGCTGGAAGACGTATTCGACCCGACCGG
>OBLU010001133.1_pt1 | contig 24861 bp, 23 predicted proteins | sample 1518681 | NCBI WGS metagenome assembly OBLU01 (sample SAMEA3539304, study PRJEB22396) | soil metagenome | biome: tundra; feature: field; material: soil | place: USA | collected 2010-05 | depth 0.15 m
ACGGCGACCACCGAGATCTACACTCTTTCCCTACACGACGCTCTTCCGATCTGAATTCGGGCATTTCCAATAACGCCCAGGCCATTACTGAAGGATTGCCCTCACCTTCCGTACACGCCAGTATCGATGCTTCCGCCATCCGATCAATACACTCGAGGGGCGGAAGATTCGGAATCGAAGAGAGCCGGCCCTCCAGCCCCGCCAAACGCTGCTGCGTATTGCTCTCTACCACTTCTTCGAACAGCTTCTGCTTGGCGCCAAAATGCCTGTACAGGATTGCCTCGGAGATACCCGCTGCCTTTGCCAAGGCGGATGTCGTGGTCGACCTCATACCCGTAGCAGCAAACAACAGCTCGGCTGACTTCAAAATCTGCTCCCGCCGCCGTTCGCGCGAGAGCCTGGCTCGCCGCCGGGCACGCGGCTTGCCGGGACCCTTCTCATCCATACAGATTTCCTTTCGCGGAAAACACACGCTCATTCACCTCGGCCACAAAAACACCGCTGCCGGCCTCTGGAGCCGAGGCTCCACCTGGCCGGCGGCGATGCGCGCGCGAAACGTCGTCAAAAAGCGTGAACTAGAATCGGAACCCAAGACCGATGGACGGCTCGGCGCGGTGGGTGGTGCGATCCGTGTTGCTCAGCCCCGCAATGTTGTACGTCGGCGAGTTGTAGACCAGCCCTCGGTACTCCGCCCGCACGAACAAGCGGTGCGTGAGGTTGTAATCGGCGCCCCCGCCGTAGACGAATGCGGCACGTGCCTGGTAGTCGACGCCGCTTACGTTTTTCGGATCAAATACGACCGCTCCCGCACCAGCAAGACCGAATACCGAAAACCGTTTGAACGGCACGCTATAGACGAGCGCGGCCGTCGTTTCATGCGAGTAGCTGTTGATGCCCATTGTGCCAGTCGTCAGGCGGTACTTCTGGGTGTTGAGAGTGTATCCGTAGTTGACTTCCGCGCCAATGTGCTTGGTGAAGTAGAACCGGTATCCGGCAAGAACGCCGCCGCTCTTAGTAGCCTTTTGCTGGACTCCCGATTGCGTTGTCTCTTTGACAAAGCTACCCATGCCCTGGACTGTGACTTCCGACCGGCTGAACTCCTGAGAATACGCCGGCAGCCCCACGATTACCGCGGTGGCGAACAGCGTTAGAAAAGAATTGACCTTAGACATTTCAAAACTCCTTTTTAGTTTGCGAGACCGAAGCGGCCTCGATTTGTTGCCGCTTCGCTCATAGAAAAGGCAAGTGAGTTACCAGAGACGCAAGGGCAACTCTGAATTTGGGCTCGGTGCCCGCAACTCGCTGCATCACGGCGGTTTACCGATCACGGGCGCCACTAACGCGTCTCCGCCGACGTACCCTTGAGGTCACGTCCGGCGTGACTAATAAGTCAAGCGCCGACATCGCTTGCCGAGATCGGCGCATGGCCTAGGATCGTTGATTCTCCAGTTCAATTTCGACCTGTGCGCCAGGTAGGGCCAGCACCACTCGACCGCCTCGACGCTGTCGCGAGGCAGCTCCGGTCAAACGTTATCGTTGTGCTTATGGGATGGGGAGGCCGCTTGGCGCTTATCGGATTTGTTTACCCGTAAGGGTCCAGAGAAATGCGGCCACGGCACCTCGTGCGGGGCACGATGCCGGGTTTGGGTGGAGGGTCCGAACAACCGGGGGGGCCTGGATTCCGAGGCCACGGAGCGCCGAGGAGGCGCTTCCACCGGCACTCTCAGGGAACGGAGGAATTCCTCGGATTGCGGCGGCCGCGCCGTCCTCAAGCGGCGCCCGAACGCGTCATAAGACAGAGCAGTTCAATGCCCCGCATCCGTCAGAGGTTACCATTCAGGGATCGATGTTGCAGTGATCCAAGCCTGCTCCAGGCTTTGTACGGCATGGCCTGTGAGTACACCGCGCAGAACAAACTCGAAGCGCTTCACTCGGTCGTTCAGGTGCATTTTCATGAGCGACCACCCGAGAATCTTCGGTGCTATCGAGCAATTCGGCGAGCCAAGTTCCAACCTGATAGGCATCGCCGGCCAAACCAATACCGATGTTGAGCTGGCCGTACCGTCCGAACTTGGTGACGATCTGCGCGCGATCCCCGTAAGCCAGCACTACAAATCGGAGGTGTTGGGCATCTGCCCCGTCTCTACTGTGGTACATATCGTGCCGGCTCTCCGCCAGCGTGAGCAGCAGCGGGTCGACTCTTAAGGGGTGTTCTAGCGTTGTGGCTGCCTCTGCCGCTGCCGTATCGGAGTCGCGCCACTCCAACTGTTGGCGGCCACCGTCATCGAGCGCGATCCAACGGATTGCTGGATCCCAGGAGAAGGCCTGCCGAGCCAGTATGCCGAACTGCGTTTCCCCTTTTGCACTTAACATGTCATTTTTCGAGAAGCACGATCGTAACCACTTGGTTTGCTCCATTCTCCGCCGGAATTGAGACACGGAGCACTTGCCAGCGAGTCGGCTCGTGCCGCGGAGTTGTCATTAACGTCGGCGCTTGCCAACGGTGGCGCCGACACCGACGGCCTTAAGAAGTCAAGTCCTAGTGTAGGCATGGGCGAACGCGCATCGTCGGCGTGGCACCAGAACTGCACTTTCCCGAACTGCGAATGAGGCGCTTGCAATGAAGACCTCGATGATCCGGCCGGCAGCGAGCCCAAAGCCCGCACCCCGAACCCATCTGGAGATAGGAAGCCAGATCTTCCACAACGGTGCGCCGGTTCAGTTGCTCTACCGCTTGGCTCACGATAAGAACCAGGAGACATGGCGCGTCCGGCCCTTGTTCGTGGAGGCGCCCGATCGCAACGAGAAATTCCACCCCTCCGATCGAATCTCGTACCTGCACACGATCAGGACGCGTGCAGCGTAAGCTGCGCCGATCTCGTGCGCGACCTGGAAACCGGCTATTCAGGCGAACGGGAAGCCCCAACATGAGCGGTGGCGCCCGTGCCTCGCCGGGACGAATAGGTCCGGTCGGAGCATCCCATGCTGATGTTCGTAGCACAACGGACGAACCCGGCAAGTGCCCTTCCGCCGTTGAGCGGAGTTGACGATTGCCGTGGTTCGGCGCGTTCGCGGTACGGCTAAGTCCTGGCGAATCAATCTTCAAAGCCGCCAGTAGTCCCCTGAAATCCGTGGAGAGCTTGTTTGAGCGTCCATCGAATCGCACGAGACGCGTCGTAGCAGTACGCCAGGTTATGGTTCAAGGTGGAGAAACAGCGCTTTTGGCATTCCACCTTCATGTCGGCGAGCTGTGCCTTCTCGAATCGCGGCTGGCCGGCCGTTCCCCAGTCGTGCGCGGCGCTATACATCGGGAAGCAGGGCGCAAGCGTTCCGTCCGTACGAATGATCAGCGAGTTCTGCCCGGCGCGGCAGTCCCACTGTTGTAGCTTGCCGCGCATGAACGCCTTCATCTCCTCCAGTCGGCGCACGGAGTTCACCATCTTATAGCCCGATCGATTCTTTTCGATAAGCCAATCGATCGTCGCGTCGACTTCCGGCCAATCCTCTTTCGTAATGTAGGTGCTGTTGCAGTCTTGGTGCTTGAAGTGGGGCTGCTCGAGCATCGGCGTCTCGTTAATGTGGTAGTCGGTCGCGATCCCGACGTCATGGGCGATTTCCGTCAACCGGCGGACGTCTTCCAAGTTAATTCGCGTGATATTGATGTTGAAGAAGACGCTGAATCCGTACACGTATTGCTTCTTGATCAAGTATTCGAAATAGCGCCGGATCGGATCGAGCGCCTTCGGTAGCTCTTTGCGGTCCGCGACGGAATCGACGGCAAGGTTGAAAGTAGCTACGCCCGCATCGCCGAGCCGGTCAATCACCTCCGGACGCATCAGTCGGCCGTTGGTGGGAACATACACCCAGAAGCCCTTCTGAACGGCATAGTCCGCTACCTTGTGCGCAAATTCGGGCCGAAGCAAAACCTCACCGCCCATCAGCGCAAGGACCCGGCAACCGGTGTCATGCAGCCAGTCAATCGATCGTCGGGCGGTATCTTCGGTCATACCCTTGACCCGATTGTCGAACGCCCAGCAGTAGTGGCAGTCGAGATTGCATTTCCATTCGGTAAACAGGTAGGAAATGATGGGATGAAAGTCGCCCGGCTTGATCCGCGACCCAACGTAGGGGGCGAGCCATCCCTTCAGCGCCCTCGCTACCATCGGCACTGTCACGCGTGTGCGATAAGGATTCCCCTCCCGTGGGAGATACTTCGCGTCCGGCTCCACATTCCCACATTTCTCGGGGTGTCTCGGAAACACAGGCGTCGGAAGACTCAGCGGCCTCGCCGTGGATGGAATTCTGGGGGGCCTACCAGTGCCGAGGATCGGCAGTTCCTGAATCGCAGCCCTGCCGTTTTGATAGCCATCCCGGCCGTTTACCTCATCATGAGCCACTGTCATGGCCTCGCTGTCATTGGTCGCGGTGTTCATCGTCGTGCTCGCCCTCCATATCTGGAATGTTGAATTTTGCCCGTGGTCGGCTCGTCAGCAATGTCCACAGCGGCGGTTCGGCACGCGAGCTGGATTGCTAACTGGTAGCCGGAAATCCCGAGTTGCACGTCGGCTGCCACAGGATCGCCCCATTGTTGCCTGTTTGTCGGCACTTATTGGCGCCCAGTTTTCGGCACTTGCCGTCGGCATACGACATCGCCGCGACGCTGGCCGCCTCATACCACGGCAAGTTGACATCGCCACAGGTTGGCGAGCAGCGTGCACATGGTGGTAACGGAAAATCGCGACAGAATGCCGCGCACGAAGGTTACCTTGGAGCTCTGATGCCGATGCTACCGACTCTTTTCTTTCTCGCTTTGATGCAGGGCGATTCGTCGCCATCTCTAACCGCCCCTGAGATTTTGGAGCGCATGGTGCAAGCCGACAATGCCAGGCTTGCCGCTCTGGCCGGCTATTCAGGAGTCCGGCATTACCGGTTCGAAAACAAGAAGTCGGGCAAGACGGCCGAGATGATAGTCCGTATGTCCTGCGGTAGCGATGGGGTTAAGACGTTCGATGTTGTCTCTGAAAGCGGTTCGGGATTCGTCCGCAGCCACATCATCGGCAAGATGATCGAGGCAGAAACGGAATCCAGCCAGAAGGGTGAACGCAAGGAAGGCCGTATCCTCCCCGAAAATTACGAATTCCGTCTGATTGGCATGGAGGACTCGGACGGCCGGTCCAACTATGTTCTGGAGATTAATCCCAGGAATCCGACCAAATTTGCGATTCGTGGCCGGATCTGGGTGGACGCCCAGGACTTTGCCATCGCACGCATTGAAGGCCAGCCTGCGAAGAATCCCTCTTTCTGGATCCGGAGTGTGAAGGTGGAGCAACGGTACGGACGCACTGGCCAATTCTGGCTGCCGGCCCTAAACCACTCGGTAGCACAGGCGAAAATCTTCGGCTCGACAGAAGTCGTCATCGAATATTCCGACTACAAGACCAGCGTCCGTGAGACCCACGCACGCGCCCGTGCGGGTGACGAGTAGCGCCAGAGGCAAACGCCCGGGCGCCTGCCGGACCGGCAAGTCAGCTTCGATCCTCCTACCCAAACTGTCGTGCGATGTTGTCTTCCCTCGTGCGAGACTGCAGCGCCGTCCGCTTCAACCCGAAGCGAGTTGCATCGCCCCCCCGCCTCCGACTTGCCCCTTGCTGCCTTCAGCGCCTTCATGATCCTCGCCGTTCGGCGTAGTGCGGTTTCGCCGGTGATGGCGGCCCTACGCTACCGCATATTCTGCAACTCGCGGATGTTGCCCCGCTCATCGTAACTCATGAGTTCGTCCGTACTCCCAACCAGTTGGATCTTCGTCCAGAGGCTGCCGATGACGAGTGATTGCGGGATTGCTGGACTCATTCGATATGTAACCCTACTTGTGATGCAGCTACGCCCGAGACAAGGGCCTCGAGATCAGTTTGGCCCGCAATACTCCGTCAGAACACCAGAACGGATCGGAGATTTCGTTTGAGGATCTTTCACGGGGGCGATGATGCCCGAGACGCCGACTCTCGGCAAATGCTACCGGCGAATGCCGTCAAACTTTCCGCTCGCGCGATGAAAATCCACAGAACAGCGGGGCGAAGATTTGGCAGGCGCCGTGCTTATGCAGTCGGGAATGGAAGGCAGGTCATTATGAAAGAAGCTGATAGAAACAAATACAAGAGGTTGCTGATGGCCAGGCGCGCGGAAATCGGCGGTTTGGCGCCCCAACGTGAGAACCTCTGGATTGTCCAATCCAACGAACAGATCGAGACAGTGCAACTCGCCGGTCAACGGGAATTCGCAGCTCGCACTCTGGAACGCGAGTCGAAGAGTCTGATGCAGATCACCAGAGCGTTAAAGCGCATTGAAGACGGCGAGTTTGGAATTTGCCTCGACTGCGAGGAGCCCATCTCTGACAAACGCCTCGCGGCTGTGCCGTGGGCTGCATATTGTTTGCGCTGCCAGGAAATGCACGACGCAGAAGAGCCGAGATATACGGTCGGGCCGAAACTGGCTGCATAAGTGTCTTCGTTGAACCGAATCCCACCCGGCTTGATCAGAGCGACACTTTGCCGTGCGAATTGTCCCCCGGCCGTAATCCTGAGCGCCGCCTTCCGAGGTATTCCAACCTCCAAATACCGTGCCAGTCAGGTGTGGCGCACGCTGAAGCTGGGAGACACGGACGTTTTCAGTGTCGTGTATGGCGGGATTTTGTCTGGCGGCGAAACAAAATATCTGGCGGCGGCCGTCGCATGCAAGAGCAGCGATGCCCGCTGGGGCAATCCTTCGACCGTGTATGTGCGCCAGTGCGGAAAGGGCCTGGAGGTGGTCGGCCTCGACCGTTGATAAGCCATGCGTCTCTCCCTCCAAGGCATTGCTGCGACCCAACCGTCGGCGCCAGTTCCGATTCAGCCAGGCAGCGCCGTCCTGCGCCTCAAGAGGCAGTCCGCCGGTCCCGGTACGCCAACGCAGGCGCGAATTGCCGGGGGAATCGCAGCCGAGGCATCGGGGCGCATCGGCACACTTGCGATTTTGACGGCGGTGACCGTTGTGGGCGCCTCGATTCTTCATCACGCGCTCTCACCAGATATCGCCGCTGCCCAGCAGACGCCGCTTTTCCGTCTCAGCGCATTGTTCATGGTGTTGGCGGGGGCAGGATTGGCGGCGCTTCAGCGCTCAGCCCTGCTAACTTCGCAGGATCTGTTGGACCTCGGGCTGGTGTTCGAAATCGCAGGTGCACTCGCGCTGTCCCTGATGGAAAACGCCATTCCGCTGCCCGGGACTATGGAGCGCGGGTACACAGGCGTCGCAGCCTGGATCGCCATCTGCGTGATGGTGATCCCGAACCGCCCGTGGAAAAGCATCACAGCGGCGATCGCTTCGGCTGCAGCGGTTCCCGGCGGGCACCTGCTGGCCGCGCAAATTCTCGGTTATCCCGCGATGGCACGGAATAGGCTGGCCGGATATACGCTCGGCGCGGCCATTGTTGCAGGTTGGACGCCTTTCATCAGTATTCGCCTCCACCGCATGCGGGAGGACCTAAGCCACGCCCGAGATTTCGGCAGCTACCATTTGGAGAAGCTGGTGGGCCGCGGCGGAATGGGCGAAGTGTGGCTCGCTCGTCATCGCCTTCTACGCCGTGATGCCGCGGTGAAGCTGGTGCTACCGCGGTTCTTGAAGGAATTGGGCCCTCTTGCCCAGCGCCAGGCGTACCGGCGCTTCGAGCAGGAAGCTCAGGCGATTGCCTCCCTGCGCGCGCCGCACACGATTGCAATCTACGACTTCGGGGTCGCGGAGAATGGTTCGCTTTACTACGCGATGGAATATCTGCAAGGCCTCAACGCTGAAGTGCTGGTGGAGCGCTATGGGGCTCAGCCTGCGGGCAGAGTGATTGCGCTCCTCCGGCAGGTGATCGAGTCCCTCGAAGAGGCGCACGAGGCGGGATTGATCCATCGCGATGTTAAGCCCAGCAACGTTTTCATCGCACGCCTCGGCAAGCGCACCGATTTCGTAAAGGTGCTGGATTTCGGTTTGGTTAAAGCGCTCGCTGGTCCGGACGGCGCAACCGTGACGACGGGGAGCCTAACGACCGGAACTCCGGCCTTCATGGCCCCGGAGCAGGTGCGCGGAGACGAAGTGGATGCGCGCACGGATATCTACGGATTAGGTTGTGTCGCGTATTTCCTGCTTACCGGGACGGTCGTCTTCGACAAATCGAGTGCGATGGCGATGGCGATGGCGCATGTCTCCGACCAGCCCGAGCCCCCCTCCCGCCGGTCGGAGATTCCCATCCCGGCGTCGCTTGAGCGGGTCGTGATGGCATGCCTCGCCAAGAACCCCAACGGCAGGCCGCAGTCCGCAGGGGAGCTGAGAACGATGCTAGATGCCTGCACAGACGTGCCGCAATGGTCGCAGGCCGACGCCGACCGCTGGTGGGCGCTGCATCGGCCTGAGGCGGCACGCAAGGCCACGCCATGAGCACCGCTGAAGAAGCGCTGCACCGCCCGCCGACTAGAATGGCGATGACGATTCTGGGTCTGATCACGGCCTATCTCGTCGCTGCAAGAGCCTCACGCGACGCGCTTTTCCTCTCCCAGTTCAGCACCTCCGATTTGCCGGCGATGGTCGCGGTGGCGGCCATCGGCGCCGTTGCCATGAGTATGCTCTGCAGTCGGATGCTGGTCCGCCTCGGTCCCAATCGCATGACCGCCTTCTCCTTCGCTCTCAGCGGGGTCATGCAGGTGGCCGAGTGGATGCTCTTCGGTTACCGTCCACGGATCGCGGCATGCTTGATTTACGTGCATGTGGTGTCATTCGGGGGGGTTCTGGTTTCGGCGTTTTGGTCGCTGATGAACGAATCGTTTGAGCCGAGGTCGGCGAAGACGGTCTTCGGAAAGATTAGCGGGTCCGGCACGCTCGGAGGGTTCCTCGGAGGGCTGTTGGCAGAGCGCGTGGCGGCGTTGTGCTCAGCGCAAGCGGTCATTCTGGTGCTTGCCACGCTGCACATGCTCTGTGCCGTCCTGCTGTGGATGGCATTCCCACCGAAGCCGGGACCGCCAGTGCGCGAGCAACGGCAGAGCGGCGAACGTGAACCGGCGGTCATCGGCGCATTGCACCGATATCCATTTCTGCTGACTCTCGCGGGGCTCGTGCTCGCTGCGTCGGTGAGCGCATCGCTACTCGATTTTGTGTTCAGAGCGCGGGCGACCCAGACGATCGGACGCGGAGCGGCACTGTTCCGCTTCTTCGGACTGTATTACACCGCGACTAGCTTGCTCACCTTTCTGACGCAGACCTTCGTTTCGCGATGGTGCCTGAAGCGGGCCGGCTTGTCCGCCTCAGCCGGTGCGCTGCCCGCGGCCGTCAGCCTGGCTAGCCTGCTGAACGCGGTGTTCCCCGGCTTTAACCTTCTGAGCTGCGTTCGCGGCATGGAGATTGTGATTCGCGGCTCTGTGTACCGCTCGGCGTACGAGCTGTTCTACACCGCAGTTGGCCCTGGCGATAAACGTTCGGCCAAGTCTCTGATCGACGTGGGTGTGGAACGCGTGGGAGAATTGCTGGGCGCGGGCACGGTGAGTTTACTCCTCCTGCTCTCACCAAGCCGGTACAACTTGATCCTGTTCGCGTCCGCCGGCGCCTCGGCAATTGCACTGTTGCTCGCCGCTCATCTCCATAGGGGATACATTCATGCACTCGAGAAGAGCCTCTTCGACCGGGCGGTTGAGCTCGATTCCTCGCTGGTGCATGACTCCACCACACGGTCGGTTCTCATGCGCTCGGTGGAGATTCCACATGTTCCGTTCGCGGAGGACGCCCCCATGGCTACTGCTCCGCCCCGTCCCGCCGTGGCCGATCCATTTCTGCGGTGCGCCACCGATCTTCGTTCCGGCGACGCGAAACGCGCCATCTTCGCCGCCAACAAGATCGGCCCCAACGATTGGAATCTCGCTCCGCTCCTGATCGAGCTGCTGGCTTGGGACGAAGTCATGCCGGCCGCACGCGGTGCACTGGAACGCTTTGGCCCCCGCACCGCCGGAATACTCGTCGACGCATTGCTCGACCCGGATCGCGATTTCGTCATCCGGCGGCGCGTGCCCAGGGTGCTGGCGACGATGCCGTCGGCGAGGTCTGCGGAGGGTCTGTTTGAGGCTTTGCAGGACCAGCGTTTCGAAGTCCGTTTCTATGCCGGACGCGCGCTCCATCTGCTGGTCAAAGATTGTCCGAAACTAATGATCGCTCCGGATCGGGTGTGGCGCGCCGTCAATTGCGAACTCTCCCTCCAGCGGTCGGTCTGGGCGAATCACCGGCTGCTGGATCGCCGCGGATCCAACGAAAAGCAATGGTTTTTCGATGATCAGCTCCTCGACCGCGCCGATCGGAATCTCGAACACCTGTTCACGCTCCTGGGATTGCTGCTCCCCGGCGATGCAGTGCGCATCGCCTTTCGCGCGCTACACACGGATGACCCCCGCCTTAAGGGTACAGCCTTTGAGTATCTGGAAAGTGCTACGCCGCCCGACACGCGCCAGCTACTGCTGCCTTTGCTGGAAGCAGATGCGGAAGGGAGACTGCGATCGACGGATGCGTAGCGCGCGCTTGGCGATCTGTTGGCCAGCAAAGCGACGGTCAACACCAATCTCAATCTCGAGGCCGTCGAAATGGAGGCCCGGCCATGAACGCTATCGAACCTCTGACTACACGTCGCCCGGAACCGACGCCGCGAATCCACAGCTTTGAGTCCGGTGCCCAGCCCGATCCCCGTTCGAACTCTTGACCCACGGCCCGCTCGGCAATTGACGACGGCGGGTGCCGAGTGCGGTTGGCACTCGTCATGTGTACCGTCGGCATCGCACTGAGCCACAACGCCCCTGAAGTGGAATCTCACTTGCCCCATCTTTGACGGCAGACGAAAGCCCGTCGGTTACGAGGCTCAATAGGTCGCTTGCGAGAGCAAGCGACCGGACGGGCCGGCGGCGCTTTCCCGAGGCAGCAGAATGAGAACGGCAGTGTTTAGTAGATGGAGAACCAACGCCACGGTTGAGGACACCCGGCTTGAAGCGGGTGATATCACCGTACACGTCATCCCTGCGAGTAACCACATAACTGTGGCCGTCGCGGGGCGTGTGACCGTCGATTCATCGCCGAACCTGCGCGCCGCACTTCTCGACTTACTGCGCCGCCAGGCAGCTCCAGCCATCCTGATCGATCTCTCCGGCGTGTCCTATCTGGATATGTCCGGCCTCGCAACCCTTCTGGAGACATTGAAGGCTGCTCGCGAAGGTTCGGTGAAACTGCGCCTCGCCGGGATGAGCGGCCAGGCCCGGGCGCTCGCGGAGATCGCCCAACTGGATACCATCTATCGGACCTGGGGAGCGGAGGTAGAGTTCTGTTGACTCTTCTGGAACAAGTCGGGCGAGCCGCAGTCGTCCAGGTGGAGGATGCGGGTGCATTGACAATGCAGTTCTGGTCGGTGCTTCGGAAGCTTCCGCGGGTATTGCCGGTCGTGGGCGCCAGAAGGCGTTGGCGTTCGGCCGTCGTGCAGATGTTCGCGATCGGGGCGAGCGCCCTTCCCATGTCGGGCGCGATGTCGCTCTGCACCGGTTTTATACTGGCTCTCCAGAGCGCCTCCGAATTGCGAAAGTTCGGCGCTCTGGAGCTTGTCGTGAGCCTGGTCGCAGTCGGCTTTACCCGGGAACTGGGCCCGCTCATCACCGCTCTCAGTGTGAGCGGCCGGTCCGCGTCGGCCATATCGGCGGAGATCGGAACCATGGTTGTGACGGAGGAGATCGACGCTCTCCGCGTGATGGGCCTGGATCCGGTGGAGATCACCCTGGCACCAAAGTATCTGGCCGCCTTGATTACCGTGCCCTGTCTCACGATCCTGAGCACACTTTGTGGGATTTTCGCAGGGTACTTGTTCCTGGCCTTCAGCATGGGCATGAGCCTTGGCGTTTACTTCCACGCGGTCGCTGAGGCGATTTCCCTGCGCGACGTCGGCTTCATGGTAGTCAAAAGCCTGGTGTTCGCCACCGTCATCGTCCATGTCGGCTGCCTGGAGGGTCTGCGAGTCCGCGGCGGTCCGGAAGCTGTCGGGCATTTCACTACGGCAGCCGTGGTGAAATCGACCTTCCTCATTATCCTTACGGACCTCGGGGCCACCGCAATTTTCTATCTCATGGGATGGAGCGCGGCCGGATGACAGATTCCAGTACAGCAAAAGCGGGCGACGCCGCGATCTCTATACGAGGCGTGTCTATGTCCTATAGCGGGAGGCGCGTGCTGGACCAGGTCGACCTGGATGTTTGCCGGGGCGAAATTCTGGTCTTGCTCGGCGGAAGCGGTTCCGGAAAGACCACCTTGTTGAAGCACGTGCTTGGACTGGCGAAACCCGAGGCCGGCAGCATCACGATCAACGGCGTGGACATCACGTGCTGCTCGCAATCGGAACTCGGCGCTGTTCGCCGGCGAATCGGTGTTGCTTTTCAGGCCGGAGCGCTCTTCAATTCGATGTCCGTTGAGGATAACGTTGGCCTGCCGCTGCGGGAGTTAACGCGGCTCGCGGATTCCACCATCAAGCTGATGGTGTGGATGAACCTGGTCGCGGTCGGTCTGTCACACGCCGGCTCGCTTTACCCGCCCGAACTATCCGGTGGAATGAGAAAGCGGGCGGCCGTAGCGCGAGCCATGGCGCTGGGTCCGGAGATCCTGATCCTCGACGAGCCTTCCGCGGGACTCGATCCGATCGTCTCGGCCGGTCTGGATGAGCTGATTCTTTTCCTGAAGCGCTCTTTCGGCATAACAATCCTCGTCGTGACGCACGAACTGGAAAGCGCGTTCCACATCGCCGATCGCGTGGCAATGCTTTACCAGGGCCGGCTGATTGCAGTGGATAGGAAGGAACAATTCGCCGGCAATGCGCATCCGCGGATTCGGCAGTTCCTCGACCGCCAGCACGACGCCATGCCGCGAGTAGCGGCCGAAGAATTCATAGCTTCCTATTTGCAGGGGGTTCAGGCATGACTACTGAGGCAAAAGTCGGGGTGTTCGTCATTGGGAGTGTGCTGTTGCTCGGCTCGTCGACGTACTACGTACACAACACGCAAACCGGGCGGGCGCAGGTGGCTTACAAGACGCGCCTGCGCTATGCCGGCGGCGTTACCTCTGGAGCGTCCGTGCTCTTTGGCGGCATCAAGGTGGGGCAGGTGACCGCCGTCGGGCCGTGGTCCGAAGATCCGACTCGAATCGAGATCCTGTTTGCGGTGAAGTCCGGGACTCCTCTGAACCAGAAATCGATGGCAACTGTGGGAACCGTCACTCTCATGACCGCTCCGGCGCTCATGATCACGACCGGCAGCAATGGATCCGGCCGCTTGAGTGCCGGGGACGTCGTCCCTTCCGCGGAACCTGTCAGCCTGGAAGAGCTCGAAGGGCGCGTCGCTAACCTTGCTGAGTCGGCAGATGCTCTGATGGCCGAGCTCCGGAAAGAGATCCCGGCCCTGACAGGCGACGCGCGGACGGTCCTCGCGAACCTGAACCAGATCACTGGTCAGCAGAACCAGAAAAGAATCGAGCAAACACTTGCGAATCTCAACACGCTGTTGGAGCGGGAATCGCCCAAGATCGTGCAACTCACGGATCAGATTTCCGAGTTGGCGAAACACGCGGACTCCGTGGTCGGTTCCTTGGAGCCGGTTCTGAACCACGTTGACCATGCCGTCGTTAACGTGGACAACACGGTCGATGCAATTCGCGAGCCTCTCACGAAGGACCTCACCGAATTAGGAAATACGCTCCAGACGGCTCGCAACGTCCTGGCCGGTGTGCAAACTGTCGTAGACTCCAACCAAACCGGCATCGGAGAAACCGTCCGCAATCTGCATTCCGCGTCGGAAAACGTTCGCGTCCTGACCGAGTCACTCAAGCAACGTCCATGGAGCCTTATTCGAACCAATCAGCCCGCCGATCGGAGGGTACCGCGATGAAGAGCCTGACAGTCGTTTTCATGGGAGCACTCGTGCTCGCAGGGTGTGGGAGTATTCGTTACCCCACAACCTATGTCCTTAATTTCCCGCCTCCGGTTCCTCAGCCGGCGACGTCCAATGGCTCCCTTGGCCCGGTCGCGATAAGTGACTTTCGATGTCCGGAATACCTCTGTGAAGGCCGCATCGTGTATCGTCCAAGTCCGGAAGTGGTTGCGTTCTATGAATTCCATCGTTGGGCGATGGACCCCCGCCAGGCTATCACGCAATACCTGGAGGACGGTCTTCGGGCCCGATCGCTCTTCCAGAGTGTGACGGTCCACGAGCGTGGTTCGGAGACGGCGTATGTCCTGAGCGGCAATATAGAGCGATTCGAGGAGGTAGACCAAAGGCGCGACGTACGCGTTGTGTGCACAATCTCGGCGCAACTGCTGGATACTCGAACGAGATCTGTCGTCTGGAGTCGCACGGAATCAGAAACGGCACTGCTGGACAAGCGGGACATCGCTGGTGTCGTCAGCAGCCTCTCGTCCGCCGCCAAAACGACAGCCGATCGCTTGCTTAAGTCAATAGCGGAGGAATTGCCGGCAAACACCGCGCTGGCGCGAGGCGAACGAGGGACCGGGCAGCAACAACCGGAGGCACAGAAGCGCCTTGATTCACCCAGGTAATGAGATAAGACATATTCGGTTCTCGCTGAAGGCCAGTCCAAATGTCAGTTGGATGCGTACGACCTATCGTGCCCGCCGCCGTTCCGCAAAACCAGTTGCGCTTCACCATCAACCTGAACACCTTATCAACGGTGTCCATTGGCCCGGCCGGCATCAGCTCCTATCAGATGCCGAATCTCGGCGTTTGCCCGGTGGTAACGAAGCGTTCCAGATGACGAATTCGAGCATTATCCTTTGCGGATGATGAGGCACCAACCGTTGGAATGCTAACTGCTGAGAATCAATCGTGATTTCTTCCAGGAGCTAGAACACATGAGTACGACAGCCAAATTCAGGACCGGCGTCCCGAGATACGAAGTTTTGACGAAGCCCACTCAAACACCAAGTCGTGGGACAGCCAGGATTTTCTCGATATGTGCTCGGAGTCTATGTACCGCCCTGGCTTTCGCTACCCTCGCCCGGGTGGCGCCCTGCCAGGAGATCTCGGTAACCGAGCCGACGCAGCCGGGTCGTCATATAGACGCCGAACGCAGTGACACCTCCGAACACCAGGGCCGCCACATTCTTGGCCTCATTCCCAACTACAGAGCCTCTCCGATCCTTCAGAATTACAAACCTCTCACTATCGGACAGAAGTTTAAGACGGCTTCCGAAGATAGCCTCGACCGTGGATCGTTGGTCTTGGCCGGCGTATCCGGCGGCTTGGGCCAATTGACGAACAGTAACAAGTCCTTTGGCCAAGGCGGCGCCGCGTTCGGCAGGTATTTCGGAGCTTCTTACGGCGATATCCTGATCGGCAACTACATGACAGAGGCGGTCTATCCCTCCATCCTCCACCAGGATCCTCGATACTTCCGGCGTGGCGCCGGTGGCGGCGTCTCCAGGTTCGCCTACGCCATTTCACAGGTCTTTTGGACACACCGCGACTCCGGCGGTACTCAGTTCAACTACTCCGAATGGCTTGGGAACTCAACTGCCGTAGCGATATCGAATGCCTATTATCCGGATCATCGGAGTGCCGGCAGCTCAATATCGAAATTGGGGATGCAGGTTGGCTTCGATGCGGCCGGCAACGTCCTGAAGGAGTTCTGGCCGGACCTGCACCGCAAATTCAGCAGGAAATCGCGAAACCAAACCGCTAACCCTAAACCATAAGCGGTTCCAGCCCACAGTCGCCGCTGCCCGATCGAGTTGAAGGCAGCGGCGATGGCGCAAGCTTTTCGTGATGTCCCAACAGCGGCTGAGCTCCGCAAACGGCCGACTCGCCCGCAAATTCACGTACTTCTATCCCCGCTCCTATGCGGCCCGAGCGCTTTTGGCCGGATCGTGATCGATCACAGGATGGCGCCACCCTCCCGCCGGCGCCAGTTCCTCCACTGCCGCCGGGCCCCATGTTTGCGGCTCATAATCATGCAGAGGCGTCCCCTTGCCAAGCGCCGGATCCACAATCCGCCAGGCTTCTTCCACGTAGTCTTCCCGCGCGAACAGTGTTGCGTCTCCCGCCAAGGCGTCGCTCAGGACCTTCTCATAAGCATCCATCTGCTCGGCGGTGGGCTGTGTGCTCGCCACCATCTCGACCGGCTCGGTGATGATTTTCGTCTCGCCTCCCACCATCACGGTCATACCCATGGCGATCGCTACATCAGGATTGATCCGTATCCTCAGGTAATTTGAGGTGATACCCTCCGCTGGGAAAATAGCGGGCGGCTTTCGCAGACGGCAGACAATCTCGGTGCAGGTCGCGGGCAGTTGCTTGCCGGCTCGGATATAGAACGGCACCCCCTGCCAGCGCCAGGAATTCACTTCGAGTTTCACCGCGGCGAAGGTCTCGGTATTCGAGTCCGGCGCCACGCCCTCTTCCTGCCGGTACCCCACGAACTGGCCCCGGACCACGTTCTTCTCTTCCAGGTTTGGAATGGCCTTCAGCACTTTCACCTTCTCGTCCCGCACCGATTCACTATCCGTTCGAACCGGAGGCTCCATCGCAAGGTTACACAGCACCTGGAGAAGATGATTCTGGATCACGTCGCGGATGGTGCCAGTCTGGTCGTAGAACGCTCCGCGGCCTTGCACCCCGAAGTCTTCGGCCATCGAAATCTGCACGCTCTCTACGTAATTGCGATTCCAGAAGGACTCCATGAAGGTATTGGCAAAGCGGAAGACCACCAGGTTGTTCACCGGCCGCTTGCCCAAGTAGTGGTCGATCCGGAAGACGTTTTTCTCTTCGAAATTCCGGAGCAACACCTTGTTGAGATGGCGCGCCGAGGCGAGGTCGCGACCGAAGGGCTTTTCGACGATCATCCGCGCATTTGCCATGCAGCGGCAATGTATCAGGTTTTCGAGAACCGTTTCGAACATGATAGGCGGAATGGCCAGGTAATGCGCCGGTCGGCGGGAACCCTCGAGTTCCCTCCCCAGCGCTTCGAAGGTCGCTGGGTCGCCATAATCACCATCCACATACCGCAGTAGCGACGAGAGTTTCCGGAAAGCGTCTGGATCAGCGCCGCCGTGCTTTTCCAGGCTATCTAGCGCGCGGGCTTTAAACTGGTCGAGGTTCCAACCGGCCTTAGCTACCCCGATCACGGGAACGTTCAGACTTCCCCGCTTCAACATCGCCTGCAACGCGGGGAATATCTTCTTGTAAGCCAGGTCGCCGGTGGCGCCGAAGAAAACGAATGCGTCCGAGTGATTGTCCATGGCTTATGCCGCCTGGTCCCTTCCCGCGGACTTCTCCAGATGTCCGCCGAATTCATACCGCATGGCCGAGAGCAGCTTGTCCGCAAAATCAGCCTCGCCGCGCGACGAGAACCGTTGGTACAGCGCGCTGGAGAGGACCGGGACGGGAACTGCTTCGTCAATCGCCGCTTTGATTGTCCAGCGCCCTGCGCCGGAATCCGAAACACGGCCGGAGAATCGCGACATTTGGGGATCTTCCAATAACGCGGCGGCCGTGAGGTCCAGCAGCCACGACGAAATCACGCTGCCGCGGCGCCAGAGTTCCGCGATGTCGGCAAGGTTAAGGTCGTACTGATACTCCTCCGGATTGCGCAGCGGCGAGGTTTCGGCATCGGCCGCCTCGCCCGTCTTTTTGCCGATGCCGGCGGCGCGCAGGATTCCCAGGCCTTCGGCGTACGCCGCCATTAGGCCGTATTCGATGCCATTGTGAACCATTTTCACGAAGTGCCCGGCGCCGTTCGGGCCACAATGCAGATAGCCCTGCTCGGCCGTGCCGCCCATCCTCTCGCGGCCGGCTGTTTCCGGAATGCCGCCCTTCCCCGGAGCGAGCGCCGCGAAGATTGGCTCGAGGTGCTTCACCACCGTCTCCTCGCCGCCGATCATCATGCAGTAGCCCCGTTCCCGTCCCCATACGCCTCCACTCGTGCCCACGTCCACGTAATGGATCGAGTGCCGCGCCAGTTCCTTAGCGCGGCGGATGTCATCCACGTAGTAAGAGTTCCCACCGTCGATCACGATGTCGCCCGACTGCAAAAGCGGCACGAGTTGACCGATGGTGTCGTCCACGGCCGCCGCTGGAACCATCAACCAGACCGCACGCGGCGGCGTGAGCTTCGCGACTAAATCGGCGAGCGACGTCGATCCCATGGCTTTTCCCCTCGCCAACTCTCCGACAGACTTTGGCGACATGTCGAACACCACGCATGGGTGCCCTTTTCGGATGACGCGCCGCACCATGTTGGCGCCCATCCTTCCCAGACCAATCATTCCCAGTTGCATCTCTGCTCTCCTCTCAGAAAAGTTAGCCGCGTAATGCAGCGCACCTATGCCGTGGCGGCCCGTTGGTGCGTCTCAAAAATTGTGACGAACTCGTGGTAGCGCGCGGAAATCTGATCCACTGCCTGATCGCGCGTGACCTCTTTCGCCAGCCAGTTCACCAGCGGATCCCAGAAATTGGTCCGGCCCACTGCGAAGCCGATGAATCCGGGAACGCCTGCCGCGATGCTTAGCCATTCGCGCACTTTGGCGCCGTCCTCGCCTCGCCCCAGGATGATGCAACCCACCTGTTTGCGCCCCTGCCTGCGCGCGGCAGCCACGACATTCTCGCAATCGGCGCGGCTCTCCAGGCCCTCGATCTTCCAGACGTCCGGTTCCACTCCGGCGTCCTGCAGCGCTTCGATGGCCTCCGCCATCAACCGCGGCCGCAAAGTCAAATCGTAAGATTTCCGGTCGCCGTGAAGCCGTTCGAGCTGCGCCTTCTCGGCGGGGACCAGCAGTTCGAACATGAACAGGCTCTTGCTCTTCGCCCCGTGCAAATACTCGGAGAGGGCTCTCAGCCGCACTGCCTGCCGGCGGTTGAGCTCCCGATCGCCCTCCGGGTTGTACCTCACCAGCACTTTGCAGAAGGTAGGATTGAACGCCTCGATATGCTCGGCGAAGCGGTCGCCGTATTCGAAATCGAACTCATCCTGCCCGCTCTTCTCGGCGGGACAAGCGGTGCAATATCCTCTGGCAGCGGCGTCGCGCAGAATCGCCGCACCGAACTGGTCGTCCACCAGAATTCCTGCCTTATCCTTGGCCACGCCCGTCTGAATCGCTTTCCGAAAGGCATCGTAGATGACCCGCTTGGCGGCGCCGATCTCCGCCATCTGTTCCGGGGTCAGCGTACCGTCCCATCCGAACAGTTTCTTTTGGAACGATCCGCGGTGATCGAAAGGCAGAATGTATAAGGGTTGGTCGAATCCCAGAGTAGTCATGCCGTCTCCCTATGCTCCCGGTAATGACGAATCAGGTTGTTGGTAGAACTGTCATGCGCGAGCTTCGGCCCGCCTGCGCCCTCCAGTTCCGGAAGAATGCGCTGCGCCAGCACTTTGCCCAGCTCCACGCCCCATTGATCGAACGGGTCGATGTCCCAGATCACTCCCTGGGTGAAGACGGCGTGTTCATAAAGCGCCACCAGTTTCCCCAGGGTCTCGGGCGTCAACTGCTCAGCCAGGATGACGTTCGACGGCCGGTTTCCCTCAAACACGCGATGCGGCACAAGCCATTCGGGCGTTCCCTCGGCCCTCACCTGTGCTGCCGTCTTGCCAAAGGCCAGAGCTTCCGCCTGTGCAAAGACATTCGCAATTAGCACATCGTGATGGGGCCCCACCGAATGAATGGGCTTCGCGAAGGCGATTAAATCGCACGGAATCAGCCGCGTCCCCTGATGGATCAACTGGTAGAACGAGTGCTGGCCGTTGGTCCCCGGCTCTCCCCAGTAAACTGGACCGGTGTCATGCGCGACAGCCTTACCGTCGCGAGTAATTGACTTACCGTTGCTTTCCATGGTCAATTGCTGCAGATAAGCTGGAAAGCGTTTCAGGTACTGTTCGTAAGGCAGCACCGCGACGGTGTGCGCACCGAAGAAGTTGTTATACCAGAGCGCCAGCAGGCCCAGGAGCGCCGGCAGATTCTGCGCGATGGGTGCGGTGCGGAAGTGCTCGTCCATCTGGTGCAGACCGCTCAGCATGGCGCGGAAGTTGTCCTCGCCAATCGCGATCATGGTGGAAAGCCCGATTGCCGAAGACATTGAATAGCGCCCACCTACCCAGTCCCAGAACTCGAACATGTTGGCGGTATCGATGCCGAACTTCGCCACTTCCCGTGTATTCGTCGAAATTGCGACGAAGTGCCTCGCGATCGCCTCTTCGTTGCCGCCGAGCCCCGCCACCAGCCAGCGTCGCGCTGTTCGAGCGTTAGTCATAGTCTCGAGCGTCGTGAAGGTTTTCGACGAGACCAGGAACAGAGTCTCCGCCGGATTGAGATCGCGGAGCGCCTCCACTATGTCCGTCCCATCGATATTGGAAACGAACCGGAGCTGAATCGACCGGTCGCTGTAGTACTTCAGCGCCTCGTACGCCATCACTGGGCCGAGATCGGAGCCGCCGATCCCGATGTTCACCACGTTCCGAATCTGCTTCCCGGTGTACCCGCGCCATTTGCCGTTCCGCACCTGCGCGGAGAAATGCGCCATCTTATCGAGCACGACGTGAACCTTCGGCACGACATTCTCGCCGCCCACCATCACCGAGGCGTCCCGGGGAGCACGCAACGCCGTGTGCAGAACCGCGCGATTCTCGGTGAAGTTGACCTTCTCGCCTCGGAACATCGCCTCGATGTGATCGTGTAGGTTCGATTGCGCTGCCAGCCGGAAGAGCAATTCGAGCGTCTCGTCCGTAACCAGGTTCTTCGAGTAATCCAGAAAAAGGCCGCTCGCTTCCAGCGTGTACCGCTCGCCTCGCTTCTGGTCCTCCTCAAAGAGCTGCCGGAGGTTCGTTCCCCGAAGTTTGTTATGATGGGCCCCCAGGTCCTTCCAGGCAGATTCCTTGGCGGTCGCTTTGACCGAATCCAGTGGTGCTTCCATCGGCTTCTGCTCCTTTGCTTATTCGTTACCTTCCCGAAAGATGCCTGATGTCTCGAGCCGGCCTGTCGGTAGACCGCCGCGCGGTGCCCAGGCAACCGTCGATATCGGTAAAACTCACGATATCGAGTTCGCCTTCCTTGAAGGCGATTGACCTTTTGCACTCTCGAGGTCCAGTCGCTTTCCGCTGCGTTGTAGGTGGCATTCCAGTCGCCAAAGTCGCGTTGAGTGCGTATGATCTTGTTTTCAGTTACTTACGCTTTGGAGTCGCCGGGCACGGAAGATTTCTAGTAGGCGAATGACCGTTTCTCGGCGAAAGGACTCGGCAGGTGACGAACCTGGTTTCAGCCGCCGAGATCCGGTCTGGGTTCATCCGGGGTTTGTCGACCAGATCGAACCGATTCAACGTCTGACGAAAGAACCACAATGCATTCAGATATTGCTGGACATTGGCGGCATGCAGCTTTCTTTCGTGTAATAGGTGGACTTGGAACGGCGCAAACGTTCCGGTTCGAGTGGTGGCGGTTGATGAAAGTCGTGATCGACTGCCGGTGTCAATCCTCACCGGCCGACTCGCGGGAACTCATGCGGGCGTCGTCATGTGACATCAGCCCTTGACGAACTTCGGCGTGATGTATCAACCGGTCGCGGCTGGAGCACTGACTCCAGACGGCCGGACAGTGCAACACGAGCTGGCTCCAAAGCGAGCTGAGGGACGTTGAATACAACAGGCGGAGTTCGTGAGAGGCGTGGCGTAGTCATCATGGGCTGCGGATTGGCGGGCTTCGCGCGGTGCGTGCTCTGGGATCCGCTCCGGTAGGTATTCACCGTCCGTTACGAGGCCCTATTGCGCCGTTCCGGTCGCGCCAACTGCGTTTGATCCCAACGTCTACTCGGTCCACAGCCGCTTGATCCGCGAGAACGTGGAAGCGCGGCTGAAGGCGGAGACCGTCGAGGTCTGGTACGCCGCCCAAAAGGTCGAAGAACTGTTCGGGTTGCGCGGCCGCGGCAGCCTACGACGCAATCTGGAGAGCTGGCGCGGCCAAGAGTTACGCATTTGGGACTGTGGTTCTGCCTTGGCCCAAAACGCAATTCCTACCGGTTCGCCTTGCGCCTCAAATACGGTATATGCAGCAATTCCGCCGCTTTCCGTCTTGTCGCTTCGCCACGGCGGTCGTAACGGGCAGTTGTAGTAACGTTCGCATGACCAGCGAGTTGTTGCGCCGTCGAAATATCTGCGCCGGCATCGAGCAGGTCCGAGATAAACGATCGCCGTAAATCATGAGGTGAAAATGACGCCACGCCCGCTTGGACTGCGCGCTTCTTCAAGACGTGGAGTACAGCTTGGTCGGTCAGGCGGCGAATGGTGATTCTGCCACCTTTGTTGATCCTGCAAAAGAGTGGCCCGGGATCACCACCACGAGCAACGAGCCAGTCATTCAGCGCATCGGCGGAACCGTTAGTGGCATATCCAAGACGATCTTTACGCCCCTTCGCCGCCACGGATTGTCAGTTCCCCGGTTTCGATGTTGTAGTCGCTCAGCTCCAGGCCGACACTCTCGGAACGCCGCAGACCTGCTCCATAAAGAACGGCGATCAGAGCGGCATCACCACACACGCCCATCAACGCGGAAATCTCACCAGAGGCCAATGCACGGCCACGCGGCAGCGTCTGTGCCTTGATGGTGGGCACGTCGGCGGCACGGTGGTAATCTTCCGCGGTCATGTAGCCGAGGCGCCAGGATTCCTTCAGGACGCCACGCAGCGCCGCCAGCATTTTGTTCGCGGTCGAAGGTTTGTACTTTTCCACTGAGGGCGGATCGAACCGCTGCTGTGTGCTGATACCGGAGCGCGGCCCAAGGCATCGTTTCCAAATCGGCCCTGCCGCTGGTGACGATCGCCGCGACGGTGTTTAAGGCTTCGCTCATCGTTCGTCTGGAGCCAGAGCCAAGGCGGGTGATGTAGACGTGGGCAGGGTGGGATCAGGTTGGTACACATTCAACCGGAACGGCCAAGTCACCGATGCCTCGGGGCAGAATCAGGGCTTGGCGAGATGAGTGCAATGGCCGGAGCCCTGCCACCGAGCCGTCGCGGGATCAAGGCGAGGGCTGGCGCCGTCGAGGGGGGCCAATCGCGCAAAGCAAGCTACGGCATCGGCTACGAATTCAGAACCGCGTCTTCGTTCTAGCCTGCAACTAGGTAACGATCCATCCATTCAAGTATCTGCTTGCGCAGTTCCGGCAGCTCCTCGTGCGCGCAGTCGAACAGCTCAATCAGGCAGTCCTTTTCGCGTCCATAGGTGCGATACAAAGGTAACAGTTGTTCCCGAATCTTTTCCGCGCCCGCGGGCGGGGTCAGCGGATCCTTGCGGCCGTTCACGCTCAGGTGCGCTCGCGGCACAATCAATGCATTGATCTGCGCCGTATCGAAATGTTTCAGCAGGGAAGGAACGAAATAGAAGATGCCGTGACCGCTCAGCCCATGCGCCTCGATGAGCGACTCAAAATCGGTGAGGCAGCAAACGTCGATGGTCAAACGCACTCGCGGATCCAGCGCCGCCAGCCACCAGGCCTTTGTGGCTCCCATGGACATGCCGAAAGCGCCCAGCCGGGAGGGGTCCACTTCAGGACGGCCGGCCAGAAAATCGAGGGCCCGAAACTCGTCGAGCATCATCATGCCAAACAGCACTCTGCCTCGCCACAGCATCTCCTTGAACGTATCTTCCTCACCCTGGTGGCCGTTGGCCTCGTGCTTGCGCTCTCCAAAGCACCAGCTATCGATGGCCAGCGTCACCAGCCCCTTTTCCGCGCACACCGGCGCGTAAGGCGGCTGCACGCTGGTTCCCCGCAGCAGTTCCTCCTTGCCCAGATCGTATTGGCCGGCGTGCCAGTGAATAAAGAGCAGTCCGGGAGCGGGGTTTTGCCGATGGTCGGGAATCAGCAGCAGCGCGGGCACCGGCTCCACTCCATTCAAATCCAGAACCCATCGCTCCAGCGTGTACCCATCGTGCTTCTCCGTCCGCACCCGTTGCGGCGGTGCGGACTTATGGTTCCAGGGAAGATCGCCGAGCAGCCCCCACAGCTCCCGGCGGCGGCGCTCCTGATACTCGCTGAAGCTTTCCCCTGCGCCCAGTGAGGCCGTGGGGTGCTCCTGTGCCTGCATCGCTAAACTCCCGGCCAGCGCGGCCGATCCGATCATGAAATTGCGCCGGGTGAACCAAGGACTTGAATTTGCCACTCTTCCCTCCATCCAGTTCGGGTTTTCAACCAACAATGTATCACTGCTCCGCCAGACTCAGTCGCGTTGCTTTTTGCGGTGGCAAAGACCTTGTCGACGTCCAGCCGAACCTTCCCCTGGTCCATCGCTGACTCCCTACCCGCTGTCTGAAACCGGCGTGGTGGTGACGGCGCTCTAACGGACCGGCGGTTGGTCCAGGTCTGCTGTTCGACACCGTGGCACTCGGAGATGAGAAAATGTCCCCGATGCCGACCAAGAGCAGAAAAGCCCGGAGCATGCACGGATCACCGCAAAAAGAGGAATCCCTGGAAAGCATCACTCTCCCCGATTTCCTTGAGCCGCGCCGACGGCTTCTCTACGCAAGGCTGCTCAAGATTCGAGCAAAGCGCCTTCTGGACCGTGATCTGACGGGTGCGCTTGAGGCTGTTTGCGACTTGGTGGCAGATGCATACGCGGCGAGCGGAAGAGTGTTGACCGAAGAGTCAATCAATGGCGAACTCGCCGAAGCGACGGTCTCTCTCGCGATGCAGATTGGTCTTTACAAGACAAACCCCGGTCCGTACACAGGCGAAGGTGCCATTTATAGGGGAGGCGTCAAGGTTGCCGGGGAAAGAGACTTCGCCTTCGATTTCAAGATTCG
>OBLU010001134.1_pt1 | contig 24857 bp, 17 predicted proteins | sample 1518681 | NCBI WGS metagenome assembly OBLU01 (sample SAMEA3539304, study PRJEB22396) | soil metagenome | biome: tundra; feature: field; material: soil | place: USA | collected 2010-05 | depth 0.15 m
CACCGTTACTGAAGATTCTACTGAAACCCGTTGTGGTTACGATCAACGATTTCACCGATATATGAGCTCACGGCAAGCTGTCTTGCCACGAGCGCATCGGGATAGTCGTGTTGGCAGCGTTTGCAGCCGAATAGCTGTGCTGGTGACTGCCCGCCGCAGTGGCTCGCCGTGGGTCATTGAACTGGAGGATCCCGGTAGTTCGATTCCACCTCCGCCTCCAAGTTGCCTTATCCAAGTGACTTGCGTCGTGATTGCGACCTGATTTCCATTGTTTTCCTGATTAGGCGAGAGTTGAAAACCGACCCTCGCCACCCCGAGACGTGGCGGCATAACAATTTCTACCAATTGCCGTAGTTTGGCAGAAGGGAGCTTCCTGACGGTAGGCGGTACGCGACGAGGTTCCGGCTTTGCAGCTTGAATTACCAATTCGCCAGGGACACCCGAAAAAGCGGCCGCTCACCGCCCGTGCTCCTCCCTCAACGACCTCCGCCGCATCCGAAAATAGGTGTTTCCGGCCAGATACTATGTGGTGTGATCGGTGTGGTCGGCAGGCATTACGGCGAGCGAACGCGGTAGAAGCGGTTCGACATGCTCGTCGCCTGAGGGTCCGAGAACTGAAATTGCCCGGGCGTTGTCTCCATGACGCTGCCGAGCCTTGTCCAGTTGCTAACGGGTAGTGCCATATCGGAGGTGCCAAGCACGCTGAAGCTCGCACCTGGTGCATTTGTGAACGAGAATTGGACAGCGCCATTCGGGAGAGTTACCACACCGGTCAGGAAGATCGTCGTGACCGCTCCGCCGGTGGGATCATACAATTCCGTGCTCGAAAGTGTGGCAGCCCCCAAAGATCCGCCAGCGACCAGTACCTTTCCATTGGTCAGCATCGTCGCCGTGTGGCCTGCTGTGCGGCCGGTATTCATCGCGCAGGTCCTCGCCCAGGTTCCACTTGCCGGCTCGAACAACTCGGCACTATCGACGCCACCGTAGCCCCCGACGACAAGCACCCTCCCATTCGGTAATAACGTCGCTATGTGGTTCGCGCGGGAATCGTTGAGCATGGCAGTCGCCGTCCAAAGTCCGCTGGCGCGATCATACAACTCTGCGCCGGAAAGGAAGCCGCCGTTGTAACCTCCAACGATAAGAACCATCCCATCAGGCAGCAACGTCGCGGTGTGATCTTCGCGCGCGCTGGTCAGGTCGCCGGTGGTCGTCCACGTCCCAGTACCAGGATCGTACAACTCAGCCGAGGAGAGTAGTCCATCGTCATTATCGCCCCCCGCGACCAGCACTGCCCCATTGGGAAGCAAGGTCGCAGTGTGGCGATTACGCGCGGCGTTGAGGTTGCCGGTCGGCGTCCACCTTCCGGTGGCTGGGTCGTACAACTCAGCGCTGAAAACGACGTTGCCATGGTTGTCAAGACCACCGGCGACCAACACAGATCCATTGGTTAGCAGGGTCGCGCTGAAGGAATCGCGGGGAAGACTCAGCCCGCCCGTTGTAACCCATGCCCCCGTTGACGGGTCGTATAGCTCCGCACTGGCCAAAAAGTAGTGGCTGTTGCCGATACCCCCCACTACCAGCACGTCTCCGTTCCGCAAGGCGATTGCGGCGTGATGACCGCGAGGGTAGCTCAGATCCCCGGTTGCACTCCATGTGCCGCTGGCGGCATCGTAGATCTCTGAGCTGGAAAGAAAGCCGCCGGTGCCATTGCCTCCTGCTACCAGCACCTTGCCGTTAGTCAGCAACGTTGCGGTGTGCCCGCTGCGAGCGGTGGCGAGCGGCGAGCCGATCACCCAAGAAGCAGACTGAGCTGTCGGGGCCACCGATAAGACCATAGCTAGCGCGAGCGACGATTCCAGCAGGCAAGGGACGCTTTTTACGCAAGTCTTCATAATCGTTATGCGTTCATTTGGCATATTCAACGAAACCAAACGAGCTCTTCTCAAGAAAGGACGGATCTCACGGCGACTCCTATCTGTTAAAATCGCGCCGTGGTTTCGGTGATCCAAACCTCGAAATAGCAACGCTCGCTGCCGAATCGGGCGTGATAACAGCCTTTCAAGTGGAGATTTTGCTGAAGACTCCATGCAGCAAACCGCCATTGAGCGGCGTCCTTCAACAGATGTCCTCGAAGCCCTAATCGCCCGGATCGACCGGCGCTTTCATCTGGTCTGGGAAGCCCGCTGCGCCTTCGGGCCTTGGTGCGGATGCGGATCCCTCGTTCCCAGTCAGGCCGCCCCGTCGGTCCTCATCCCGCCACGGCCATCTGCGAGAGCCACGGCTACCCGCCCACCTCGCCACCATATCGTATTGGTGTGCCGACGGTGAGAGTTCCTGCAGCGCTCTTCCCGGCCGCGGCGAACTTCGGCGAAGTTGTCAAAGATTTGCGGCACGAATCTGGTTTCGGCAACGAGGGCCTCACCGAGGCGAGCAGGCCCCCGCCGCGACGGAGTAACTTCAGAATTGCTCGCACCTCCGGAGTGGTCAACAAAGAGGGGCGGTCATGTCGCCGCCGTTCCTTCCGGGCGGCAAGGCTTTAGCGAGGACGACATAGAATCGGGTGTTCGACAATTCCTCGATCGCCTTCAAGGAGTTGCCAAGGTCCGCATAGCGAGCGCTTTGGAGCTTTTCAAGCGCATCTTCGACAACTAATTTGAAGGCAAAATACCTTGGACTGCGGCCAAAGCGCTGGAGCAATTCCGCATCTGCCAAATGCGCCAACGCTTCAGTGTTTCCCGGGTCCAGTTCCAAACATGATTCCAGGCTGCCAATCATGTCTTTGTCTTTGCGATGCCGCGCATGATCGCGGGCGCTTGCCAGATGTTCCGCAGCGATGAGCCTGCGCTCCAGGTCGGTCACGATCGGATCCGCCGGGACTTGCACTCGGAGTTCATCCAGCAGTTGTTTTGCGTCCTTTAGCCGGCCCTGGCGGAGTTGTTCCTCTGCCTGGGCGAAGAGCGATTCAGAGCCCCTGCCGCTGTTCTCGCGTCCTCCTTGGAACCGGACCAACGTTTCCCAGAGTTTTTTTACCCCTTGCAGTAGCCAGAGGTAATTCCCTGTGGCACCTAGCCGAAGCATCAGCTTGCCCGCCCGGATTCGATTGCCCTCTTCGCAGGCCCGCCGGAAGCGGCGACGCCATCCGTGGAGTCGCGCCAAGACGCTCTGTCGTTCGCACGTCTCGCGCGCCTGCCGGTCCGACCAATGCGCAGCCAGCAAGTAATAGTGCGCGGCCGCGCTTTGGTCAGCGGATTCCGCGGCGCGTTCGCGGTAGTGCTCGGCCAAGGCGTGGTCCCGCCGCGCACACAATTGATCGCACGTCGTCTGTGGTGAAATCTCCGCCAGATCTGTCAGGATCTGCTCGACGCGCTCCCAATCATGCGTGGCGAGCGCGCGGTCGAAGTGTTCCAGCAATCTCGTCCGCCGCCGCGCTCTTGCCACGCGTCGCTGCCGTTCATCCTGGTCCGCAGCCGCCCGGCGGACCGGACTGGCGCTGGCGGCCAGGCTGCTGCTCTCATCCTTGGCGGCTTCAGCCAGCAGGATCGCCGTGGGATAGCGGCCCTCGCGATTTGCCTGGGCGGCGCTCTCGAGCATCTCGCGGGCGGCATCAAGACCGGTGTCCGAGGGCGGCAGGCACAGTCCCAGCGGTGGAGGACCAAACCAAGATGGCAGTAGGTGAATGCACGCACTGCTGGGGAAAGTGCTGTTCAAGAAGCGGGGGCCCTGCTCGAATTGTAGTTCCGCAAGGCGCATTCGGGATTCATCGGCCAACTCGCTCCAAGGCCGCTCTCCCGGCAACGATGGCGCCTTTTCCCTGGTGAGCTGATCGCGTAAGCGCAGGCGGTTGAGGTGGGCCGGCAGAAAGGATGGCTCGCTGGCAATCGCTTGTGCGAAATCGTGTTCCGCCCCAACGACGTCCCGGTTTCGCAGGACATTCACGACGCCCATATTCGAATAGGCCGCTGCACGGACGAGGGCCGGCCCGGAAAGGGCGTGCTGATAGAACATCCTGGCGTGTGGTGATCCGCGTAGTTGCTCGAGATGTCCCAGGATGAAGTTTGCCGAAGCGGTTGCCTCTTGGTGCTCGCCTGGATCGAATGCTCGCGGGCGACGCGCGTATAGCAAAGCATTCGCGGCGTCGCCTGCGGCGAGGGAAGTGATCGCCTTTTCGAGCATTTCGTGCCATGGGATGAGCTCGGGAATGTCCGATAGCGGGTGCCACGGCCCTTCCGGGGATTGGAGCTCATGAGCCGGTGTCAGGGCACAATCCCGTTCCAGGAGCAGGGCGCGAATCGTCTGCGGCGTTAGTCTGCATTCGATCCAAGACCGGCCCTGCCGCCTCCGAACGATCAGCGATTCTGGCATGGATGGTGAGTGCATGCTTCTCCTTAAAGTTGAAGCGGGATTCCCTGCGCCACTTCAACAAACAGGATTTCCTCCTTCGTGCCCACAATGACCTCGACACCTTCCTGTTGCATCGGGATCGTGTCGGGCACTAAAGCCAGACGATGCCGGCGAGCCAGGCCTGGCCTTGGCCAAGAGACGCCGATGCCGTGCGCGAGTTCCTGAAACTGTTCGAGCAAATCCCGGGTCGAAAGGTGACTGGCCCAGTGCATGTCGCGAAGACTCGTTCCGCAATAAGCGTGTATCCGTGCCGCGAGGGTTTCGGCGGGTTGGCCATTGGCCAGGGCCTGCCACGGCAACAGCGCAACAGGAATTTCGGACGTGCCAATGAAGTCGCTTGCAGACTTGGTCAGCAACTCCTTCAGCGCCACCGGTAACATGCATTCCCATGGGCTGCTGTCCGCTTCGCTTGCCTCTCGCATCGCGCCGCGCAGTTCGGCAATGGATTGCAGGGTTCGGCCCAGGTAAAGCTGGTCGGCTTCCAATCGGAGTCGCTCCGCCTCCAGAGCCTGCCCCGCGGCGGATGAATTGGAGGGTGCTGAACGTCGGCGAAAAATCCCTGCAAGCGCAGCGACCAGGCGCTGCCAGAACGACAATCGCTTGGGAAGGGTGCAGAGACTCGCGATCTCAGCCCGTGTTCGATCGGAACAGATTTGTGCTCGAAGATCCTGGAGTCGCCGTTCCAGTTGAGGGACTAGAGTGTTCGCTGCCGCCTCGATGGCTGCCAGGCTCCCGGTTTCATGCCAAACAGTCTCGAGGTAGTCGGGGAGAGGTTGGGCATCAGCCAATGCAGGAATCGCATTCAGCCCCAGAGCGAACAACCGTTCGGTCAGGTTCCGGAAAAGCATCCGACTCGACACACGCCGTAGCGCGGGCACCGACCATGGGATCCGGCGGATGCCGAGGGCGAAGCACCGTTCTTCCGGGGGCGCCTCGGCAGTGGCGACGCCGGAGTGAAGCAGAACCGACAGCGGACCGGCCAGGGGAGTTCGATAGATGCAGTGGAAGGCTGACTGCATGATTTCGACTGCGGCATTTTTCCCGACCAGACACCTTCCGGCACTGTCCATCGTGTCCAAGAGCACGAGGTAGGACAGCCAGGGCTTGGACAGGAGCCAGGCTGCCACCGCTTCGCACTTGTTCTCCGCCTGAAACACATCCGTGGCCAACAACATGCCCACCGCTCCGGGCAAGCCGGCGCGACGCAGACAATGCCGAGCCATCTCCAGTTTTGGCGCAACCGCATCGCGATCGAGTTCATCTGCCCTGGCCAGGAAAACAAACTCCGGCTGGGGTGGCATGTTTCGGAGGGCATTCTGCCGCCGCGAGTCCAGCCCATGCCGCAACAAGTCTGGCAACTTGTCCGGCGAGGCAGCACTGGTCAGATAGGCGCGACTCGGCGCGGCCAGCACTTCGAGCACACGGTCGCCGAACTCGGTCAGCGACACCATCAACAGTGGCAAGTTAGCTTGGCAGGTCCTCGCATGCATCGGGGTCCCTTTTGGAACTGCCGTTCGTTTGGGCGAGGGCTTCCTGATGGCGAAGGCCGCGCCGCCGTTCCTCGAGGGCGAATTGCAGCGCCAGATATTCTTCCTCCATGACCAGGCGTTCCGGGGCGAGGTCCGGGTTCTTTAGATATTTCTCTTGCTTTCGAATCATCGCCTCGAGCACTTCGATGGCCTTGCTGGGCGCGAGCCTTTCCAGGGAGGCGCGCCCCCACGCGATCAATTCCGCCAGCGACGGCAGGCCAGGATGACGGTTTTCATCGCGGAGCAACGCCTCGACCGCCTGGTGGCGTGTTGCGCCCAATGCGACGGGCTGTTGGCCGTTCTGGAAGACGTAGTGGCATCGCCCCGGATCGTAGCGGATGGGACCGCCGAAATGGTCGGACAGCGGGATGAGCATGAGCCCGTTGCGGCGGTGCCTTGGCGGAACCACCAAGCACGGCGGGTCAAAACGCCGGTCCACAAACGGAAACACCGTCCGGCGTTCTCCGTTCAAGCCTTGCGCCAGCAGGTCCGTCTGCCGCGCGAAGGCCGCCCGAGCCTCGCGCAGGGCGGACATCGAGGAGGGTTCGAGGCCATGCCAGGACCGCAGAATCACAATCGCATCGTCAGCCCACGCCTGTGAGCAGATGACGTTCTTGGAACAGGTGCGGAGCAGTCGCAGTAGGCCGGCGTCTTCTTCGGACAAGCTGACGAGGACATGTTCTTCGTAGTCCAGGTAGTCCTCCTCGATCCGCAAGCTGGGCTGGGCTGCCCGGTAAACCTGGTTCAACAGATTCTGCTGTTCCGCCTCGGGAACCAACGAGAGCGCAGCGCGAATTGAACGATACGGCTTCGCCCCGACCGCCGCCATTTCGGCTGCCTTCTGGCGTAGTTCCTTGATCTGGCTTTCCTCGATCTTGCCTTCCAGCATTCCGTCTTCAAGGAACCGGACCGCAAGGTCGCCGAGGGCTTGGGTCTGATCCTGCAGCAGCGCTAGAATGTCCGTCGTGTCGAGGACTCGGTGGGGTCGTGCCGCCGCGGCTATGACCAACTCACGTTCCAGGAGGTTTTCTTCTTGGCGCAGGAGGCGCTCCAGGTCGCCGAGGAGGATGCGTCCGTTGCGGATGAACCCGGCGAACCAGTCGATTAGGTGCGTGTAATCCCGCTCGATCGCCGCCAGAAACTGTCGCTGTAAGCCAAGCTGGCAGCGCCGGTTGTGGGCGTCCAACCGTTGTTCGGCGGTGGCTGTTGCGGCAACCGACTCCCGATCCTGGCGCGAAACACGAGATCGGGCAGCCTGCATGGCCTGCTTCTCTTCTTCGAGTTGCGCTATGAATTGGGAAGCTTGTTCCAGCATGGCAGGGAGACTGTGCTCTCGGAGCGTTTCGACTAGGCGCTGGTACAACGCTTGTCGGCCAGTTTCGAGCCGGCCTTTCACTTCATGTGAAGCAATGTCCAGGAGTCGTTTCAATTCGCTCGCGATGACCGGGGCGTGGGCGATGATGGCCTTGTCCACGGCAGCGACCGTCAATCGTCTCGGCTGGAGAAGCGCCAGGGTCGGTTGGGACTCGCACAATTTTCCATCGCTCACGCCCAACTCGTCGAGTTGAACGCCAGCGAGTGAGCTCGGGGATTCCGGTGACAGGATTCGCTTCAGCGCGCTCGAAATGAGGGAATGCTCGACGAGGGCCTCTACATTCTCCGGCACCGCGTAAAGAACGGCCAAACCGGCGGTGCTGAAGATGCGCTTTTGGTGATAAGGCCCTTCCTGGCTGAAGACCCGCGCCTGCAAATCGACGCACTTGCGATGGTATTGTGGGCCGAGCGGACTCGTCGTCAGGTGAAACAGCAAATCCTGTCCCAATTGCCGTGTCAGGGTTTCCAAGTTGCCGGTCGCAGGCTCGATTGTAACGATGGTCTGGAAGAGCTGACTCACCTGCTCCAGAACGCCCTCCATTGTCTCGATCGTGAAGGGCCGATGCACAGTCGCGCTGTAAGTCTCAGCGAAGGCAGCGTAGGTATTGACCTGTTTGTGCCGTTGGGTGAATGAGGCGCTGGCGTTGGCCGTAATCTCCGGCTGGAGCAGGATCAAGTTTTGAGTCCCTCGCACACCTTCGACGGTCAGGACCTTTGCCACCAGCGACCCCAGCCCCAGCGATGCCGCGCAGGTCCCGCCGAGGGTGGTGGTAACAAGCCAGATGTCCACGGCGTCTCCGTTGATAATGATGCCTTTTTGGAGCAGCCGGGGATCGCGGTTGCAGGCCGCCTCCAGATTCGCGCACGCCTCGGGTCTGAAGCAGGCCAACCGTTCCGTCAATGTCTGCGCAATGATTGGCAGGGCGGTCACAAAGAAGAGCATGCCCACGGCTCGTTCACCGCCAGCGCCGTTGCCCAGCGCGAGTTTGTGGCTTTCGCCCGGGAGCCACTTTTGCAGGTCGGGATAGTTCTCCCTGTTGCGGAGGATGTATTCCGCCACAGGATGCGCGCAGTTCAGAAAGCAGCGGCCGGGTAGCAATGGTGCCCCGCAGGCCACCTGCGGCGTGCTGTCCAAGGCAAGAACCTCGATGAAGGGCGGAACGAAACCGAAGAAACGGGAGATGGCATCGAGCAAGTACCGCACGATGATCTCCCCCTGGGTGCCGATCGTGAGGATCAATTGGGGATGGACACCCAACTGGTCGCCCTTGTGGCCAGCATTCTCAGTCTTTTCCTTTTTCATAGGTTTCTTCACTTCTTAATTACTCGAACAAACTCTGGTTCAGTTTCCGGCGAACCGGTCGGGTAACAGCTTCCGTCTCAGCAACTGTTATCGCGCTCGCGTTTCCTCCCTCGCGCGGCGCGGCGGCCGCTTGCGACAGCATGACCATGGCGGCGTCAGCCAACCGGCGGCGATTCCATCCGGCAAAACCGAGGCAGGCGAAAGCGATCACGCCGCCAAGCACTATCGCAGCCAGAACTACCTTCGAGCCGGACAAGGCATATTTCACGACCGGAACAAGTGGGTAGCGGAGGGGCAGGTCCGCAAACTGACTGCGCCGTGAGGCGGGGGTAAGGAGCACCTCGCCCGCCCACGGACCACTAGCTCTTGGGGGCGAGATATCCCAGACGAGTTGCTCGGCGTCGTATTTTTTCTCCAGCACTCCGGTTCCGGTTCGCACTCGCATGAGTTGTGGCACGTAATTCCCCCAGAACGGAGACGACATCACCGGCACCGCTTTGACCGTCACCGGGCGCGGCGTCATGAGGAGATGCTCGACCCAGCCCCTCGCGAACGAGGGTTCCCGCGAGGTGGCAAAGGGCTGGTCGTCGGCGCCCACGAAAGCAATTGGGGCCGCGCCGACTTCGACGGGGAATGCGATTTCCTGGATGTTTCGACCCTCGCGATGCAAACGCACTCGCACGGTTTGTTGGCCGCGCTGGGCGAGACAAAGCACCGTGCTCCAATCGCGATTTGTCGAGTGCAGCGCGCATCTCTCGCTGGTTATGACTTCGCTGCGGGAGTCCAGGACCTCACAAGTCAGGCTGTGCCGCTGGAGAATCGCTTCGGCATCCTGAGGATCGTCGGCGTCGCAAGCCGCGTGTACCGTCAGCGGCATCAGCGCTCCTTCGGGCACAAACGGCGGGAACCGCTCGGGTGCCGCCGCTGTCAGTTTCACCACCGGTTCGACAATAATGGCTCGTCCTGTGAGCGTGAATTCCTCTCCCCCGATCGGGATGGAGACACGGAATTCGAAGTTCCCGGCGCTGTTCAGCCGGCTCTTTCCGGAAACATATTTGTTATCCTTGAGCTCGATCGGCACGCGCTCCTGAACTCCGTTTTGAACAAACCAGAGTTGAAGTCCCTTCTGCAGGCCGATGAACAGGGGTTTCTCGCAGGCTGCGCTTCTTCGGACTTCCAGATAGATCTGGTCGCCAACGAAGGCGTGCCCGGAATTTTGAAAGGACGGTTGGAAGCTGTCTAAGAGGCCGCGCCCGGGCCCCACGCCATTTTCCCGGACCACGATGCATTGCACAAGGCCTGATCCCACTTCCAAGTCAGCCTCCCGCTCGGTCAAGGTCGTTCTTGCTTGCGCCAAGAAGAGCGCCTCGGAATGCAAGGTGTAATGGCCGAGGTACTGGCAGCCGCGCGACTCGATCGCCGACTCATACTCTCTGTCGTTACCCGCTCCTTTCCGTTCCAAGAGTGGCCCTGCCCGGATGTCGATCTCACGGCCGTTGCCCGACGAATTGAAGATGAGTCGGACCTTCGGGGAACATTGGCGCAACTCAACTTCCACCGCGGCTCGTTCGCTCGGCGAACCGCCCGCAACGCGCACGCGATACGTACCCAACAACGGGCTGCCCTGCCGAAGAGAAGATGGCATCTCAAGCGATGAGGTGACGACCAGGGGAGGCGGAGGTGCATCCCCGACCTGCAGGCGGAAGATGGCTCTCGAGTGAGTCTTAGTGTGGCTGGACCCGATGGCGTCGAAGATCGGAATTGCCCCCGTCAAACTCTCGACCCCGCTGATTGAGACCTCGACATTGTAGAGTCCTGGTGTCACCGCATGCAGATCCAGGCTGGCCAGGAGTTCGTCGCCGTTCACGCTCAGAGACTGCTTCTGAACGACGCGGTCACCTTCCAACAGGCGCAGCGTCCCGCCCAAGCTGGCCTCGCCTACGGTCTTCCGGGTCGGCTTGGCCCGGAAACTCAGCTTCTGGTCCTGGCGGACGGAGATGTTCTGTGTCGGATCGGCAGCGCGCCAGGCGGCTGCTCCAGCCTTGGCCGCGCTGGTCTGAAAATCATAGGCGAAACGGCTTGGCTGAATCGTCACCGGAAGGCGCATCGACGCCACGCACCCGGGTAGATCCGGATGCTGCATAGACACATCCAAGTCGGCAGGCCCGGTCAGCGGCCAGAGGCTAATTTCCTGATTGACCCGCTGTTTCACCTCGCTCAGGCGCACCGGAGTTGAAGAGACATGCGATGAGCCGCCTTCCTGCCCGTAAATGACCCCATCGGTATGGAACCGCATGCGCGTCTCGGGCGTCATCTTCTGGAGCGCTGCCGGCTCCGCGGAGACGTCGAAGGCGATCGCCACCATGTCGTCGGATGCGGGTTCGGCCGGAGGGGCATTCCGCAAGGCAATATCGACAGCCGAGGCCCCCACAAAGGCCGCATTCACGGGATGGCCCCGCTCGTCGGCGAACTGCCAGTGGCCTTCCAGATTTTCACCCTCTTGCTTGACCGCCAGAAGTGTCCATTTATCGTTCGGAATAAGACGGGTGTTGGGGAACCCTTTCAGACTGCCAGCCCGGCAGACCACTCTGCCATCCGGAGCAGTAACTGTGCAGTGAGCAGGTCCAATAAATAGGCCACGCTGGATGAATCGATTCAGTGGCGTTCCATGACTGCCGCCGATGACGTAGAGATCCGGCGGATACAAGCAGAATACGAGGCGCAGGATCACGACCTCCCAGTCCGTGGGCGTTCTAGGCGTCCTTGAATCCAGATTGAAATACGCCCCGCCTGTGGCCTTGGCCATCTCAGCCAGCGTATTCTCTGAACGCGCCGACAGGCCGATCGCGCTGAACCGAACTCCTGCAGCCTTGAGGCGCTCCATTTGCTCCCTCAACATTGTTATGTCACTGCTTTCGAACTGGCCATCCGAGAAGACAATCACGTCCCGCAGTGGCAGCTTCTCTTCAAGGACGCTGTTGATTCCCGCTGACAATGCGGTGCCGCCTCCATCTGCTGGCCAACTGAGCGCTGCAAATATCTCCTCAATGCCAGCGACGTTGAGCGCCCGCGGCGCAATGGCCTCCTGGACCCTATCATCAAAGAACCGAACGCCGACCTCGTGACGCTCATCGAGCGCCAAAATGCTCAGAAGCAGATGCAAGCCCGGCAGTCGCAAGCGCGCCTCATCGGACTGCGCCATTGATCCAGATTTGTCACACAATATGCGCACGCCATCTGCCTTCGCAGAAATGCCTGTGCCAAGCAGTAAGCTGACGCTGAGTTGTGCGAGCGCAATCGCCTTCAGCACCAAGCCATTGGGGCGGCGTCCTGACTCTTTTCTCTTTGTATTCATGGCAACTTCTCTTGAATTTAAACCTACTCACAGCGGGCTCTCGTATACATCGCGCAACGGGCGAACCCACACCGGGCAAGCAAAGGCGGGAAGGCGACTTCCGACCGCCCACTCGAACCAAAGCGCTATCTGTCGAGCCCACACCAACTGTGACGTACGCTGTGCGCCAGTCCTATCGGTCGTTTCGGCGGTTCCAGCGGCCCGGATTTCCTCTCAGCGGGAACGAAACCGGCCTGCCGGTTCCCAGAGGAAACTGACGAGGCGTGCGGAGACTGGAAGCGAAAGCTCCCCTTCCAACGACACAGAAGCCAGTCAAGGAACAAACTGCATAGCAATGTCGAGCAATCTCGGGCGGGCGGCCCACGCCCACAACGATCCGAACCGTTTCCGAATCCCAGGATGGCTGTTCTCTTGTGCGTCATTACAAAGGTGTCGAAGGGTCGTGCGGCACAGGTTTCGGGTTGAGGACTAGATTACAGCGCGGAGTGCTTAACCTGTACCCTCGCCCTCGTTTGCCTTCGAGGAAGCTGGGGTTGAGTTGCTGCGCTGAGAACTTCTCGCGCAGGCTGTCCAGCGCTTTGTAGATGTCGACTTTCTCAACGTCGCTTCCGGCAAGAATCCTTCCCCGCCCTCGGAGGCGGTCCACCGAAGCGATGATCTCGGCCACCGGAAGAAACGAGGATGCACCACGCACGTGTTCGGCGAGCACGTAAAGCACAAGGGTTTCGATCGTCTTCAGCCGGAGGGGGATACCATTGATGCTAATTGCCCCCTCAGTAAGGCTATCCATCGAAATCTGGAGAATGTCGTTGGTTTTGAATGCCTGGGTCTGCATTTCCTGATGCACTTCTTCTTGGACGTAGTGGATAGTGGAGCAAGGCTCTGGCGCACCTCTGGGTAATTGAGATCATAGCCCTGAAGTGCGGTGAGAGAAACGTCGCTTGTCGTTAGACGCAAGAGGTCCGGTTTTGAGGCCTGTTCCAACGAGATCGTGTAGCAGAATTCACTCCAAGCACCTCTTTCTAGCTTCCGTTCGATGACTGTGGCTTTTGATGGCACGGGCCAATCGAACGTGAGCTCAGCTGTATGGTCGTTTGTTTCTGAAAAGGAAGGCCTGACTGCTAGGACAGCCAAGAAAAAGGTGAATCGAATTTTGGTCGGGAATTTCAGCTGGCGTGTATGGGTTTTTCGAACTCTTGTCGATTTGGCGTCTATAAGGTCTCGGGTTGAGGGGTAATACTTGATGCGGACGGCGTTAGTCGTGTTTCAAAAGCCCCTATCGAGGCACATCGGCGACAGTGAGGACGCTGGACGACACCTACCGCTAACTGCCGGCAAATACCGGGCGATCTCTAGGGTGCTACAAATCGCCATTCTCGCCGAATATGTTGTTCTTGTTGGCGCGAAAGTCGGTGTAACGCCAGGTTTCCACGTGACCATCCACAAAGGTGACGTTACCTTTCAGGTTGTGTCGGCAGGCGGGTTGCTTCGGCGGTGACCAGAGATTCCAACCCGACTGTGGGTCGGGGGGGAAGGTCACGATCTCAGTGAGGTAGCCGCTCGCAGGGACTCGCGCTGTGTCCCTCGGCACTCCCGTATCCCCCATAAGCCAGAGTTGGGACGGTCTGCGGAGACTGGTAACCAATCGGCTCCCCCATGGGCTAACCCCGCCGGCGTTGTGAAACGCATAGCAAATGATCGTGCTTTCGACTGGGCCATAGCCTTCCCAGGGAACACCGAAGATTAACTGGATGTCGCTGTCCTTGACCGCCGGGCAACGCCAGACAGCGTTGGACACTGCATTGGCCGTGACATAATGGTCTCGGGAGAGCACCTGAAACCACCACACGCCGCCTGGTTCTACCCCCGTTCCAAGCCACGCTTTGCTGTACAAGTCCGGCAGATGATTCCCATTGTCGTCGGCGTACAGCAGAAACGCCAAGCCGATCTGTCGGCTGTTGCTGAGGCACCGGATAGAATTCGCGCGCGCCTTCGCCTGGGAAAGTGCAGGCAGGAGAAGAGCCGCCAAGATCGCAACAATCGCGATGACAACCAGCAACTCGATCAGTGTGAAACCGCGCATGCGATGCCAACGGGGCCGCTGGCATGGCCCGGCACAAGTGTGCGTGAGAGAGAGGTCGCACTGACCTTTCCCCTGGTCAATATCTGGCAGTCGGCAAATCATGTGCGTGATCATTCGCATGCTATCATGCCAAATGCACCGAGCTCACTTGCAGCCGGCTTGCACGGCTCTCGTCCCGTTATTGCGAGCAAAGTCAGCTTTGTTTTCTGCGCGCTGTGCGATGCCCGAGAGCGGAATAGACAAAGGCACTGGCTCATGGAGCCCCTCTTCGTCACTTGCGTCATGGGGTTATTGTCGCGCGGCACGGTAAAAGAACGAGACGCTCCGTGCACTATTCGTCTCGGTGAATTCAAAGGCCGCCGTGCCCAGAACATTGGTGAGTACATTCTCCCAAATCCGCAAGTCCCGACTGCGACTGAGGACGAATTGAGTCCCCGTAGGACCGGCAAGCTTCAGGTAGAAATCCCCGGTTGGCCGGCGCCCCACTTCCGTGAAGACGAGTGGCTGCTGAGGCTCCCAGCGCAAATTATCGACGCCGAAAGTTTGCGCCCCTGCTGTGACGCCCAGCACGGAAATGGTAAAGAGGTTCTTGATCCGTGCAAGATCAGCAAATGGGCTGGATCCGGCCAAGGCAGCCACCGGTACGGCGACCTCATGCCAAGCATTGTCGAAGAGGGCGGTGTTGGTCAGTACCACATAGCTTAGCTCGCTCCCCGCCGGCACGTTGCCCGAGCGGATGCCGATACGCACCTTGCCGGCGAGATCCCCGGGCGCCTCAAAGCAAAACCTCAGGTTAGCTTCGTAGAATTGACTCATGTCGCGAGTATCGGTGTCTGGCGAGCCCGCCAACCCCCACTGGTAGGTCCACCCTGAGTACCCGTCATTAGCGAAGTGGTTGACAGTAGCCCGGAGAAACTTGGTTCCTTCGCAGGGGCTGTTGGTGCCATCCTCAAGGACCAGCGGGCTGACAGAGCCTCCCTGAAAGACAGCTATGAATGAGTCCGTATCGGGCGTAACGCACAGCGCATGGGTGTCGCTTAGAAGCCAGCAGGTGTCCGCGACGGGCTGCGAGACCACATCCACTCTGGCGGTGACCGAGAGGACTGGAAGTGAAGGATCCGCCAACGATGCCAAGACGGTTGAACTACCCAGAGTGGCTCCAGCTTTGAATACCGCGGTCATACTCGCAGCGGGCGATTTCGGTGACACATCGCCCGAGCCTTGGGACACCACAAACGTTGGGTACGACAGCACCGTTTCGTTCGCGTCGGACATGCCCTCCACGATAAACTGCACCGACCCTCCCGGACGCACCTGCGCGGCTGTCGGGTAGATAGCTAGGCGCTGGACTGGGCGCGTCCAGCGGATGTCGTCCACGAACCAAGTCATTGGCCCGGAGCCCGTGACCGCCGTTAGCAGAAACAGGCCACGAATGCGGGCCAGGTTTGGCACCGGGGATAAGGTGGTGAATGGCACGACGATTTCTTTCCACTGCCCCCCGGTGCTGGGCGCCGTCCAACTCCCTTTACTAATGCTCCCGCCCGTCGTGACATACTCGATCTGTAAGCTCAGGGCATTGGTGCTATTCAGCCTGAACCGGAGATGCCCCCCGGCATACTCCGAGCAGTCCGCGTCGACGACCTGACCGCCGACAATGAAGAAGATGCCACCCCCGCCCCAAGGCCGGTCCACGCCAAGGCGTAAGACTTCCCGCCCTTCCGGGGCATTCGTCATCTGTGTATGGGCATCCGCCTGCACTGTGCTCGCCGCCCACAGGAGCAGGTCGGTGCCAGGATAAAGGCCGGCATCACAGAATACCTGCTTGGTCCCCTCCGCCAGAACCAGGCAGGGTGCCGACATTCCGATCACGAACACCGCCAAGATGCTACCGAGACGACCCAATCTGCGAACAATGGTGTATTTCTTTTTCATAGATTTGTTTTCGTTCACGTTTTGCTGCCGGCCCGGCCCTGATGAGACGGGCAAAACAGCGTTGCTTTATCTACGACAAGCCCGCCAGCTACATCTATCGCTGCTTCTCAACCCAGTGGCGCCGCCTGGCGGCAAGAGCGCATTCAAAACCGTCAACGGTTCGATGCCTTCCCGGAGTTGGAACTGTCCGCTCCCGGAGCCTCACGCCGGGGCAAGATCGCCACGACAGGCTTCGCAACGCCGTTCGTGTCAAAAGCCCCCCAGTGGGCTTCGGCAGCGCCGACTTCGGATGGGTTCGTTCTCGATTTCCACGGCAAATCGAAGCCCTCGAAGAAAACGCTGGCGTAGTTGCTTGAGAGTGGCATTTGCGCCGCGCAGAGCGCCCAATACTCTCTCTGAAGTTTCGCCGAAAATGGCTCCGGCCCGGAAGGAAGGCCATGTTCCTTGATGAGCACGAGCTTGTCCCCAGCCGGCATCTCCCGAAGCGAGTGGATTCGCTCATTGAGCCAAGCAACCGCGGACTGGACGTTGGTACGGTTTCCGCCCTGGAATAGCCAGTGACACGTCGGCGAATGGAAATCCACAATCTCCCGCAGATCAGCATTGCCATACGAAGTGATCGGCTCACTAGTGCTGACAGGAACACCGGGAAGCGCTGCCCGCACCAAGCTGATGGCGGCCTCCAGGTTTTCCCACTTCTCGCCACGCAGCATGGTTTCATTTCCCACAATGACTCCGATCACCGTGTTTGAGTACGCTCTTGCTTGCGCGATGGCCGCCTCAATCTCTCGCACCGACTTAACGTCCCAAATGCCGAGCACAACCCGGAAGCCCTCTTCTGAAGCGCAAGGCACGATATCACTCACGCCCTGCTCCGCGCTGCAAGAGTAAGTCACCAAAACGTCAAAATGCAGGTGCAGCTTTTGAAGATCTTCGTGGATCGCCTCGCGCTTGGCTTTGCCCGCCGCGCCCGCGAGGGGACTATACTTGCTCGGTGTGTATGCCACGAAGCTGTTTGAACGAAATGCGTCCTGCAAACGGTTCAGTCCTGCCGGTGGAGACCCTTGACGCTCCTCCCCATGCACAGGAGCAATGCCCACCAGCAGAAGAGTAAGCGAGACCACGGGCACCAAAGCATGTTTCATATTTGCGACGAAGTTGAAACGGCGTGGCGAACCTGGGTTGCCAGATTCGCCAATCGCCGCATGTTCGGGCCTACTCCCAGTATATGTTCGTAAGCTGGAAGTCCAAAGAGTCCGCGGAGCCTTCCTGGCGAGCGCGATCCACGACGAACGTGAATCCGTTGCAGATCCGGTTTAGTTGTTCGGGCTTGTACTTGGAGAGGTCGAGCTCAAAGCGTGTCCAGTTCTTGCTCAGCTTGAGCCAGCGTGTCTCAACCGGGAACCTGAGCGAGTCCCCGTGCGGCTTGTCTCCAAGGATACCCACTTTGACTTGGATCGACGCGCCTTGCTCGCTGCGAGCATAGAAGATAAGCTTGCGCTGCTTCAAGCCGCTCAGGTCATACGCCCACCCGCGGTCGTCTTCTCCCCACCAAGGCGGTGAATCGGGGCCAGAGACGAAAGCCACGCCGCACCAGTTGGGGAAGCCCCACTTCACAGAAACCAAAATGCAGGTGTCTTTTTCTGTGGCCTTGCTGCCAGGATCCAAAGGAGGAGCGTTCGTGCAGTTGATGTCCACTTTCATGAGTTTTGAGGCCTCCCCAGGCATCCAGTCGCACGGGATATACGGCAGCACCGCATCCGCGTTGCGGTAAAGATAGAATCGCCCCTGCGCGTCCAGGGTGGGCTTCTTGATTTCCATTTCCGCACCAAAGACACCAGGCATTCCGGTGCTCAGGGCGGTGACCAATGTTAAACTGCGAATCAGGCATTTCATGTTTGTTCTTTCTACTTTGATTGTTATTCGGTTGATTTGATTACTGCTGCGGTAAAGCAGCAAAATAGATGTCGTCAATGAATACGCGGGCGGTACTGTTTGTGTTCTGTTGATGCACCTTCTCGAAAACAAAGGCAAAGGAGCAAATGCGCTCCAACATATTGGCCACAGTCTTGGGATTGGACGGGTTGTTTCCACAAATTCCGCAGACACGCGTAGCGCCGACACAGGAGTGGCCTTCGGGACTGAACTGGTGCCGCAGCGCTGCGGTGTATTCCAGAGGAAGTTCGTACTCCACCCATCGATCCGTCAGATGAAAGCGCTTTTCGATGGGCGCCGCCAAGCTGTCGCCTAGGATCAGCTTGTTGTGTGCAGCATCCTCGGAGAGGATGCCGAGCTTGACCGTCAGAACTGTTCCCTCATCCAGGGAATACGCCTTGAACTTCAGGGACTTGAACTTGCGGGGACGTTCTAGATTGTAGTAACGGCCCCGGTTGTCACCATTCTCAGCCCACCACGCGGGCAGGTCGGGCCCCGAGATCCAGCCGACGCCAGCCCACGGGACTCGCCAAGGCTCGCCATTCGTGGTTCGGCCTTCCCACTGGAGCGTCCAGGAGATGCAGCTTCCCTGGTCACCATACGGATGGTTCACGCAGTTGACATCAAACAGCATCATCTGCGCCCAAGCTTCTGGCGACAACGCCTTTCCGAGCCAGTTGGTGCAAAACCATCCATAGGGGACGAACGTGAAGATGGTGTCGTCCTTCATGTCAGAGTAGAGCACAAAACGGTTCGAGGCGTCCACTTGCGGGAACAAGATCTGATCCGGTTCGATCTTCTCAGGATTGCGCTTCTCTTGGATCGCTTCAACCAGGCAAAAGACATCCTCCGAACTGGTTGCCGAGAAATGGCCTGACATCTGAGGCCTTTGGATGTTGGTTGTGCTTGCCCCAGGCCCGCGACTGTATAGCGAACCGAGGACTTGGAGATTCGTTTCGGCAAAGGCGAGCGCCTCGTGCCATGAGATCTTGCCATCACGGTTGGCGTCCGCTTGCGCGTACACCTGGCCACCTTGCATCCAGCCATACCGCGAAACGAGAAGGGAATAAATGAAGAGTCCGTGAGGTTCTTTGCTCTCTGGTGCCTGCCAGGCGGGATGGCGGAGGTTCCGGATTTCGGCCGAAACCTGTCCGGCAGCACACGAAGTGATCAACGTCCAGTTGTCGGCTGACTTGGAGAGTGCTTCCGCAAAACCAGCCGAAATCTTGTCTGCCCCGACCCGGCAGACATCCGCCAACAAGCGGAAGCTTGAGAAATTGGCCTTGGCCTTTTCGATGACTTGGCGGATTTGGTCCAAGGTTATCCCCGTCGCTGCAACATCATCTAATCGGGCATCGGCTGGCAGGAAATAGCTTGTGCCGCGGTAGGCAGCTCCATGTCCAGACCAGGCGAGCGTGAAACGACCTACGCGATTGCTGCTGGCAAGCCCGAAGAGCAACCGAAGTATCTCTTCTCGGGAAGCGGCTGGCGGAGCCAACACGACCTGGTAACCTGCCGCACGCCACAGGTGTGCGAGGGACGAGGCATCATTGACTGCTCCAGGTAGCGGACACAGCCTGGGGTCCGAGTAACTCGGAATCCCAACGATGAGTGCGATGCACCGCTCCCCAGGAGGCGGGAGCGGAAGTGGCGGCGGCGGTGATGGCCTGACCAGTAGCAGGACCAAAGCGACAACGGCGGCAAGCATGGCTGCTGAAGTCACGAAAACCAGGACGCGACGTCTCATTGAACGACGGCGAGCGAGCAGATTACGTGAGCCTGCTGGGTCGCCAGATCCGTCTCCATCGGGAGTTGTTGGCCGGCGCAACAGCCGGGCCAGTACTAGGCTCCCGAAAACAAGGGCGAGCGCGGCAGCTAAGACGGCGATGACGCTCGGCGTGACTGACACCGCATCAGCACCTTTCGCAACGAGATCGGGACCCTCCGGCGGGGAAATTGAACCATTACCTTGCGGTGGAACTCGCACCCACATGCTGAGCACGAAGGCGGAGAGGGCCAGCAGCGCTGTTGCTCCGGAGCCTATGGGACCTTGCAGAAACTGCGCCACCGCGTGAGCCATTTCCCGGATCCCGCTCGGCTGAGGGGCGGGCATGACATCACGCCGTAATGCCGCCTGCAAGACCCGAAGATCACTCCTGCACAGCCGGCATCCCATTAGATGCCACTTTGCCCGAAGCCAACCGGTTATCGGCAGTTCACCAACCGCACAGGCCAAGAGATTCTCCCCCTGGCGGCACCCTAGTGATGCACGATACTTGTCCCCAATCGTCTCTCGCACGTCTGCACGAAGAACCTTGCCTGCTCGCTTCAGCTTCTCGGCCTCAAGCAGAGACTCGTGGAGTCTTTTGTCAAAGTCGTCAGTCATGTCAGTCATAAATCCTCACGTCGTTCCACCCGCCGTGCGCTGCTTATCGAACTCCATCGCGGCCTGGCGGAGACACTCTTCCAATGGTGCCAACTCTTTGCTGACATCAACCTTTGCTTGCTCGAGCGTTGGCCCACGCGACGCAATCCGCCGGATAATGGCATCCTTTTCGTCTTCCCGTAGAAGAAATGCCTCCAGGATGTCCGTCCTCAAGCCCAAGTTCATTAAGGCTAAACTCTCGAACAACCGACGTGCCCCCGTCGTCAAGAGTACTCGAACGTTTTCGGCTTGAGCGCCACCGACGACACGACCTAGGGCGCCTGCAATCAGATAAGGACTCCGTCGAAGGAACAGATGCTGAAATAGGGCGAACCTCACCATGAGGTCTAAGCGAGAACACGCACATTGGATAACTGCCTCCCGCGCAGAACGCCGGGCGCGCTGCATGAAGCAGTTAAAGGCCTCTACGCTGATCCCGAAACGGGCAGCGGCATCTTGCTGTGAGAGCCCTAGGACGTAAAAAAGGTAGAGCGCCATCGCGTAATTATGCGGCAAACTCTGCAAGACGGCATCGACACTTTCGCTCAACCAAATGTCTTCTTCTCGCTCAATTACATCACCGACTGGGTCGGCCCGGTCGTCGAGGATGTCACTTTGGCGTTCGTCTGGTTTGCCGGCGGCATCGAATTTGGGCGGTGGCTCCCCAGGGTGCTTCTCTCGCCAGTGAAGATAATCGATACACCTGTTGACAATTGCCCTGTTCAGATAGTGAGCAAAGTCCTTAACTTTTTCAATACGGCGAAATGTCGCCACGAAGGCATCCTGGAGAATGTCTTCTCCGTAGGGGTCATTCCCCAAATAGCGCCGCACTATGGCAAAGGCACGACCTTTGCTGCGCGTCACGAGAGCCTCGAACGCCGCCAGGTCCCCAAGCTGGGCTTTACCAAGCAGAACCGCATCACTTTCTGCATCCAGTTCGCTAAGCAATTGTTTGGCGTTCATGATGTCATCCTGCGCGAGGTTGTGAATGTCATCGATGCGAGTCAACACCAAACGGATCGCAACCAAGTCGCCGGCAGCAACGCGTTTGGCCAAGCCGCCGAATTGCTCGGCCTCAAGGATTCGTTTCACTGAGAGGACGAGCAGAAGAAGGCGACGGACGCAACGCGCCTCCATTTTCCCTGGCACCAAACCCGAAGGAGCGTGCTCGAAGCCGCGAGCCGGCGAAAACCCGGTGCGCGACGCCAAAGGCCCCGACGGGGTGGCCGCGCAACGGCGAGCCTCCCCGAGGAGGGCGACGCCTTGGCGCCAAAGCAAGAGATGGGACTTCCAGCGAATTGCAGCGCCGGCAACAAGGCAGTTCTCGCTTGCTCTGACAGCCTCACGAACCCTGCGAGCCCAAGCGAGGATCTCAGCGCCGGGCGCAGAGGGCTGCCGGAGACCACGGACGCCAAACGACGGGGCCAACGGACCCGCCCCCCCTACGCGGAAGGCGATGGCCGCAAGCAGTGTCTTCGACTGGATTTTCGTATTCACTATTCTCTCTGACGCCCGAATCTGCCTCGAGCATCGCCAAGCCCGCTGCAATGAAGCGGCTGCAGCAAGGCCCGGCCACGCCCGGAGAGCCAAACCGCAAAGAGCCGCGCGTACTTAAAGGACGCAGAAATGCGGCACCCCTATCGCAGACCTTTCTAAGGCTCGATTAATTCCTTGCGGCAGCAGCAGACTGCGATCCCAACCGCCGCGAGAGGCCGCAAGGGTGATCTTGCCGCCGACCAGCGCGCAGTGTTTTGCGGGAACAAGTAAGCGCGGCGGTAGCACCCCGGGACGGCGGACGGGGAACGCGCGAGCCTCCCTCCGCGCCCTGGGAAACAACAACTCTTCGGCGGCTGTGTGCAGCCCGCCTCGGACTGCACAATTCTCCCAAGGGGGCGCGGCTCCGTCATGGCCGCGCCCGGCATTCTTGGCACCTTTGGCACAATAAACAATCACTCGGAGAAGAAGACTCCGGAAGGGACGGCACCTATCGCAATACTTGGCCCCATTGGAAGGGCGTCGTTGTCCAACCCGGGAATTGCCAAAACGGAGACACGAAGCCCCGGCAACCGTCCAACCGCAAGCGGGCCAGCGGCATTAAATCGCTCGCTGAAAGTGGCTTGCCGCGCGAATCCTCAGGGAAACGGCTCATGGAATGAACGGGAGCTCTCACTGGGCTTCCGGTTTCTCCGTTGATGCCCTGCCGCCTCGCATGGAATCCTTGAGGACGAACAGACCGCCACAATCAAGACACCTCGCATTGAACCGCGAGCGCCCCACGCGAACCTTTACGCCGCACGGGCACGCGTAGAGCTTGAGTTTTGAACCAGGCCTGGGCTTGACGGGAGGCGACGCCACGGGGGCAGCCGTAGGAACCTCAACCTGGTGCTTTTCAAGAAAAGCGGCAAAGGGGGAGGCCGCGGATAGATCAGAATCTGTGCAACCCTTCTCATCAACAATGAGGCCCAGGGAACGGGCCTTTTCGCGAAATGCGACTGTGTGATAGTTGCCCTTTCCTGGCTTACCGTGATGTTCCTGCCAGGAATGAAGCAACTCATGGAGCAGCGTCTCCAGGACACGCCAGCGAGGGCTTCCCATGAGATGGAACCGGTCAATGGCAATCTCATCCCGCAAACCGAAACCATTCCTTCCGTGGCGGAAATGACCGTAAGCGCCGCGGAGCGTTTCCACCGTGAGGCATGGGATGGAAACTTCCAGTTTAAACTCAAAAATCATCTCCTCCGCGCGACCATGAAGCTCACGAATATCGTTGGAAAAGTCCCAATCAGCGAGGGCTTCTTGATGCTCTCGAAGGACTTGATTGATTGGCTCGCCCACCACCGCGGAAATTGGGTTGGAGGGCTCAATTTCTCGATCTTGCGCAAGTTGATTACAGGAATGCATAAATCCGAGATCTTTCAACTGAAAGGACGCAAATGCACCTGGATTCTATCGGCGAAATGGGACGCCCTGAGATGGCTTACGGTGGAGACCCGCGGCCTTATCGAGCTCGGCGCGAGACGCTCGCGCGCACCGTGGCCATTTGGCTCCTATCCCAGCGCAACGCGCGGGAGGCCGAACGCCTCCCGCGCGTGCGCCCCACTCCCCCGTTCAGCGACGCGAACGAAAGGATAAGTCCTGGGAGAGACATTCCCAATGCCAGCTCCAATGACCACCCTTGAGCGCCGTCACTAGGTGGAGGAGCGCCCTGCCACAGCGGCTTCGCGTGGCCCGATCCTCTAACTTCTGCATCACTTTCATGCTTCTTCTGACGAAGCTCCCCCCTCAATCTATTGGCTCAGAAGCCAAGACCAAGGCCATGGCCGTTTGATTTCGCGAAGAGGTGCATGGCCGGCTTGGTGTCCCCCGCGATGCACCGCAACGGATGCGCACACGTGGGGACCACGTATTCGCGGTGTAGCAGTTCCTCCGGAGAATTCTGGCAAGTTCCATGCCCTTTGGGCTACTTCGCGAATCCAACCCAGAACCGCGACTGTCCGTTGATTTATTCTCCAACGATCTGCGAGCCGATCAGCCTTTACGAGCCAAGCCGTTTAGAGAACGCTCGGCTTCCTGAAAGTCGGCGAAGCGACGTTCTCCCGCTTGAAAGGCCGCCGTGTGAACCAAGCGACGTCCGTTGCCGAGCGTGACCCCGTGTTTCTTGTGCAGGAGTTCATCATACATCACGAAATCTACCGTCAGCGCCGGGATCTCAGAGGCATCCAGTGAAGCTGAAAGGATCACCGTGTCTGTGCTCGGCCGGTAGTGCCCGAACTTCCGACCGGTAAGAGCCAGATTCCACACCAGTCTCAGCTTCGCCATCTTTCCGAAAAAGCAGGCCGTATTCACTCGGGCAAAGCTCTCATCGAGGTTGTGGACGCACCCCTGCGACGAGAGGCTGATGGATTTGGCAAAAGAATCGAGTTCGCTCAACACACCGCTGAACTCCTCGGACTCGGCGAAATCGCGAATCAGCCGGTCAGAGTCGGCGTCAGGCCCAGCCAAGGCGGTCTTGATGAGGGCCTGCCAAACTCCCGGCTCGGCGTTGAGGAATCGCTGATCTTGAGCACAATGAGGTTGGAGTATGGCCGGTTGCGTGAGATGGCGGCCATGTTCAACAGATGCACGGTGACGGGACGGTCGAGTGTTGGCTGGAAGGCTCCGAGTGCCGCCCTCGCTCGCTCCAGAGCGGCCAGGTGGGCCGTGTGGTTTTCTTCGTGCAAGAGGAACTTGAGCTAGCAATAGATTTGGTGCGACGGAGCCTCCAACGCGCCGACTGCTGCGTTCTGGCGCGCGCAGATGCCCTCGATTGCTTCCGCGTGGCGCGCGATCTCAGCTTGAAGCTGTTTGCGGCCCTCCGGGGAGCTGGTCAGAAGAGGTAGTTGACGCCAAAGCCGATCCGTGAGGTGGTCCCCCAACTGCAGGACGTTTCGCAGGGCCAGCGTGGTCTTGGGCAACCCGCCATCAACTTTGGGTCCACCCGTTGGGAGTTGACCGACCTCCACTTCCTTTAAGAAGATCGG
>OBLU010001135.1_pt1 | contig 24850 bp, 22 predicted proteins | sample 1518681 | NCBI WGS metagenome assembly OBLU01 (sample SAMEA3539304, study PRJEB22396) | soil metagenome | biome: tundra; feature: field; material: soil | place: USA | collected 2010-05 | depth 0.15 m
AAACAACAACCGGATCAGAACAAGCAGCAACAACAACGCGCTCAGAAACAACAACCGGATCAGAACAAGCAGCAACAACAACGCGCTCAGAAACAACAACAGGACCAGAATAAGCAGCAACAACAGCGCGCTCAGAAACAGCAACAGGACCAGAACAAGCAGCAGCAACAGCACGCTCAGAAACAGCAACAGGACCAGAACAGGCAGCAACAGCATCAGCAACAGGACAATCGGTCTTCACGGCAAGGGCAACGGGTGCAGCCAGGTCAGCAGCGGGAGGTGTGGCAGCAGCATCGCGCACGTAACTGGCAGTCCGAGCACCGTGACTGGCAGCAACGTGGCGGCTACAACGGCTACCGTATTCCAGATGACCGTTATCGTGGCAACTTTGGTGCGAATCACTGGTTCCGCATCCACAGGTACCCGATGGAGTTGTATGGAGGGTACCCGCGCTTCCAGTACGGCGGCTTTTGGTTCGGTTTCATGGACCCATGGCCAGAGTACTGGGCGGACGATTGGTACGACAACGATGACGTGTATGTCGTTTACTCCGAAGACGGCTATTACCTGTACAACCGCAGGTACCCCAGGGACCGGATCGCAATCACCGTCTACGTAAACTAACGCTTCATCGAGTGCGGTGCCATCGAAACTGGCCAGCGGCGGCTGACGTGGGACACTGTACGCAGGACTGAGAATTGTCCGCAGGAATACTACGTAACAACTCCTGAGGATGTGACATGGCGGCAGGCTCACAGAGTTGACCGCCATCTTTTGGATCAAGAGTGATAAATTACATCGTTGACCCAGTATCAGGATGCCGATGAAGAGTTGGCTGCGAATTCTCGGCGGTGCGTACATTGTGGTGGGTGGCCTAAACTCTTTCCTATTCCTGTTCATACTGGGTGTGTATGGCGGAAAAGGAGGAATCGAGGCGATAAGAGTTGAGGAGTACGTTCCCGTAATCGGGCATCTTGGCGGATGGGTCCTTTACGTGCTTCTCGGCTTTTCGGGGGCCAGCATACTTGCAGGTGTAGGCCTTTTGAAGTTCTCGGCTTGGTCCGGGAGGCTCGCGTTGCTTCTATCTGTGGGCAATGTTCTTATCCTTCCGTTTGGCACGATCATCGGATTGTCGACGATTCTCACTCTGCTTTCCAAGCAAGGCCGAGCGTTTCTGCTTGCTGCAGCCTGGAAACCGCCGTTGATATAGCTTTATTCAACATATAGGAAAAACAAAAATCCATTTCAAAAGCACGGGGAGACGGTGGCTACGCGGGGCGGGCGCTCCTCAGTGTCTGTCGGAATGGCCTTCAGACCAACTGACGGGAAACGGCGTCTGTTGCGGAGAATTTGCATAGACTCAAATCCAAGGCGGTCATTGAAATGATCTGAGCACCTGTGGCCAGGGCATTCTGTCTGACGACCTCTATTCAGAGGTAGGCGAGACCTTCGGTGGCCGCGGGCAGCCATGCTAGACACGAGGCTTCAGCCGACCAACCCAGCGCATCGGTTGACCGCGGCGATCAATGAGGGGATCTCTTCCAAAATCCCTTCGCAGCAAAAATGCCCAACCCAATCGTCGTGGACGAGGTTGCTTCTGTTGTCCCAACAGCGCAAATACAGCAGCGGAGGTCCGTGCTTTTGAACGAGGCGCCAGTAGCCCGAAGTGGCGAACCGCATGTCGGTAACGGTCGGGAACTTGTTCCCCCAAAATCGCCACGAATTCCTCTGGCGTATATGAAATGTTCACCCACCGCTTCTGAATCTTATCCTTGGTCTAGAACCGGACTTCTCGATCCGTGATCTTTACCAAACGATACTGCGCGATCGGCGGCCGCCGAACGTACCGGCCTGCGTAGCGCAAGAAGTGCTTCTTCGACTCAAAGTGATCCACGTCGATGCTCCACCAACGTTCGTACTGGTTCTTCAAACGGGTTCTTAGCCTTTGAGGGCTTAAATCCGAGGTAAGTACCTTCGCTTCCAGTGCCGCCCTCAGGTATGAAACATCAGCGGCATAGCTAAAATTGAGGCTCAAAATACCCTCCCGTTGGGATAGCCGCCGGTCCCTCTGCCTTCTATGCTCACCGTTGAAAGTTGAAACGACACTGACGTGCAGGTGGGTAGTCAGTCGACGAAGACGCAGAAATCAGAGAGGCAACAGATGGATAAGGTAAATGCGCTGTTTCTTCATTCCTCCGTAGAACACATGTGCCCAAACCGTATGTTCGACGAAACTCTTTCCGATACAGCCTTGCATAGCCAGGATAAGAGAGTGGCACCGTTGCTGGTGCTATTGCAACAACTCGACGAATCCGCAGACGGACTGGAAACATTGCCAAAACCCGAACTCAGTGAAATCGTATCCAGCGCGATCCGAGTGTGTGGTTTTGTAGACCCGATCGAGGTGCGGGACGTAATTGACACCGTTTTGGATGCGCTCGAAAAGCAAGATTTAATCCGGCTGGATGGATAGCCATGGCTTGGCCAATCTACACGTATCAAGCAATGACCCGAACACGGATTAACTGGTATTTTCTTGGTTCCTTGCTGGCGTTTGGAGCGAGCGCGGCGGCGTGGGTGACCTTGGCCAGCTGGGTGCTGCGATGAGGCGGGAGGGAAGGTGGGGCTGTAATTGTAGAAACCAGGCCGTAGCGCTCACGAGCGGCAGCGGACTGGTGTGACAGAAAATTTGCCATTTTGCATATCCACGATAAGAGGGTGGCCCAGTTGCTGGCTTCCTAGCTCCCAACGGACCAGACGGAAATTGCAGAGGACGAAAACGAACAAATAACCATGACAGTCCACCGATTGACCGTTAGGGGGAGCGGAGGGGCGATACCATGAATTTCATCGAGTCTTACAAACCTCAGCGTTCTGCCCTCTGGAAGGCAACTCTTTTGTCCATTTTGGTAGCTGGGCTCTTGATTGCTGCAGATCAGCTATCTATTCGCTACGGGCTTGAGGGATCGGAGCGAATAGTGGATGACTTGCTGGGGGGACTGATTGCAGGTTCAATCTTTTATTTGTACGAGCGCCACAGACTAAGGCGGTTTAGCGACAACCTTCACGTCATCGACCTCATGAATCACCATATTCGGAATGCCCTTCAACCTCTTATATTCCTGACATACAAACCCGAAGGGAAGGCGCAGATGAAGCTGGTCGAGGAATGTGTTCGTCGTATCGACTGGGCGCTCCGCGAAGTACTTCCAGGTAAGTCCGAGGAACAATTTGTGGTCACACCCGCAGATTCGTTGGGAGAAGTAGCTAAGGATCGGGTGGCGAGTTCGTCGTCGGAAACCAAACGTTCCCGGCCGGAACCTACAAAAAGTCAGCCCAAACCATTCTTTAGCCAATGGCTGAATACTTGGAAGAGCCGGGGTGAGGGAGTGAGGCAATGAACTTTTTGAAGCAGTTTTTCGGACGAGGTTGCCAGCGAGGAGCGCAAGAAGCCCAGGCTCGTGTTCACCCGCAGTGGCGATCGCGCTTTCCTCTCTCTGAGGTGTGGGCGAGCGAAAGCTGGGGTTGTCAACAGAGCCAGGAATTCTCTGTGTTCCATGTTGTTCCTAGGGCGAAGCCGCCGGCCTCGCCATTCTAGAATTGATACAACTTGGCCGAGGAACATGAACAACTTGTCATTTTGCCGCCACGGCGGATTCACGCAAGGGCCGGACCTGGGGTGCGTTCTTCGGGACAGGAACGGAGGTTTGTGATGGAGAACCGAACGACAGTGTTTTACGTGGACGACAATCCCAAATCCAGCCGATTGCTAACCAGTATTCTTGAGGAATGCGGGTTCCGAGTGATCGCGAAAAACGACCCGATCGAGGCGCTCGCGCTTTGCCAGCGAACCCACTTTGATCTGGCACTGCTGGACTACGAAATGCCATTGATGTCTGGTTCGCGGTTGGCCCAGGAGATCAAGTTTCTGGTGCCGGATGTTCCCGTGGTCCTGATCTCGGGGCGCTCGACTCTGCCGGCTGCGGAGCTGGCGTTTGTGGATGCTCACTTCGGGTTTGGGACCGTCCTGGACGATCTTCTCTGGACGATGCGGATCCTGGTGCGGCCGAAGGTCGTGACGATGGAGGACCATCGCCCGGATCAGCGCGCGATGACACAGTGGGCGGACTCAACATGAAGCACTGCGGGCGCCTCAGCGCAGAGTTTCTAGCGGGTGCCCCTCGATAAGAGTGAAGGCGCTGCCAAGGTCAAAGTTGTCCTTCCGTAAGTAGCGGAGCGGAAGAGATTGGCCGCGTCTTCAAGGCAGTGAGCGTGCCTACAGCTGTTGTGTCCGACGAGGCCAGGATCACTACCGAACACCACGGAATCCAAGGCGCTTCGGATTGGCCAGTAATTTGCTTCATGAACGACGAAAGGCGGAAGCAAGAACGGTCGTCGCCGAGTCTCTGGCGTTACACTCTGACAGCAGCGTCTGGATATTCAGAAATCCGTTCCACTCCGTTGGGATGAGTGTTGCTACATCGACCCAGGCTACATAGATTCGGCCGGGGCGGGCGTGCACAGGTCTTGAATATGGAGCGACTCAAGGGGTTCTTGACCGCGGTGATTCTGGCGGCGACCTGTGTTCTGGCAACTGGCACGCGTGCATTTGCCTCCGACCAGGAATCGATCCAGCAGGTTCTGGCCGCGGGCCAGCAAGCGATGTTGGAACGTCATTACGTGCAAGCAGTCCACGTCCTCCGAAACGGCCTCAAAGATTATCCAGCGGATAATCAGCTGCGGTTAGAACTTGGACGAGCCTATCTGTCGACTGGGGCAGACAGTCGAGCCATTCGGTTGTTTCGCGAGGTACTCGGGGCCGAGCCGAATAATCGGCTAGCCAAATTGGAGTTGGCGAGGACTCTGGGTTTTCGCGGCGAGTACCAGGCGTCCAACAACCTCTATCGCGAGCTCCTCAGTGCGAATGCAGCCGACGAAGCGGCGGCTATCGGATTGGCCAGTAATTTGCTTCATGAACGACGAAAAGCGGACGCAGGAACGGTCGTCGCCGAGGCTCTGGCGTTACACTCTGACAGCCTGCGCCTGCAGGAGTTCAAGGACAGAATTGACAACGGCAACCTGGGCGGCGAGGAACGCGAGAGGAGAAAGGCGCCAAATCTGGTGGACATAGAAACAGACTACTTCAACGATTCAGCGGGAAATCATTCCTGGCGATCCGAGCAGCGGCTGGACCTAGAGTTCAGGCCAGGCCTTTCCAGCCGCGGGATCTTCGAGCAGCACTTCCAACATAGCCGGGACGACTCTTTCGAGGCCGTCGGAACGTTTACCGGACAACTGCGCTGGAAGCCTCGCGACTGGTTGTCTGCCTCCGCCGGCGGCGGCGCGGTGCGCTTCAACAACCACGATGATGTACATGCGATCTATGAAACGTCTCTAGCGCTCCAACCGGTTCGATCCCTGCTACTGGGGGGCGGCTTTTCGCGTGTTCCAATCATCCCCAACGCCGAAGCTTCGGAACACAGGCTGACCGCCCAAGGGTGGCGCGCGTTCGGCGGCTGGACGGGGGCACACTGGCGAATCAGCGCGCGCGGATCGCGAGACCACTACTCCGATAAGAACATCGCGAGCCGTCAGACGGCCGAAGCAATTCGAGAGTGGCGAATCCGCGGACTGAATTTCCAAATGGGCTACCGATACCGGCACTATGGTTTTAATCTCGACTTGGCGCACGGCTACTTCAGCCCCGACTCCTATCAAAGCCACCTGGCGGTGGCTGGTGTCCGCTTTCATCCAACAAGAAGGTATCGTGGAGAAATTCTGGCGCGGGGCGGGGCTGAATCAATGGCGAGTCGCGCGCCTTTCAGTCAAGCGTGGGAAATCAATGTCCGCAATGAGTTATCGCTGGGGGATTGGGCGCTGCAATTGGACTATTCCCGATATCACCTGCTGCAAGACACTGGGGCATTTCGCGCTGAAGCAGGACGGTTTGCGGTTGCGTATCACTTTTGACAGGAGGGGTGACAAACCTTATGCCGATGGAAATTCTAGTAGTGGACGACGATAGCGCGACCCGCCAGTGGATTGGTTCGGTGTTGGAGGCCGAGGGCTACATCTGCCATCGGGCGCGGAACCGGGAAGAAGCCGAGAGCTTCTTACACCGCGGCGAGGTCGATCTCGCCCTGGTGGATATTTATTTGGGAGCCGACAACGGTGTGGATTTTCTCCGCAAGATCAAGACGATGCAGCCGGACTGCGATTGCGTCATGATGACGGCCCACGCCAGCGTGGAAACGATGGCGCGGGCGGTGAAAGATGGTGCCGCGGAATATCTGGGCAAGCCGCTGCGTATTGACGATCTGCTGGGGCTGGTCCGCCGCCTCGAAAGTCGCCGCCAGAGCCGTGCGAGCGTCGCCGATGTTGCCGAAGTTGCCGGGCAAGTTGAGCCCGAAGGCTTCGCCGGAACCGCGATCGTGGGCCGCAGCCCGAGGATGCTGGATGTCTATCGCTCCATCGCCCGGGTAGCGCCCACGGACGCCACTGTACTGATCATCGGTCCCAGCGGCTCCGGGAAGGAACGCGTGGCACGCGCCATTCATGCCCACAGTCAGCGCGCCACCAAACTGATGACGGCCATCAACTGCGGGGCGCTCGCGGAAAGCGTGCTGGAGAGCGAACTCTTCGGCCACGAAAAAGGAGCATTTACCGGAGCTGAAACCGTGCGTCGCGGCCTGTTTGAAAACTCGAACGGCGGCACCATCTTTCTCGATGAAATCTCGGAAACGACACGCGGATTTCAGGTCAAGCTGCTGCGGGTACTGCAGGAGAGGCAGATAAGGAGGCTGGGATCGAATGCGGATATACGTGTGGATGTCCGGATTCTCGCGGCCACGAACGCGGATCTTGGCGAACGCATTCGCGCCAAACAATTTCGCGAAGATCTCTATTATCGGCTCAGCGTAGTCACCATACATCTGCCCTCGCTCGAAGAACGCCGGGAAGACATACCGCGGCTAGTCCGCCACTTCCTGGTGCGGTTCAATGAACGCAACGCGCGCCAGGTCACGGTCAGGGAAGAAGCGACCCAGTTGCTGGCGCGTATGGCGTGGCCTGGAAACGTGCGCGAGTTGGAGAACCTGATTGAGCGAGCCGCCATCCTCTCCACCACAGGAGATATTACGACGGAAGACATCGAGCGAGCGAGCGGAGCGGGAGCGCTCAGCAACGTGAAGATAGTACAAGAAGCAGCCACCACGCTCAGGGGAGTGGAACGGCAGCAAATCGTGCGCGCCTTGCGCGAGGCCGCGGGCAACCGCTCGCTCGCCGCCAGAAATCTTGGCATTGAACGCAAGACGCTCTACAAGAAAGCACGGCGGCTGGGAATCGATTTAGACGCCACAGATCAATGAAAGAACAGTCCGTGAATAGTGAGCGATCTCGAAGCCGGGTTAAATCCTGGCTGGTTCTGAATCTCGTGCTGTTGAGCGTGGTGGCCGTGCTCAGCATGACCTACCCTGTGGAAGAACTCAGCTGGAGGCTCGGCGATATTTATTTTCGCCTCCGCAGACCTCTGCCTACGTCCAACTCTGTCGCACTGGTTCTGATCGACGATTCCAGTCTCAGCCGCTATGGGAGATGGCCGTGGCCGAGATCGTTGCTGGCACGACTGGTTCGCGCTACCACTGCGCAACGGCCGCGGGTAATCGGTCTCGATATATTGCTTGCCGAGGCGGAAGATTCCCGAAATGACGATGATCTGGCTAAGGCTTTTCGAGAAGCGGGAAACGTAGTCCTGGCTACGAAGGTTGGCTTTTCACCGCAAAAACCGTGGGCAGATCCCCTGCCCGTCTTTATCGCCAGTAGCGCCGGTGTCGGACACGTGCAGGCAGTCGAAGACGCCGACGGCATTTGCCGCAGCGTGCCGGTGCGAGAGTTGAGTGTGGACGGCCCGCGCTGGGCACTTGCTTTGGAGGTTTCGCGCGTCGCCAAGCACGTAGCTCTGGAGCAGAATTCTGAGGGATTGTGGCTGGGCAAAAGCCGCGTTTGGATCGATGGCCCTGTGCGATACACGCGAGCGGCGGGCTGGGAATCTTACTCGCCGGATTTTCTGACCATCAATTTTCGCGAGCAATATTCCCCAGGTCAGCGGAGGTCTCCGTTCGTGGTGGTTTCTGCTGCCGACCTGTTGTCCGGCAAGCAGGCGCCCGCACTTTGGGGCAAGGCTGTGCTCATTGGCTTCGGCGCCACGGAACTAAGTGATCGGTTGCCCACGCCGGTGAGCGGACAGATGCCGATGCCAGGAGTGGAAGTTCAAGCGAACCTGGTGGACGGGCTGCAGCTAGGTCGCGATCTACAGCACATCCGTGTGTTTCCGCAGGTTTGTTTTTTGGTTTTCTTCTCCTTGATTTCCACTTGGCTCGTATTGCGCTGGCCAGGTTGGAACGGAATGCTGCTTCAAACGGGTCTTCTGGTCGTCAGCTACGGCGTGGGTTATTGGCTCTTTGCTCACGCTCATCGCATCATCGCCTTTGGCCCGATTCTGTGCGCCGGCTTTCTGGCAGTGCCGCTGGCGCAACTTGAGAATCTGATTGTGGTGAACCGCGGATTGACTCGCGGGCTAAGGCAATTGCAACAGACGATCAACGCCGGGCAAGCCCCGCTGGAACTCGCCGGCTTCCACGCCGCGGAGCCTGCACCCGAGTCCATCGGCGATCTGCAATGGCGTGTCGATCTGATCAATGAACTGCAAGCAGAACTTGGTTCGCTCTATGCGTTTCGCCAGCAGTTACTTGAGTCCATGCAGGAGGGCTTGGCCGTATTCGCAGCCGACGGAAAAACTCTATTCCGCAACCATCATTGGGAGATGTTTTGCCGGAAACAGGGCTGGGCTTCCGAACTAGGCCTGGGCGAATTTGGCCGCCTGCTTGGCCACCCGAATTGGGCCAACGTGGAAGATCGGCTAGCGGAGGTGGGCCTCCCGCTGGAAAGCGAGATCTATCTGGGAGGAGGTTTCTGGCAGATACGATGCACGCGGCTCGACTCGAACTCCACCGCCGATGCTTCGCAGTGGATGGTGGTCGTCACCGACTTGACATCGAGGCTGGAACGAGACCAGGCACGGGCCGACGCGTTGCGCTTTGTGACCCATGAGCTGCGTACACCCCTGGTGTCGATTCAGGGCTTCTCTGAATTCCTACTGCGATATCCGCAAGCGCCTGGTTCAGGGGATGCAGTGGCAACCATTTTCCGCGAATCCCAGCGACTGGTTTCGCTGATCAACACCTACCTCGATGTCTTGCGCTTCGACGCGGGAGCGCGTTCCTTACGAAGAGAACCAATCCTTATCCCGCAGATGATCGCGCAGGTTCAGCGAGTCATGTCGCCGATCGCGGAAGCCGCGGAAATCCGCATTCTGGTTCAGATGGATTCACAACTACCTTCTCTAGAAGGCGACGCACCGATGCTGAGCGGCGTGATATTGAATCTCTTGAACAACGCCGTGAAGTACAGCCCCGCCGAAAGCGAAGTCACTCTATGCGTGTCGGCGACAGAAGGGAAAGTCGTCTTCGTTGTCAGCAACCCCGGTTCACCGATTCTACCCGAGGATCTTGCCCATCTCTTTGAGCCTTTCTACCGGGCCCCTAGTGACGATTCCACACCGGGATGGGGACTAGGACTTACTTTCGTTAAACGCGCAGTCGAGGAACATCACGGTACGATCGAGGCCTCGAGCGATAAGGATGCAATCCGCGTGAAGGTGGTCCTGCCGTCTGCCGGAGCAGCCGTGGATCAGACCTCCGATAGTGCGCGGGGCGGCCGGAAAGTGGTGGGCTACGAGAACACAGTAGGTGAGTCCGAATGACCCAATACCCCCAGCCGCCTTGCGCAATGCAACCGACTTACCTGCTGGTTGGATTTGGCATTGCGTGTGCTTCTCCCGGTACGAAGTTAGCCTGTTGCTCCTCCTGGAACAATGCGGTGACGGGAACTCGCAGACTCACCCTCCCGAGTCTGCGAGTTCTCCGTTGCCGGATTGGTCCTCTTCAGACTCGACCCCCAGGAGAAAGCACATGAAAGGAGGGTTAAGAATCTCTCGTCATTGGGCCGCCCTGGTAGTCCTTCCCCTCTGGGCGACGCTATCTTTATGCGCTGCCCAGGCCCAGGGTCCTGCTCCCGGAATCTCCCCAGCGTCGTTTGCGGGTGCCGTCGTTGCTGAATGGAAAGGCGAGGTTCATGTTCAATTGCCTGGGACAACCATGTCAGTCCCCAAGAGGGGACAAGTGCTTACCACGGGCACGACGGTGGAAACCGGAAACGGGCGGTTGATGTTGGTCCTGCGTGCCGACGAGACTGAGATCCTGGTCCAACCACACACGCGTCTCCTATTGATAGAACCGGCTCCGAGCAACTGGAACACCTTGGCGATTCTTATAGGGCGGATTCGCGCCTATATCCGCAAACGCACCGGCGGTGCACCCCCATTTCAGATGGGAACGCCGAGCGCCGTGATTGCGGTTCGCGGTACCCGCTTCGATGTTGAGGTCAATCGGCATGGCGTGACCGAAGTGGACGTATTCGATGGGCTCGTCGAAGTTGCCAATCCTGCCATACCCGGCTCTTCAGTCCTTGTCGCCCCAGGACTTTCGACTCGCGTTGGAATGGGAACGCCTCCCGAGGTTCCAGTTCCGACCTACGAAATTCGTCCCACGGTCGATGTCCCGGAGGAAATCGCAAAACAAGAGTTCATCCGCGAGCGTGCCTGGGAGAGGGATCGAACGTGGGAGACCGAATTCGGCGAGCGTGCGGATTCAGAAGTGGATGAAGCAATCGACGAAAGTCGCGAGTCGGAAAAAGAGAAACACTAGCCTCCGGGCGCGCTCAAACTGGTAGCTGACTCCGCTCCCCGGCGCACTCCGCATCTGCAGCCCACCGGGGACTATGACGATAATCACAGACAGATCGCACCTCCCATGCCCAACATGTACTTCCGGGGGACTCTTGCATCGCAAACCTCGTGCTAAGCTTCGACGAACCATGTCGAGCCATCCTGCAGCAAGGTGCAAACGATTTCTTTCCATGATGGGGGCGGCATCTCGCGGCCTATGCAAAGGGGCGCGAGCAACCGATGAAGAGTCTTGCGGGCATGTTGCACTAGAGAGATTGACACAATGTTTGCTCAAAACCCTACCTACATTTTGTTTGCTGTGGCTCCTGACGCCGGCTTGGGCGCAGATTTCTCCGGGCGTGCTTTCGCGGGCGCACCAGTCTCTTACCGGCGCAACCAACTGTACTGCCTGTCATAAATTCGGCTCCGGAGCTACGTTGAAATGCGTTGAATGCCACGCTGAAATTGGAACCCGCGTAGCCGCGCACAGGGGCCTCCACGCCACCTACAACATTCCCCCAGGATCAAGCAAGGAGTGCTCGCGCTGTCACTCTGAACACAACGGGAAGGATTTTCCGCTCATCAAGTGGGATCCCAAAACCTTCGATCACAGACTTACCGGCTACGTTCTCGAAGGCAAGCACGCCGGCGTGGCTTGCGCTCGCTGTCATAGTGCCGATCACATCGCCCCCGCGGAGCGCGCCGCGATCAAGATGAAGAATCTGTCGCGCAGCTTTTTGGGCGTTCCGCAGGCCTGTGTTCCCTGCCACGAGGATCCGCACAAGGGACGGCTGGGTGTGAACTGTATTCAGTGCCACAACTACACCAATTGGAAGACGGTCGCCGTTGGCCAGTTTGACCACTCCAAAACGCGATATCCGCTAACTGGACTGCACGCCCAGGTGAAGTGTGAGAAGTGTCACACGCCGGGGGCGGACGGCAAGCCGCGCTACACGGGGATACCGTTTGCCAAGTGTTCGTATTGTCACGCGGATGCGCACCACGGCAGTTTTCTGCAAGGCTGCGAGTCGTGCCACAACACCGAAAGCTGGAAGAGAGTTTCTTTGGCTGTGGTGGATCGGAACTTCGATCACTCGAAGACCAAGTATTCGCTGCAGGGGAAACACGCAAACGTGGATTGTGCGCTCTGCCACGCTGGCGGCGATTTCAGAAAGCCGGTCGCATTCGCAACGTGCATGGATTGTCACAAGCCCGATCCACATAACGGCCAGTTCGCCAAGCGGCCCGGAGGCGCGGAGTGCGCGCCTTGCCACACGGTGGATGGCTTCAAACCCTCGACTTTTACGGCGAAAGATCACTCCACTTCCGCCTATCCGCTCGAAGGGAAACACTTCGCCGTCGAATGCGCCAAGTGTCATATACCCAAAGGCAAGGACACGCTTTTCAAGGTTAAGTTTGCGCACTGCACCGATTGCCACAAAGACGAGCACGATGGGCAGTTCGTCGGGGCTCCGTACCTCAACGCCTGCGAACGCTGCCACACGCTGCAAGGGTACAGACCCTCGACGTTCACGCTGGCCCGGCACAAAGAGACGCACTTTGTGTTAACGGGCGGACACGTTGCCGTTCCCTGTGGATATTGTCACAAAGAGCAGGCGTATGCGGAAGGAACGCCCAAGCCGGTTGTCTTCTATCATTGGAAGAATCTCTCCTGCACGACCTGCCACCAGGATCCGCATAAGGGTCAATTTGACAAACGCATGCAGCAGGTTCGCGCCGACGGAACGGCCGCCGGCTGCGAAGCTTGTCACTCCACTAAATCGTGGAAGGAACTCTCGCGCTTCGACCACGCGAAGACATCGTTCCCATTAGTGGGGGCGCACAGGGCCACCGCCTGCATCGATTGTCACAAGCCGCCCAACCTAGAGACCAAGCTTATCGCCGGCGATTTCACCGCCGCGCCCACGAAGTGTGAGGACTGCCACGAGGATGTTCACGGGAAGCAGTTCGCTAAGGATGGCGTCACTGCTTGCGTCGACTGTCACAACAGTGCGAAGTGGAAGCCATCACTGTTCGACCACGACAAGCGGACTTCCTTTGCTTTGCAAGGTCTGCACAAGAACGTCCGTTGCGTAGGATGCCACAAAGAGATTCGGACGGTCGAAGGTAAGAAGGTGCTCTTCTACAAGCCAACGCCCAAACAATGCGAGGGGTGTCATGGGCCGGGGACTTTACCCGCGGTCAAGAGTTAGTCTGGGTCAGATAGACCCAACAGCGGACCCAACTGGGCCCATATGCCACGGCGGAGCTGCATGTGTGCGGTCAGACGTTGGCAACCTTGGAGGGGAAGACCGGGCGAGTTACTCGCTTCGCTACTTCGCTCCGTGATAACTTAGGTAATAAATTCCATTGCCTCGACGAAGTTACTCCACTTAGAAGTGCATTTTATCCGCGATGGGAACTTGGACCTCCTCAACAGTGGCTCTCTGAACATAGGCCGGAGTAACTTTTCTTGCCATGCCCAAGTAGCTAAGCTTATGGACGCAGAATTGCTGAACCAGCTCAAGCACTTCTGCCGCTTCGTCTTGCGCGGGGAGACGAGTCTGATACGGGGGCGAATCTTGACTACGGGGAAGGGTGCAGGCTTAGCAGTTTTGTTATTGCTTTTCCTCGTCTCGACTGCGAGCGGGTCGAACCAGGGTGCCTCCGGTACTTACAGCCCGCATGGCGATCTGAACGTTCCCTGTCAGAACTGTCATACTGCGGGGGGCTGGAAGCCAATCCGCGCCGTTCCGGAATTCAATCACAACCAGACCCACTACCCGCTGCGCGGCCTTCACCAGAACGTGGCGTGTGCGCAATGCCACGTGAAACCGGTGTTCACCAACGTGGGCTCACGCTGCCAGGACTGCCACGCCGATATTCATAAACGCCAATTGGGCGCAAATTGCGAGCAGTGCCACACTGTGCGCGGATGGGCAGTCTCGATTAAGGAAATTCAGCAACACAATAATCGGTTCCCCCTGACGGGGGGGCACGCTGCAGTGGATTGCGATTCCTGCCACAAGAACGCGGCTAACAGCAAGTTTCAGATCATGTCCACGATGTGCTATTCGTGCCATGAGGCGGACTTCAAGAAAACCACGGCGCCGAATCACGTCACATTCGGATACTCGACCACTTGCGAACAGTGCCACGGGACGGACAACTGGCTGAATGCGAAGTTCGATCACAATTCGGTGGGATTCCCACTGACTGGCGGACACGCAGACCCACCCCGGGTATGCACCGACTGCCATGCGAACAACAACTTCAACCTGACGAGTACGGCTTGCATTAATTGCCATCAAAAAGATTTTAAGGGAGCGACGAATCCGAGTCACGTGATGGGCGGCTTCTCCACCACTTGCCAGCAATGCCACACCACGGCCGCCTGGCAGCCGGCAACGTTTGACCACTCGAAGACTCAATTTCCACTAACCGGATCGCACACCGTGCCGCCACGGACGTGCATCGATTGCCACATCAACAACAACTACACCATCACGAATACGACTTGCATTTCGTGCCACCAAAACGATTTCAACCATGCAACCACTCCCGTGCCGCACGCGGGATTCCCGACGAGCTGCCAACAGTGCCATGACACGGTGCAGTGGACGGATGGCAAGTTCGATCACACGCAAACGGGCTTTACGCTGACGGGTGCGCACACCGTCCCACCGCGCGCGTGCACAGACTGCCATGGCAATAACAACTACAACCTGACGAGCACAGCTTGCTACTCCTGCCATCAGAAGGACTTTCAGGGCGCCAAGAACCCGGACCATGTGGCGGGCGGGTTTGCGCAAACTTGCGAAGTCTGCCACTCGACATCAGCCTGGCAGCCGGCGACGTTCGACCACTCGAAGTCCGCTTTCCCGCTTACCGGGTCGCATACTGTGCCGCCCCGGCAATGCGCGGATTGCCATATCAGCAATAACTACAACATCACCAACACCACGTGCATCTCGTGCCACCAGACTGACTACAACAACGCGAAGAGTCCGGTGCCGCACGCCGGCTTCCCGACCACCTGCCAACAGTGCCATGACACCGTGCAGTGGACGGATGGAAAGTTCGATCACTCGCAAACCGGTTGGCCGCTGACGGGTTCACATCAAGTGCCGCCGCGGGCATGCACCGACTGCCACATCAACAACAACTACAACATCACCAACACTTCTTGCATTTCGTGCCACCAGACCGACTACAACAATGCGAAGAGTCCGGTGCCGCACGCCGGCTTCCCGACCACCTGCGAACAGTGCCATGACACCGTGCAGTGGACGGATGGAAAGTTCGATCACTCGCAAACTGGTTTCCCGCTGACGGGCAGTCACACTGTTCCCCCGCGCGCGTGCACGGACTGCCACGTCAACAACAACTACAACCTGAACAGCACGCTGTGCATTACGTGCCACCAGAAAGATTTCACCGGAGCAAACAGTCCGGTGCCGCACACGGGCTTCCCGACGACTTGCGAGATGTGCCATGACACGACGGCCTGGACGGATGCGACCTTCAATCACAACAACACCCCATTCCCGCTGACGGGCTCGCATATGGTGCCGCCGCGGGCGTGCGCCGACTGCCACGTCAACAACAACTACATCTCGCTGCCGACCACCTGCATCGGTTGCCACCAGACCGACTACAACAATGCGAAAAGTCCAGTGCCGCACACCGGCTTCCCGACGACTTGCGAGAATTGCCATGACACAATCCACTGGACGGATGGCAAGTTCGATCACTCGCAAACCGGTTTTCCGCTGACGGGTTCCCATACGGTTCCTCCGCGGGCGTGCACGGACTGCCACGTGAACAATAACTACAACCTGAATAGCACGCTCTGCATTACGTGCCACCAAAATGATTTCAACAATGCGAAAAGTCCGGTGCCGCACACGGGCTTCCCGACCACTTGCGAGCTTTGTCATGACACTATCGCGTGGACGGATGCGACGTTCAATCACAACAACACGCCGTTTCCGCTGACGGGATCGCATACGGTACCCCCGCGGGCGTGCGCCGACTGCCACGTCAACAACAACTACACCTCGCTGCCGACCACCTGCATCGGTTGCCACCAGACGGATTACAACCAGACGACGAATCCGGGACATGCGGCGCAACCACAGTTTTTCCCGACCACTTGCCAGAACTGCCATAACACCACGAACTGGCAGAATGCGACGTTCAATCACACGCAGTACACGCAGTTCCCGATTAACCATGGCAACGCGAATGGAGTGTGTTCGACGTGCCATACGAATTCGAACGACTACTCGGTTTTCCAGTGCACTAACTGCCACACGAAATCGCAAACGGATCAGAATCACCAGGGCGTTAAGGGATATGTGTACAACAGCGTGAACTGCTACCAGTGCCACAGCAGCGGTGGTGGGGGGGGATAAACGGCGGAAACGGCCAGCGGCGGAGCGCAAATCGGCCCTGCGCGTGCTACGAAGTGAAGTCAGGCAAGCGGCAACGCGAGAGGCAAGCGGAGCGCTAGCGAGTGCTGAAAAAATATGACGGCAATTTGCAAACATCCCGCAATCTGGATGCTCTTGGTGTCTGTCGCCGCGGCACAAAGCGCAACCCGGACCGCAACCGTAGAGAACGTTACGGTGGCGCGGGACGCCAGTGGTGTGCGCGTGGAAGTAACGCTCAGCTCTCCGGTTCAGCCATCGATTGAGGCAGCTGGGAATCCGGACCGAATTCTGCTCGACCTTCCCGGCACCATCACGAACGGCAACACGCAAAAAGAGGTCAACACGGATGGCGTGCTCTGGATCCGCACGGGCCAGCACAGCGCGGTTCCCCCGGTTACGCGTGTCGTTCTCGACCTGGATCAGGCACATCCTTACACGATGAAGGCAGAAGGAAACCGGATCATTGTGACAGTCGGTCCGGCACCGAATGCGAACGGTGGCCGTGCCACCGCGCCCGCGTCTCCGGTCTCATTGGGACTCAGCGGCATCTTCTGGCGTAAGCCGGCCGCGCCCCAGTCCACAACGGCAGATCCGTCTGCTTCCCTTCCGCTGCCGGACTCGGCTCCTGCCACGGCTTCCGTTTCAATTTCCCATCCCGTCGATGCCAAGGATGCTTCGGCATCACCGGCACTGCCGTTCTCCGGGACGCAAGCCGCCGCAGACTCCAAGCCGAGCGATGGCTCGGTTACAACCGGAGGTTTTCCCTCGGCCTCTGCCGACGCGCTGAACACGACTGCCAAGGCCGATGGGAGTGTCACAGAGTCTAGCGCGACGCCTGACGCCAAAGCAGCTCAACTCCAGGGTGGTGCCACCGAGGAAACAGCTTCCGCTGATTCTGCTGCGGCCAAACCGACGGCGGCGGGTGGCGGCGCGGCGATGATCCTGGTCCGCAGCGACGACCCTAGTCTGCGCACCGTTTTCCGAGTGAAGTATGTCGCCGAGGGAGTTGCTTACCTCGAGGGCGGGCGCGCCCAGGGCCTGGCCGAAGGCATGAAGCTGGAGGTGAAAGACACGAACTTGCCCGCACGGCAAGGGGACAGCGCCAGCGCGGAAGATCCACAGGTTGTGGCTGAGCTTGAAGTGAGTGGAGTCGCGGAAACATCGGCGGTGACCGAGATTCACACTCCCAAGCGTCCAGTGAAGGCCGGAGACTTGGCCTATCTTTCGAGCGCCGATGTCGAAGCCCTGGTGGCACAGCGTGCGTTGAGTCCGACGCGGCAATACCCGGCGGTGGTTTCCTTCAGCGAAGGCGACACCCTAGATGAAGAAGCGCGCGAAGAAGTGCCGCGTCCGCCACTGCCATCCGTCAATCGTGCGCGCGGACGCATTGGGCTCGATTACATCACCACAAAGAGCCAGGGAACTTCGAGCATGACCAGTACGAATCTGGGGTTCGCGTTTCGCGGTGACATAACACGCATCGGGGGCACGCACTGGAATCTGAGCGGATATTACCGCGGCCGGTTTACCTCACAAAACGCGACCGGCGTCCAAACGATCCAGGACCTGATCAACCACACCTATCACCTCAGCATGACCTACGACAATCCGAACTCCAATTTGGTGGCGGGGTTTGGACGCCTGTATCTGCCCTGGGCTTCGAGCCTGGACACAATCGACGGCGGATATTTCGGAACCCGGCTGTCGAAGGGTACGACCGTGGGTATTTTTGGCGGATCAACGCCCGACCCGACTTCATGGGATTACAGCCCGAACCGCGTAATCGGCGGCGGATTCATCAATTTTGCCGGCGGTGAGTATAACGCGTGGCACTACAGCAGCACGTCGGGAGCGGGCATCAACATGGTCAACTGGACGATGAACCGTCCCTTTGTGTTTTTTGAAGACACGGTCTCCTACAGCCGGCGCTTTGCGGTGTACGAGGCGGCACAATTCGATAGCCCCGCCGGGACCCCGGCAACGCCAGCGCCGGGTCCGGGCCTCGGGCGCAGTTTCTTCACAGTGCGCGTGCAGGCTCACCCACGGGTGGAGCTCGATTTTAATCACAACTATTTCCGCGACGTTCCGACCTATGATCCGTCGCTGATCGGCACCGGCCTGCTCGACAAGTTCCTGTTCCAGGGCTTCAGCGCTGGGGCGCGGGTAGAGGTGGCAAAGCAGGTATTTCTGTCCACAACTCTCGGAAGAAGCAACCGCAGTGGGGACACGAGTTCGTCGCTCAACGAGATGTTCGGCGTCACCTTCAACCGGCTGCCGTTGTTGCATCTACGCGCGGCGGCGAACTATGCCCGTTTCAACAGTTCTTTCGGAAGCGGATCCTATGAATCAATTTCGGTCTCCCGCCAGATGAGCGAAAACCTGCGTCTGGAATTTTTGGCCGGGCAGCAGGATTTCAGTTCGGCGCTGACCACGGCCAACCGCTCGCGCTTTCTTACCAGCACATGGGAAACGAATTTGGGGCCGCACTATTACATCCAGGGAAATTTCACCATCAACCGCGGCCAGATGAATTATGAGCAGTGGCTCTTCTCGATTGGCTACCGGTTTGATTCGAAGAACAAGGCTCGCCAATGATCAGACAAGACGAGATCGCGAAGCGGTTCGTGCGCCTGGCACTCGTTATCTTGACGTGCGGAGGCTTCTGCCTGGGAAGCGATGCCCCGGGTTCTTCTGCCGCCAGCAAGCTGCCGGGTCTGCTGCAGCGTACGGGCGAACAAATGTCGGAGTATCTCGACCGATTCTCCGACGTGCGGTGCACGGAAAGAGTGGTCCAGGAAAAATTCAGGAACGGTAAAGACAAGATCGATCTCAAAGAAGAATCCACTTATGACTATCTGGTGATGCTGAGCAACACGGGCGGCGAGTTGAACCTGTCGGAGTCGCGGCTGCCAGTACATGAGGCCAAGGCTGACAAGAAAAACCGTTCCATGTTGGTGAGCAATGGTTTTGCCACGATGTTTCTCGTGTTCCATCCGCTCTACGCCAACAGTTTCGAGTTCAACACAGTCGGAGAGGAAGTGGTGAATGGCCACCGACTGACAAAAGTTGCCTTCCGGCACATTCGGGGCACGCGCACGCCGGCGGCGCTGGCGCTGCGCGGACGGGAATATCCACTGGAACTTTCTGGCACCGCCTGGATTGACCCGGAAACGGCCGCGATCGCCAGAATTTCCGCCGGGATCGACAACACCCTGGTGGATGTAGGACTGAACACGCTCCAAACGGATGTGGAGTTTGCCCCTGTTCCCTTCCATGACCCTGAGAAAACGTATTGGTTTCCGTCGCGGGCAATCGTCGAAGTGGAAACGCCCCGTCAGCATTGGCGGAACACGCATGAATTCACGAATTACAAGAGGTTCGAAGTCACCACCGAGGAGCAGGTCACCACAAAATGAGTACCCATGCCGCAGCCACAGCCAACGCTCGTCTAGCCACCGCCACGGCAAAGCCCCTAGCCGATGTCGAAAAAGGTCATCGCATCCGTTTGTTCCTGGGATACCTGATTGCCATCGCGCTCGTCGCCGGGATTCTTGCATACGGCTTCAACTACTACACGCTCAATTCCACCGAGCGGCCGTTTTCTCCCAAGCACGCCTTGCTTAAGCCGAGCGGAGTGATCGGAGTCAAGCTCGGCATGCTGGGGCTGGGGATGTTCATTTGCATCTTTCTCTATCCCCTGCGTAAGCGCTGGGCCTGGCTGGGGCGGCAGGGGATTTCGCGGCACTGGATGGACAACCACGTCCTGTTGGGACTTGCGGCGCCGTTCGTCATTGCCTTGCACTCAGCGTTCAAGTTTCGGGGCTTTGCCGGCATCGCGTTTTGGATCATGCTCGCCGTTTCCCTCAGCGGAGTCGTCGGACGCTATCTCTACGGGCAGATTCCAAGAAGCTTGAACGCGGCCGAGCTTTCGCTGAAAGAGGTGCAGGAGATTCAGGCCACGCTGGGAGAGCAACTGGCGGAACAAAAGATTCTTCCTCAGTCCGACTTGGGAGCGTTGCTCAGTCTGCCTTCTGCGGAGCGCGTACAGAAATTGCCGACCGTCGTAGCGCTAGGCTACATGATGCTGCTCGATCTAGGCCGCATCTTCAAGATCGCCACCTTGAGAAGGCGTCATCTGGGTTTCGGCGAACAGCTTTTCACGCTGGGAGGTTTGCGAAAGACAAGTCATCCCGATCTGGAGCGGGCGGTTGCGGTTGCGCGCGAAGAGGCGGCCATCGCCAAGCGCGTGCTGTTTCTTTCCTGCTCCCAAAAAGTCTTCCATCTCTGGCACGTCGTGCACAGACCTTTCAGCTATACGTTTGCCCTGTTGGCGATCGTCCACATCGTGCTCGTCGTGATGATGGGCTATTTCTAATGCACCGCTTTCGATGGAGCCGCATTGAATGGATACAATCATCTCACTCGCGATTGCCGCCATTGTAGGAATATCTTTTGTGCGCGGCTATTTGAAGAGTCTCAAGAAACAAGAGGAACAGGCGCGCGCCTCTGCCGCCAAGGGAGCCCTATTTTCTGACGGGCCCAAATCGCAACATCCTCATATTGATACCGCATGGTGCCTGGGTTGCGGCAGTTGCACCTCGGTCTGTCCGGAGGGCGACGTGCTTGCCATGGTCGGAGGTAAGGCCGCGATCGTAAACGGTCACAAGTGTATCGGCCATGCGCTCTGCGCCGACGCTTGTCCCGTCGGTGCGATCACGATGGTCCTGGCCAGCCCGGCCATGGCCGCGGATATGCCGCGCCTGACGCCGGAGTATGAGACGAGTCTCGAAAATCTTTTTATTGTTGGCGAACTGGGTGGTCTGGCTCTGATCAAGAACGCTGTCAACCAGGGCCGCGATTGCGTGGATACGATCGCCGCTCGACTTACCACCCGCGGAACCGACCAAACCCCTTCCGATGTCTTTGATGTGTTGATCGTCGGGGCCGGACCGGCGGGGATCAGCGCCTCGCTCCGGGCCATCGAACACAAACTCAACTACATCACGTTGGAGCGAGACGAAGTTGGTGGCACCGTCGCAAAGTATCCGCGGCAGAAACTGGTGATGACAAGTCCCGTGGAATTTCCGATGTACGGAAAGTTCAAGAAAGCGGAGCTCTCCAAAGAGGCCCTGCTTGCCTTTTGGGATACGGTTCTAAACCGCGCAGATTTTAACGTGCGCACGGACGAAAAGGTCGAAGACATCAAGAAAGGCGCGGATGGCGTGTTTACGGTCGCGACCGTAAACAACCAATACCGTGCGGGCGCCGTGGTTCTGGCGCTGGGACGCTCGGGAACTCCCCGAAAGCTGGGGGTGAAAGGCGAAGAACTGCCCAAAGTAATGTACCGCCTGATCGAAGCGGATCATTATGTCCATAAGCAAATCTTGGTAGTTGGAGGCGGCGACAGCGCGGTTGAGGCGGCTATGGGACTGGCCTGTCAGGCCGGAAACAAAGTGACACTCTCCTACCGCCAAGCCGCTTTCGCCCGCATCAAGGAACGCAATTCTCAACGCATCGAGGACTCCATACGCAACGGGAAAGTAAACGTACTGTTCAACTCAAAACCGGTGGAATTCACGGAAACTTCGGTGGTGTTGGATGTGGACGGTATGCGGCAGGAAATTGAGAATGATTTTGTCTGGATTTTTGCCGGCGGCACCCCTCCGAACGATTTTCTGAAGAAGATCGGCGTTGGATTTGGAGCACGGGACATGGCTCTGGAAGCGAGCGCGGAAGCCAAAGAGAATGAGGCTTCTAGAAAACAGCTCACTCAGGCTGCGGTGACAGCGCACTAGAGCACGCGAATTCGCGTAACCGCTCCACGATAGAACTAGGCAAAAACCCCGGAGGCACAAACTTTGAGAGGTCGAAACCCGAAAGTTCAACTCATTTTGACGATTCTTCTGCTCTCCTCATTCGCCGGAGCCCAGACCCTCACCGGCACCGTCACCAACGGCACGACTGGGAAGCCCGCCGCCGGAGACGAAATCGTCCTGCTCAAACTCAGCCAGGGAATGGAAGAAACTGGGCGCACCAAGACCGACTCGAAAGGCAACTTCAGCTTTAAGTTGGAGGATGCCCAAACGCCGCATCTGGTGCGTGCCGTCCATGAGGAAGTGACCTATCACCACATGGCGCCTCCCGGAACGACTTTCGTTGAAGTCGCGGTTTACGAAGTCGGAAAACAAATCGAGGGGATTGAAGTTGTCGCCGACATCATGCGGATGCAGGTGGAACAGGGTCAACTGCAATTCATGCGCGAGTTTGCGGTGCAGAACTCTTCGAAACCGCTGCGCACCCAGATGAATGCGCGCAACCTTGAGTTCTATATTCCGGAAGGAGCGAAAATCGTCGAAGGCTCGGCCACGACGGAGCATGGCAACCCTCTTAAATCCGCCCCTCTGCAGGAGAGCGATAACAACCGTTATTCTTTTGAGTTTCCACTGCGTCCGGGGACAACCCATTTCCAAGTGATTTATAAGGTTCCGTACGCCGGGAGTGCGAACATCGATCCGCGATCGCTCTATCCTTTGCAGCACTTTGTAGCCATTGTGCCCAAGTCTATGAAGTTCTCGGCAGCGCCCGGCAACAACTTCAAGCCCATGAACGACCCCAATCAGCCGGATGCCAATGTACAGATAGCTTCCGCCACGACGGTCGGTCAGACGCTGGCGTTCAAGGTAGCGGGCGAGGGAACGCTACAAGCCCGCGTGGAGGGGGCTAGCGCGCAGGGAGAAAACGCGTCGGCACAACACGAGAATCGTCCTGGCGGAGGACTCGGCCCGCCGATCGATGCGCCGGATCCGTTGCAGAGATATCGCTGGTCCATTCTGGGCGGCATTGCAGCCGCGCTGGTGGCGGGGGCGATTCACGTCGCATTGCGGCGACGCTCAACGGCCCGCGTCGGCAGGCGCCAGAAAGCTCAGTCTTTTGAATTCGAAGAACACAACCTGGACTATGAGGCCGCCGAAGCACCCACCGAGCGCACGAAAGCGCCTCGCGTGACGCGTGCGCAACCACCAGCTGAACGCAGTTCCTTGTCCGTGCTGCTTGAAGGACTGAAAGAGGAAATCTTCCGGCTCGAAGTCGAACACAAGCAGGGCGACATCTCGCAGCAGGAATACGACAAGGTAAAAGCCGCGCTCGACCAGATGCTAGAGCGCGCGCTGAAGCGCGAGACGGTCCAAGTAAATGTGGACCCAACCGGTGAGCAAGCGCTGCAAACCCCTCGTCATGGTTCTCCGAGGATAGACACCTGTTCTGATGCCCGCTCACCGGATTAGCGGCAGCCGTGCAAGCGACGCAGCACGACCTCTGTTTCCGCCTCCGCTGCTCGGAAGACTCTCAAGAAGCGTTCGGTATGCATCTTCTCTCTCGGCCACAGTGCGTTGCGAAAGGATTCGATGACGTGATCGGTTGCGACGGCAATATGTGTGGCGCGGCCCTTCATCATGCCCAGCACCGAGGCGAGGACGCCTCGGACTGCGGCGACCTCCCGCCCATCCGAATCCCGGGCGGACGGCAGAGCGTAGTAATGCCGGAACAATTCGTATGTGCCGTCGACCAGATAAATGTCCAAGGCCTAACCCTATAGGACCGGCGAGGGCGCAATCAACCGCCACTTTGCGGCGGGTCATAGAAGCGCATCGCGTGAAATTGTGAGTGATAGGATTGCTGCACGACAAACACTGATGAAAATTCGGACTTCCCGAGCGAAGTGTTAGAGAACTCAATGCACCAATGCCCACCTGTTATTCTATGGCCGTTTCACCCGTCATCTGACGGAAAGCCTGGACGACCCCAGTGGGATCTCCCGCTTCGGGCCCTGTCTTTGAGGAAATCATGGCCGCACTGATCGATGCCATCGACGTAAAGCGCAAAATGTTTTTCGAGTTCGAAAGTACCCCATTTGTATGCCTGGAAGTGGAGGTTTCAACTCCTACCGCCAGGGGCGGACAGACCTTAGTCCGTCTGAAGATGCGCAATCTTCTTACGCGCGCGGTCTTTGACAAGACATTCAAGGCCAGTGACAGGTTCAAGGAGCCTGACCTCCAGATGGTCCAGGCATCCTACCTGTACAGTGACGCGGGTGGTTTCTACTTCATGGACCAGGAGAGTTTCGAGACGCTCACCCTTTCTGGCGAGATGGTCGGGGACGCTCTGGATTTTATTGTGGAAGGCTCCATCATCCAGTTGCATAAGTACAACGGCAACCCCATCGGGTTGCAGCTCCCAGCCCATGTGGAGCTGAATGTCACTTATACCGAACCCGGTGCCCGTGGCGACACAGCAAGCGGCAGCGTGACCAAGCCAGCGAAGCTGGAAACTGGCATTGAGATCCGGGTTCCCCTCTTCATCAAAGAGGGCGAAACAATCAAGGTATCCACAGAGACGCGGGAGTTCGCGGGGCGGGCCTGATCTCACGCTAATTGCGCACGGATCGGGATGGCAGCCTGACGGTTTTCCTGTGCCTCCGCCGGGCATAGAAGCGCCGCAAAGCACCGAATGCCCGAACCGTACTGAGATTGGGGTGTACGAATCTAATGGGAGGCGTTTGCCAGGGCATCATTGA
>OBLU010001137.1_pt1 | contig 24840 bp, 24 predicted proteins | sample 1518681 | NCBI WGS metagenome assembly OBLU01 (sample SAMEA3539304, study PRJEB22396) | soil metagenome | biome: tundra; feature: field; material: soil | place: USA | collected 2010-05 | depth 0.15 m
GCGTCACCTGGGACGATCTCGCGTGGGTTCGTCAACACTGGCGAGGGAAGATTGCACTGAAGGGAATTCTTGATCCTGACGACGCACGCGAAGCGGTATCGAACGGCGCCGATGCGGTGATCGTTTCGAACCACGGGGGACGTCAACTCGACGAGGTTCCCTCCTCTATCTCTTCGCTCCCCGCCATTGTCTCAGCGGTTGGCAATGAGTGCGAAGTGTTGATGGACGGCGGTATCCGCAGCGGCCTCGACGTCGTGAAGGCACTGTCACTCGGTGCCCGGGCCTGTCTGATCGGACGACCCTGGGTGTACGCCGTAGCCGCCCGCGGCGAAAAGGGCGTCGATCACATCCTGCGCATCGTACGAGAAGAGTTGCTGGTGACCCTCGCTCTGACGGGCGTAACCGACGTGCAGAGCCTCGACTCTTCCGTTCTGGTCGAACGCTAACCTCGACCACGCGGTTCAAAGTGGCGCGATGAACGCGCCATTCGCGGAGCGATCAGACTTCAACCGACGTCAACTCACGTTGGAACGATCGAGTCGACGAGACGTGGGGATGCCGTAGCGGAATACCCACTTCAACGAACAGGCGGCCATATCGATTTTCACCGAAGCATCTCCATAATCCGAGTTATGAGACGCAATGAACAACCTCAGGTTCCGGCGGCTTGGGTGATCGTTCCACTTGTTGGCGGAGTGAAGTTCGTTGTCATGCGGTAACGACGGATTGAAATCGGCAAGAAGAGGATGGCTTGCAATCCGGAAGAAACCACGGCCGCGATGCCTATCGCTTCAATGCCGACGTGGGCAATTTGAGTGAGTATGACGGTGAAATAGATGGCGACACTTATGACATCACGTATCGCCATCCACCAAACTCGCCTGTCCAGCCAAGCAAACGCACTGTAGAAGATTGAGATTGCGCTGAGGGGAAGCGACAGCAAGAGCATCCGCAGAAGCGTTGCGCCGTGCTCGGCGTAGGACGCTCCGAATATCCTCAGGAACTCCGGTGCGAAGATCTCGCCAATCACCACGCACGGCATGAGGAGCCAAGTCATCGCCCGAATCGTGGACTTGGCGTGGCGACGCAATGCATAAGGTTCATGAGATGCCTCAACCAAGAACGATCGAGAAATACTGTACAAAAGAACGGCGAGACTGCCCGCGATAAGTGCGGGCACGTAATAGTGAGCGTTGGCGACGGGACCCAAACGCTCAATCACTATGAGGGTCACGATCGAAGGAGAGAAGACGTTTAACAACAACGTGGCGTACTGCGCACCAGCGAGAAGGAAGAGCTCGCGTGTTGTAGGCACCTTCTCGTGAGCGCTGCTCGACGCCTCGTGATCAGGTATTCGTTTGCCAAATAAGTACCAGGTCATGGCGATGATCGCCAGTACTACCGGTGCCATCCATGCGACAAAGACACCTTGGCCGGCGGAAGCAGCGATGCAAACGGGAAGGAGAGCCAATTTCATCAAGGCGAAGAGGATGTTCTCCACCGGTACCCACCGCGTAGCTCGGAGACCGACGAGCGCCGAGTCCTGCAACACAAAAATTGTCCACAAGGCGACAGCGACAACAAACAAAATCCGCCATTGGATCGAAGTGGGTAGAAAACTGTGGCTGAAGCCAAGTAATACGTACACGGTGGCAAGGACCAAGGCGACCGATACGCACATCGAATAAGCGCGCTTCACAAACGCGCGCGTCTGAGTACCCGCCACGGGAAGAAAGCGCTCAAAGATCGAGCCAAAGCTCAACTGAGCGAGATTGGCGAGCAAAGTCATGGCCACGATTTCAGCGGAATCGCGGCCGATAGAAGAAGCGGGCGCCAAGTGCGTCGCTACTCCCCAGAAAATCACACCGATCACCGAGGTTCCACCCGCTGAGATCATCAGGGCCACGGCGTTGCGAATAAGCCGCCCAGGACGTGGACGCATCCGCGATGCTTTGGGCTCGCTATCGTTCGTCATTCGTCTCACAACTCAGAACTGCCAATTGTAGTTAACAATGCTGACAACAATGGATTGGAGGGAACTTCCTGGCCTCAGCATTCACGTATCAAACGTGAGATTCGTCGGGTTGAAGTTCAGACCTACGTCGAAAGTCAGGCACGAAATCGGCGGCTACCCCGTGAACGAGGCGAGCGCCATGGCGGCCAAGCGGCGGCCGCCCAAGATCGTCGTGGTTGGGGCCGTAGTCAATCGTCGAGCAATCCAACTTCTTCCGAGAGATCGTTTAGCGATCGTCGATTCACGATCGTCGGAGAGACTCCTTCAGATCTCCCAAGGTTCTCAGAACTTTCGGTGGCAGCCTCCTCTTTGCCGACGTCGAAAATCTCTTCACCGTCGATCGCACGGTTGCCTTTGATAAACGCTTCACTTGAATGTCGGCGTCGACAAGTTCGCGCAGGGCTTCGGCCATCCGCAAGTACACCCGACGTCGATAGTGCATGAGGGCATTGGTCAGGTCATCTTGCGAGGTAATGAATTTTCGGACGTCGAGAATGGCAGTATTTGAAAGTTCCGTCACTACTTCATCGAGAGCCTGGTTCATCTCTCGATGGCGAAGATGTCGGCTCTCTTCGGTGGGGATGTCGACGGGGACTTCCGGGCCATTGACCAGAATCAGATGTGCCCCACGGGGTATGGCCCCAGCCAGCCAACGGATGTTCTCTTTGAACGCCTCAATACTCAGTGGGCCCATGAATTCGAATTTTTCAGCGAACCACTCAAGAAAGCTTGGCTCGAGTCGTAACCATGCGATCCTCTCCGGATGCCTCTCCCAGATTTCTGGGTCTGTGATGTCGCGATCGTAGACACCAAACGGAACGAGGAAGTCTGTTCCTCGAAGTCGATAGATGCCCTGGGTGTAGTCCGTGAGCGAACTGAGGACGAGGAACCCATAGTCCGATGATTTGAATACCTTTGTATCGTAGGACGATCGATCAAGGAAGGGAAGTTGGTCAATGATTGATCCGTACTCCGCCACTACCTCGGGTCTCGAGCGGCGAAGGATCTCAGTGTGGTCGCGATGCTCGGGCAACCCCGCCGCGGTAATCACGTTGAACTCGGTATCGAGAGATCCGCCGAGGAAATCGTTCACCGCCACCAGATCGCACGCACCCTTCAAGAGCACCTTCGACGTGACGCCCTTCATCGTCGAGTCCCGTTCGCCCCCAGAGTTGTCTTGTCCAGTTTGATTGATCCAGTCCACGACGGCAGTGCGATCGAGCGGCGTTGCCACCTCACCAACGACATCGATCGATGGATATCCGAGTTGGCCGTAAATCCACTGCTCGACGCCCATGTTGAGGATCCGACACGAGAACAAGAAGTCGGTCAGTCGTCCGTCAATGAGCGAGTAGAACCCGCAGATCCCGTAATCTCCAAAGCCGTCACGGACTTGAATGTACCGACTCTCCCTCTTTGGATCGGCGAGCAACGTCCTCAACTCACTCGATTCCAGACGACGCTTCGTGTAATTCAATTGATTGGATCGAAGGATCAGTTCGCCGATGCGTTCAAACTGAGACTCATCCAGACAGTTGTCTGCGAGCACAACTCTGATATTGCTCGAACGCAGGAAGTCCTCGTTCGACCCCTCGCTCTGCTCGCGATCGATGGCCCGATGCTCGAGCAGCTTGTACTGACCCAGTCGTTTCAATTGCGGATCGTCACGACCAGCGAGCTGAGGTAGATCGAGCAGGCTCGCGATGATGTCCGGACTACTCGTCTGAATTCCGGGCACAAAGTACTTGGCTTCTTGAAGGTTTCCGAAATTGTCGTCAATGAAGAGGACCTGCTCTGGTCGAAGTTGTGCGTTCTCGATGATTTGAACGATCTCGGGGCCCTTGGGCAACCACGCAACGCGGGCAAAGACGAACTCCTCCCAGAGGTTGTCTTCCACCATCAGTCGAGACCGTGCGGTTTCCAGGTCGTTCTTCGAGCAAATTGAACTGATGATGCCGCGGCGATTCAGCTGGCGAACAACGTCGCTGCGTTTCGAGTCGACCACGACGTGGCCCTCGCTGAGCGTGCCGGACCACAATGTCTCGTCAAGGTCCCAAATGACGAGCTTCACTGAATCCTTGAGTCCGGTGGGCTGCGCAATGGTCTCTCCGACCGGCACTATCGTCGAAATCCCTTCGTCGATGTGTTCCATCCATAAATTTATATCACAGGTCAGGTGCGATTCCCCAGCGCGAACTGCTCCCTCGTGGACGCCGCGTCTTCTCCCGCGAGCCTCAAGGTGATCATTTCTCTCCTCGGCTCGCGCACACTCGAGCCGCAACGATGCCGTTCACCGTCCGTCACTGGGGATGGCGCTCCGGCCCGGGCGAGGCTCAGGAATCGACGTCGTGAAGACCTTGAAGTGCGCGACGGTTACTTTCGAGGAACGATCGACCAAACTTCAGATCGGGCTCAAGGTGGTTTCCCTCGGCCCACTCATTCCACGCGTTCACGAACACCAGCGCACCGGCGTCATTGTCGGGCGTCGAGCTGACGTCGATGCTTCTTCGTAACGCGGCGCGTGGGGCACTAGCGGACGCGGGGTCCACTCGCTGGGTGGGCTTCACCGTGCACGAAGAGCGGATCGAGACGTTCTCCCAGGAGCGTCGGGGACGTCCCGGTGGTGAGACGCGCTATCGCAAGAAGGTGAAGTCGGTGTTTCGTCTCGACGCGTCAGTCAACGCGGACACGACTACCTACGACGCCGCGACCGATGGTTGTTTCCCCCTGATCACCAACGCCGACGACCTCGCGCCAGCGGAGGTTCTCAAGTCCTACCGTGACCAGCCCAACCTCGAACGCCGCAACCACGTGCTGAAGGGTCCCCAGCTCGTTGCTCCGGTGTTCATCGAGCACCCGCACCGCATCGAGGGAATATCGCTGTGCCACTTCATCGCGATGCTCACCGGCGCACTCATTGAGCGAGAGGTCCGCAACTCCATGCAAGTCCAAGAACTGAAGAGCATTCCCCTCTACCCCGAGTCCCGTGACTGTCCTTCGCCGAGTACTCCAAGTATCCTGGAGATCTTCGCTGACGCTCGGCGCGACCACTTGGTGAACGACGGGCGGGTGGTGAAGGACTTCGACCCCGAACTCAGCCCGTTATGCCAGCAGGTACTGGAACTCCTGCACGTTCCCGCCAGCGTCTACGCCTCGCCGAAAGCCATCTGAAGCGGGGCGTAGTTCGCACTCGAGAAGTGCGGAACGTCAGTCACTAATGCGGCGTCGCCCTTATTCGCCGACGTGTAGGCGCACGGAATGAAGACCTTCACATCGGGACCGAGAGCTCAAGTGTTTGCTCGATGGCCCGCCGAACCCGGCTGATCATCGCCTGAGGATTGTAGTCAGCTCGGACGCGCCCTGCGGCGACTGCACCTGCGCGGCAGCGCGCCGCGTCATCCGAAAGTAAACCAAACACACTGTTAGCCATACTCGTAAGGTCAAGATAGGGCGCGAGCGCGCCCGCATCGCCTCGCACAAACTCAGCGGCGCCGCCGCCACGCTCGAACGCCACACACGGCACGCTTGCGCGTGCCGCCTCAAGAACGACAAGAGGAAATGGGTCCTCACGGGACGGGAGCGCAAAGAGGTCAAACATCGCAAAGTATGGCGCGGGGTTCGAGACCGGGGCCACGAAATGCACTCGCCCCGTCAGTCCGGCGAGGCGAACCTGGTGGGTGAGCTCTCGGCCTTCACGGGAGAAAGGGTCTCCGCCGAGCCATACGAAGTGGACTGGCCGCACCAGGACTTTGGATGCCACCAATTTGGCAAGGATTACAAAGAGGTCAGGCCCCTTTCGCCAGTCAAGCGTTCCGACTCCACCCACTATCTGTGCGTTGGCAGGTATGCCCAAATGCTCGCGAAGATCACCAACTTCGGCCATGGGGGCGTCTTCAGCAACGCTTCCGTGTATAACCGTTATCTTCTCGTCCGGGACGCCGAAATTGTCAACAAGGTTGTGCCGAACCGCCTCGGATACCGCAATGAACCGTCGGCTGAGCGTGAGCGCCTCGGTTAGTTCGTCAGACGGTATCTTGTTTCGCATCCAGTATTCGAGTTCATGAACGTGAGTCAGAATTGGAACGCCGAGCGCTGCAAATGTTCGAGCGTATCGCCCGAGCGTTATTGTGTTCAGGTACGCGAGATCGACGTCGCTGTGACGGCGTACCGCTCTGTCTACGATCGCTTGGGGGACTCGCCAATTCGCCACGCTTTGACGCACGACGTCGTAGCGTGGAGCCCAGGCAGGCACTCTAGGTAGTGCTGTCTGCGTCGGAGCGACCGCTCGAAACTCGCTGTAGAGGTCGCCTTCGCGGTGCAGGACGACTGACGCCGAGTAGGCAGGGTCCGCTGCTATGGCTCTGACAACGTCCAGTAGCAGGATCGGTGCCCCCAGTCGTCGCGAGTCGTGCGAGACGAACACCACGCGATGCGGCTTGACCGAGCCGTCAGGCACTATGCGCCGAGAAAGTCGCGTGTGGATGAACGGCGCATGGACGTCCACGTTAATGCATCGTCGGGCCTACGTAGGTGCGCCGGTTTGAGCTCTTGATCGGCACCCGCTGGAACACCAGGGTCGAACTGGCCCACCACGCTGTTCGAGCGCCGCCCCCGCCGGCAGTGTGGACTTGGCATGATGACACCAGAGAATGCGAGTTTCCGCACGGACAACCTATAGCCCGCTGATTCCAACACCGATTCACACCTTGCAACGAGTCCGGGTCTAGCCAACTGTCTAGCCACGAATTGAAACATGAGAGGATATCAGCTGACGTTGGTGGACCTTCAACTCCTTCTGGCCAGCAAATCTGGACGTTGAGAAACGTCCCTGGACATTCTGGAAACACTCCCAAGTGCCGGGATCGAGACCCGGGCGGCCACCAGGAGTTTTGGAGCACCAACGGCCGGTATTTCGGTCAGAACCTAAATCATTATCCCCAGGTGAAGAAATCCAGACACCTTGCTTCGGATCGTTTCCGAGCCGAACAGGCCTCATCTCAGGCCTCAAGTTTTCGCAACTCTGTGAGACGATCGGGATCAAATCGGTGCCTAAGGTCCAACATGACACCAATGCTGAACGGTGTGACGTCGGACCAGAGCGATGTTGCTGTGGGGAGTCTGGATCTTAGTTTTCTAAACTTAAATTGAGATAGATGAATACTGATCGCAAGTACCGAGCGCTACACATCAAGATGTCCCAAAAGGTGAAGGAATGTCAAGTGACTTATTCAGATGGTAGAGAGAATGTGTCCTTCAATATGCAGGAGTCGAAGATCATGCTCTTGGCAATGGGCCTGGACTGATGATGGTTTAGGCGACGAAGAAAAAAGTGAGTGATTCCCTCGCGGAAAGTTGACACGTAGGCCCACGGCTAATCTCGCTGAATTCGGACTAGCGACGTGAATGACTTTCTTTGCGCCTGGATGGAGCGAAAACGCGCGTGCGTTACTGCCCGAGAGTCTCGACTTTTAGCGAAGAAAGAGTGGAGCACGGCGATCGGTCGCGATTGATGATTGAGGATTGACCGCAGAGTGCGCTTCACCTTTGAACGCGGGCTCGAAGGAGGCCTGTCCGTCACGCTCGTCGAATCCAGTAAGCAACGTCAGCAACTCAAAAGTTTCCAACACGTCGGCTACTTATTCTTCCTGATTGGGGCGGTACTACCATGGTCGCAATGGCAACGCCTTCGACCTCCGAGGAGTCTCAACGGGACAACTCTTCCATCGGCAACGATGAACGACAGGCAGTGATTCTCGCTGCGGGATTCGCGAAACGGATGCAACCGCTTTCCAATAACTGTCACAAGGCACTCCTATCGGTTGGTGGAGCGACGATTCTCGGTCGAATCATGGACAGTCTGGTTCACGTCGGTATTCGGCGCGTGACCGTAGTTACGGGCTACCGATCGGATGACGTGGAGGCATTTCTGCGTGCCGGGTATCCCGACGTCGATATCCGCCTCGTACACAATGAAAGGTATAGAGAAACGAACAATATCGTCTCGCTTTCGCTCGCCTTCGAAAGTATGGAATTCGATGCGGACGTCGTACTCGTGGAATGTGACCTCCTCTTTGATCCGTCACTCATGGACAGGCTCGTCGAGCATCCGGGAGAGAACGTCGCCTTGGTCGATCACTATCGGACCGGGATGGATGGTACGGTAATCTCCATCCGCGACGGCCTCGTGTTCGACGTGTACCCGTCGACGAGCCAGGATGTCGACTTCTCGTACGTCGATAAGTACAAAACGTTGAACATCTATCGCTTTAGCCGAGAGTTCTGCCGGGCGGCGTTCGCTCCGCTACTTCGCACCTACGCGAACGATATCGACTCATCGAGTTACTACGAAGTCGTACTCGGCATGCTCACGAACATTAAAAAATACAACATCAGTGCCCTAGTTGTGGCTGGGGAGCGCTGGGCCGAGGTGGACGATCCTAACGACCTGCAAGTTGCTTCATTTCAATTCGAACCAGCTCGGCGAAGTGAGATCCTCGACGGCGCCTTCGGAGGTCACTGGAACTTCGACTTGATCGACTTCTCCTTCATGAGAAATGCGTACTTTCCTTCCGGACAAATGTTGGCCGCAATGCGCTTCGCGCTGCCGGAACTGATCGCGGACTACGGCTCCGCGCAGCCGGTACTGAATGAAAAACTTGGCTACTTCCTTCAATGCGATCCAACGCGGCTTCAAGTGCTGCACGGCGCATCACAGATCTTCCCGATCCTGGCTCAAGCCTTCGAGGGCCGGAGCATCACGATTCCATCGGCCACGTACGGCGAGTACCTGCGACTCTTTCCAGACGCGGTCGCCTACCTGGACGCGCCGGGAGTGGACTGGGAAGAACTGAAGAGCATCGCTGCATCGTTTCAGATCGTCGTCGTCGTGAACCCCAACACGTCGACGGGCACCACGCTGTCGAGTGTCGACGTCCACGCGCTGGCGCGCGCGACGCCCGACACACTGTTCTGGGTCGACGAATCGTTCCTGGCCTTCAGTGACGAAGCATCGATCATCAAACTTCTCGAAGTTGAGCCGCTGGAGAACGTACTCGTTCTCGTCAGTCTGAGTAAGTCTCTCGGTGCGCCGGGTTTGCGGCTAGGTTACGCGTACTCTCGAAGTACGTCACTCATTGAGACGATTGGATCGCAACTACCAGTGTGGAATCTCTCGTCACCGGCGGAGTTTCTACTCGAACTCCTGCTGAAATTTGAGCCGGCCTACGCGTGGTCGCTCGAGATGACGAAGGTCGACCGGGAATGGCTGCGCACCAATCTCCAGACGCTGTCCTTCGTCGCGGAAATGCCGGCGAGCGGGGGTAACTTTCTCTTGGTGCAATTAGAGGGCAATGACGCACGTTTGGCCAGTCAGGTTCGAAACTGGCTACTCGAACAGTGCAATATCGAGGTCAAGGACGTAAGCGCGAAGTTTGCTGACCACGTTCCGCGCCTGCGCTTGGCGGTGCGTTCGAAGGCTGAGAACGAGCGACTGGTGGCGGCGCTGCGTCACCTTGTCGAGGACCTCGCGCAGATCCTAAGGTCGTGAAGATCGGGAACTGAAGATCGTCGCTCGGATTCATGTTGCGGCGGTGTTCGCCCCGCTTCGTGGGGGTTCGCTGTTGGAAGTCAATCGGTAGCGCCTGATCAAAATCGGCACGAAGAAGATCGCTTGAAGCGTCGATGAGACGAGCGACGCAATCCCAATGGCAAGAATGCCGTGGCGTCGTATGAGGATGAGTACGAGACCGAAGAAGATTATCGCGCTCACCGACTCCATCAGTGCCATCCACCAGACCTTCTTGTCAAGCCACGCGAATGAACTGTAAAAAATAGTGACGGCACTTCCCGGCAGCGACAACAGAAGCATTCTAAGGATCGTCGTACCGTGAAGTGCGTACGTCGCTCCGAATATCCGCAGTATGTCCTGGGCGAAGATGACGCCAATGACGACACTCGGTACCAAAACCCCAGTTAACGCCCACAGCGTGACGTTGGCGTGGCGTCGAAGGGCGTGTGGTTCGGACGCGGCTTCGACGAGAAACGACCGGACGATACTCCAATTGATGACGGCGAGGGCCGTCGTGATCAACGACGGAACGTAGTAGTGAGCATTGGCGACGGCACCAAGACGATCGATGACGATGAGGGCCACAATGGAGGGCGCGAAGATGCTGAAGAGCACGGTCGCGTACTGAGCGCCCGCGAGAAGGATGAGTTCACGTGACGAGGGCATCTTCTCACTCAATTCGCTCAAAGCTTCGTGCTCGGGTATTCGTTTCCTGAATAAGTACCAATTCACCGCAACGATCGTGAAGACTACCGGAGCGATCCAGGCGAAGAAGATTCCTTGGCCCTTCGACACGACGAGGAGCCCGGGAAGTAATGCAAGTTTCGCCGCGGCAAAGAGAATGTTTTCGATGGGCACGATGGGCGAAGCCCGTAGGCCAACCAGCACGTTGTCTTGCAGTATAAATATTGTCCACAAAACGGCCGCAACCACGAAAAGAGCGTGCCAGGCGAACGAGGTCGGAATGAAATTATGAGCTAATCCGGAGGAGACGTAGACAACCGAGGCAATCAGAGCGAACGTCACGCACATGACGTAGGCGCGTGAAATGAACCCACGAGTGTTTTTGCCGGCAACTGGTAAGAATCGCTCGAAGATGGAACCGAAACTCAGTTGCGCGAGGTTGGCAATCAGTACCATGGCGGCAATTTCGGCCGATGTTCGTCCGACCGTTGCGGCAGATGCCAAGTGGGTCGCGGTCGTCCAAAAGACGAGGCCGAGCACCGCCGTGCCCCCTGAGGAGACCATGAGGGCAAATGCGTTCCGCACGAGGCGCCCAGCGTGCGGGCGAAACTTCGAAGCCTCGAGTGGCGCTCTGCTCGTCGTTCTCCGGATGGCGCGAATGGTCTGATTCTAGTAATCATGCGCTGGGGTCACGTAGCGTGACCGCCGTCGACGAGCCCTGCAAGTGCGAGTTACGCCCAGGCCTTTGGAAATGACCGGATCTTCGATGGATTGGAGGGATCGACGGTCCGCTCACCCCTCTTTCCACGAAGGAGAATCTTGCCACCGCCACCAACGTGCGTTAACACTTTGTAACTGCCAGATACTGTTCATTTCCGAATTGACGAGACGATCGTGCATGCTGAGCATCTGGGGCCCCGCTGGATACGATCGCGCGGCTCGATCCTGATGCACCACGCGACAACTGTCGATGATTCCCGTGCGGAATCGCCCTTCCTTTATCCGGTACCACAGAGCTTCAATTCCCCAGCCCATGTCGTCGTCTTCGGGGAAGGGGAGTATCAACTTTGCGAATTCGGGGTCGGCGATGATCAACGGACCTTGTTCGACGTAGTTGGTATCTCTCGCGTGTAGGAAGGGCCGTGAAACGGTGAAGAAGAAGTTCCACCATCCCAGCATGCTCTGTCCCGGTTGAGCGAGTGAAAGGCCCGCTCTCTTCATCAAGTCGATCGTTCGCTCTAGATGACCTTCGATGAAAAAGACGTCATCATCGGCGAGTATCACCCAGGAGCCATCCAAAACTGGACTGGCGTTGTAGAGACGGTTGAGGTGACTAAAACGCACACCGGGCCCGCATCCAAGCGTATTGCTGGCCAGCTCCGGTGCTATCGCGTCCAACGCCCAAAGCCGAACGTCCGCGTTAGAATCGAGCTGACGAAGCAACATCTGAACCAACGAGACGTTCCTCACCCGATAGACCATGAGGACCAGGGTGGGCGGCGACCCGCTGGTATCTAGAAGCGAGGCACGCTTAGCAGATTTGACGTACGCCCTTCTTCGCAGCCGTGATCGAAGTGGTTCCGAGAGAATTGACAGCATTGACACGGAGTGACGAACCGATTGGCGAACGAAGACGTTGAGCGACGATCGTCGAGGTAGTGCCACGGACGTAAGAGTACTAACGGGGTGATGGCGGGGAGGAATGGTCTACAGCGCCTCGTGCGAGGCAGAGTGAAACTGACTTCAATATTGGAGAACGAAATCGCGCAATCAGCTTATCGACGTGGGCTCATTGGCGTGACTCGTTGTGACTTCGACACGAAGTTCGATGTCGTGGCCTCGACTAGCTGGCCAAGGGAACCACTCGGCGATTCATCGCCCGACCGGATGGTGTGGCGTTTGACGCCACGGGCGTAACGCTCCCCGCACCGATGGCCGTGATCGTGACACCTGATATTCCGAGTTGCGAAAGTTGAATCGCGAGATAGTTTTTCACTGCCACGGCTCGATCTCTACTCACGGCGAGACTACGCGCCGACGTCTTCACGTCGTCGCTATAACCGACGAGTTGGACGTTCGTGTCACTGTTGGCATCTATCTGATCGGCGAGACTCACGATCTTTGCCTTGAGACTCGCGGAGAGTGCGTGAGAGTTGGGGCCGAAGGGACCCACCGTCGACGTCGTGGTCGTCGTGGTCGTCGAGGCGGTATATTCGGCCACCCAGTCGACGTACGTTGACTGGGCTGACGTGGGGCAGGCGGAGCCCGAGGAGCACCAGGTCTGTTGAGTGAAGTCGAGGGTCATCGGCTGGTTGGGAATCTCTGACGGCGTGGACATCGTCGCCCAGACGTGACCATCAACGGTGTACGTAATCGACTTCGGCGTCCAAATAACGCCCCACGTGTGCCACTCCGTCATGTTGACGTCTAACGCAGCGCTTACCGTGTTGTTCGCTGCCGTGTAGTGCAATGTCGCCGACGTGGCCGTATCGCCGCCGTAGGTCTCGTTGAAGTCAATCTCTGGCGGCCAGCCCACCGTGGGCCAGAGCAGTTCGACTTGCGTGGGTCCGAGGCCGGTTAGTCGAGATCGGACGAAATATGCGCCGTATGTTTGCGGGAGTCCGCACTGACAAAGGCCGCCACTCACCCACCCGTTGTTGTGAGCCGGATCGCGCGAAGTGTTCAGTTGAAGCAGTCCCCCGCCCACCGTGACCTGACTTGGCTCCCACAGTGACCCGGGATCACCGCCGGGTGTCCCGGAGAATGCACTCCATCCCGAAGGCAGCGACGTTCCCGTGAAGTCATTGACGTAACTCAATCGGTAGCCAGCGAGCGCGTTCGATGGTGGGGGTGACTCTCCCGAAGGCTCCGAACTACTGGCGACGCCGATCGGAAACACGGAGGCGCCCTGGGCCGCTATGGAGACCGTGGAGGTGGTCGACGAACTGGAAGGTGCGAAGTCGTGGACCCCGATGGCGAGTGGCGATGTCGACTGGGCACCGTACGCCGGGAGTGCCCCGGAACAGAGCGCGACAAACGCGGCGACGATGGTGAGGGCGCCGACCCGTCTCTTGCGTACTCGAAGCATTCCGACGCGCGCGCCGAGTGTTCGAGAGCGAATAGACAATCTCATCAAGTTCCTAGTCCCACTCCCCCTTGGATCGAACACACCAACCATCAGAATCGACAGCGAACTCCCCTTGTATGAAACGATTTCAATGTTCAACGTTAACTGGTTTCGGGACCTCCCTGTGGGTGTGGGAAATCCGTGCAATAACCCTATAAATTGCGCTCCAAATGACGGGGTGTCGGTGCCGCAACGTCGACTCGTCGCCCAAGAGGCGCTGTCCCGTGGCGGCCGTAAAAAGCAGCACCCGGTCAACGGGACCCCCCAGACCGACGAGAAACGTTGAGACGGGGCGACGATCGGGCAACACGCGCAGCAGAGTCTCGTTTCGCGCGTACGTGCAGCTATCGAGCCACAGCGCGTCGTCCTCGTCCTGGAAGCGGTCAACGACGTCACGCCAGAGTTGAATCCCCGGCGCAAACTTGGCGTAGCTCTCGTCGTAGACACCCTGGAGGCCGAAGTGGCCCACGCCGGCTCGCAGACTGAGATTCATCGCGAGGACGCGATCGTCGACTTGCAAACTGTAGAGAAGGACGCGATCCGTCAATCGGAACTGGGTGCACATCTCTCGAAACCAGTCGCTCTCCCCACGGTGATCGACCATCGCGACGCCCGACCTGGCTTTGTAGCCTGCGGCCTCTAATTCGATGAGTTGATCGATAGCCGAGACGTCGGCGCTACGATCGACCACCGTGACCGCTCCACCAAGTTTGTCGCTCAATTGTCGTCACCATTTCGCCGCATTCTTTTGGTACGCGCCAATACGAGGACTCGTGCTCGTTTCGCTGTCGGGTCGACGGGCGATGGGTCGCGTCCACGTCCGATACGCGTAAAACGGCAGTTTGAGAGCTTCAGCGGCACTCTTGAAGTACTCCGCGACGGGACCGTCGGCGTCAACCGCCTCGAGGACCAATATTCCCGCGGTCTCGACCCCTCGTTGTTCTACCAACGTCGTAAGAAGTGTGGGCGCCGTCTCGACACCGTGAAGTTCACGCACGAGCGGAGTTCCGTCGTAACGCAGACGACGTACCTGTGTCGTGAACACGGGCCGTCGAACGCCGGACCATGAACTACTCGGCTATTCACCTTTCGCGACGCGAAGGACGGGAAAGCAGCCTGAGAATCGCCCCTCGTCCTCGGCGATGACGAGCAACATTTGATCTCCCTTCGGAAGGTAACGTGCCGACGCGATAAGGCACTCTGGCTCAGATAAGGGGTTCGGTTCGATAGCGTGCATCGCTAAATCACGCCACTCGTCAACGTCGTCTTCGCTGAGAAGGCGAATAGGGACGACGCGGCCGATCACGTGGAGAAGGAATGACGTGAGGGTGTTGGGTACATCGGATTACCGGAGGTGTACGTCCCCAAAGTTGCGATCGGACGACGCCGAAAGTAGTAACTGCAACTCATTGACATGAGTAAGAACTCTACCGTGTCGTCCTTCGTCCGCCCGTCTTCAAGTGGGTGGGGCTCTGACGAACATGAGAGGAGAAACCACGTTCGCGACCTTGCGGAGGCGTGGCGAACCACAGGAAACGTGCCCAGACTCCGCGTCGACGTACCCAACACCGATCACTCGCCTTGATGCATCATCGCGCACGGGCCTTTGAAGAAGAGGATGGCAGAACGCCACGCTCCACCTAGGCGCTCAAACGATTTCGAATGACACTTCGCACGTAGGCCAGCGGGCCATAGACCATACCAACCACATAGTAGATGAGGGTGCGCCGCGGGTAGCTGGCCGAAGAGCTTACGGAGCGCGCTTCGGGTGAGCGAAGGAGGTAGGCGACCCCGATCGGAACGCGGCGCGCTAAGGCGAAAAGGTGTCGGGGATCCTTAACGATCAATGCCGTGTACAGCGCCGTGAGCCCGGTCCCGTAGCTGAAGACCTGCTTTAGGAACGCCGCCTCCGTTCGGCGATGACGGTGACGTATCACGGCCGCTGGCTCGAAGGCGTACGTGCCACCCCTAACCATGAGATTCACCGCGACAAAAAGGTCCTCGCCGCCTAACGAGGGCGTACCGACGCCGAGACACACGTCGAAGTTGCCCAGCTTCTGAATCGTCGAGCGGCGATACGCCATATTGCAGCCCGCGCCGAAGCGACCGACAGCGTACGGGAACATCTTGTCAACCTTCTTCAGGCGCGCCATACTCAGTTTCTCGAAACGAAACGACGGGCTGAAACCGCCGTAGAACTCTTCAAACCAGACCTGCGGCGCCGACGCGAGTTCCAACGGGAGCACGAGTCCACCAATTCCTTCAATTTCGGGATCGAGCGCGAATCGCGTGCCAATGACGCGAAGCCAGTTCGACGTGACGATCGCGTCGTCATCCGTGAAGGCGATGATGTCACTCGTGGACATCTCGATGCCGCGATTTCGTGCCGCGGACACTCCGGGCGTACGTTCCGTGAACACGCGAACGCGAGGGTCGCTGGGAAGTTCCGGAAGTGATGGAACGACACGGCCGACTCGGTTGTCGACGACGATGATATCGAAATCGGGGTAGTCCAGTGCCAACAGCGATTTGACGAGCTGGACCAATTCGAGTGGTTCGCGACAGAGCGTGGGCACGACGACCGACGCTCGTGGCAGCGCGTCGTCAGGGAGGGGTACCAGCGTGGGGATCTCGACGTCGTTGAAGTCACTGGCCAGCTTTTCAATGACCGACGCCGGTAGCGCGTCTTCTTCAGCGCGCCCATCGATGACGCCCACCACGTGACCGTCTTTGACCACTTCGATCCAGAGACGGTCACCGGATGAAACCTGAATCGTTGACTTGTTCGAACGTTCGTCAACGTCGACTTGCAGGATCTTGATCGGTCGCGAGTGCCGTTCGGCGTCTCCTTGTCCGACACGCTCGTCACCGGAGCGTGAACGCCGCCACAACATTGACCAATGCTAATCGCCTCCAGCTCGAATGACCTAAGGAGTGAGGGCTAGGGCCCTACGAGACGGCGGTGGTTGATTTCTTCGGCGTGCCCTTCACGTTGGGGACGAGCACCGTCGCCGTTGGCCACGACGCCGCGACGTGGTAGCCCGTACTAACGAGCGAAATAAACAACTTGTTCTCCCACCCTCGAGGAAGGCCGACGACAATCTCCCCCCAGTTCTCTTGTGACTGGCTGAGGAGGATGAACTGCGGATGAAACTTGGTGAGATCTTTGCGGAGTTGCTTCACCGTTATGTAGCCGGCGGTCTCCCAGCTGTCCCAGTTCAACGAACCCACTTCGGCCTGGTTGAAGGGCAGATACGGTGACACCATCGCGATCGTGTTGCCAGTTCGAGCGCGGGCGTACACGTAGTTCACCGCCTTGAGTTCTCCGACGGAGAAGGATTCGAACGCGTCGTTACCGCCGCGGGCCACCGTCGTGGCGAAGGTACTACCGAGGATGATGAAGAAAACGAGTGCCCAGAGCGTGACCCGACCGTATCGACCGGGTCGAAACGTCGGCAGTATGGATCTGATTTGACCTGAACGTTGCGGCAGGATCGCCGACGCCGCGAGAAAGGCGGTGTACGGAAGCGTGTACAACACCATCCGCATGAGCCCCTCGCCGACGTAGCTCTGAATCGCGAGAAGTAAGAATGGCGCCACGGCGAGTACCTCGAGCACCCGAGTCTCCGCTGATCGTCGCAGGACGCCTATACCGGCTAACCCGTACAGTCCCCCGATGACCAAGATACGGGTCTCGACGGCGTACTGGTGCGCCGCGCTCCCTGAGACCCGACCCGTCACGTTGGAACTCAAAGTTTTACCGAAGTTCCCAAATCCACTGAAGATATAACCGAGGTGGCCCATCCAATAGTCGCTCGCGCCGAGACTGAGCCAACCAACGACGAAGAGGGCCGAGGCGATAACGAGTTCGGGCCGTCCCAAACGACGTGTGACGAGACAGCCGAAGAGCAAGAGGACCAGGGCGTACGGGGTCAGTTCATGGCTGATCGCCATGGCAAAGGAGATGAGCCCAAGGAGACCCACGACGCCCAACGTCTGAGCGTTACTCCACACCGACACCGCGTCGTGGCCCTCGAGGCGAGAAAACCGAAAGACCGCGCGGACACGAACGTAACGAAAGCGAATTGTTCGTAAAAACCCGGACAAGGGAGGTTTCGGACTTGGTTTCGGATGCCACGTAGCGAGTACCGCGGCCAAGGTGATGAGGAGAAAGAGGTAGCCGAGCGCCTGCGGCGAGAAATAGTCCTGATAGATCCAGTCCGTCGTGTAGAACAACGCAACGCCGAGCCAACCAGCCCTGCGACCAACACCGACTGACCTCGAAATGACGAGTAGCGGGGCGAGGTACATGAGTTCGATGAACAGCGGAAAGTAGCGCGTGAAGCCCAAGGAGTTTGCCTGACCGGCGAAACCCACGAAGACGGCTCCGAGGGAGAACGACCCGGGCCATGAGAAGTCAGCTTCGTAGTGGGGAAGAGCGTGGCCGTGTTGAAAGAAATATTGAAGGATGCCCGAATGCCGGTACGCGTCGGCGAGCGGAGCGATGGGTTCGATGGCGCACGCCGTCCCAAAGAGATACAGCATCATTAGGATGACAAAAACGAGAAGCCAGCGCGATCGCATGGGCGTTCGAAGGAGCTCATTGGCGAACCCCAAGGCCACCAGCGCTAAGCCGACGAAGTACGGCCAACCCAAGAGTGTGACAAGGCCAAGCAGTCCCATGTCGGCGTAGACCGCTTGGTCAACGGCGACGAACCACAGGAGTAGGGCCATCACAGCGAGCGTCAGCGTGCCATAGTGAGTTCGAGTCATCAACGAATAGGGGCGTTGCCAGGTCGTTAAGGCGGACGTGCGCACTACTCAACCACCGAGAGTCTTGAATCTGAAGAACACGAGAACAAAGAAGAGCACGACGAGGGTTAGTGTCAGATTAGTGAGCCACAGATTCATTCGTCGGGTCATCCCCACGTTGGTGACGTCGATCCACGACCGTAGTGACAAGAGAATGATGGTGGCTATTAGGTCGATGAGTTCGGCCGGAGAGTTAGCGAGTGAGGCCGCGCTGGCCAGTAGCATCGCGCTCACCTGGAATGATTCGATTGCCAAAAGCCCCTGGACTGCAGCAACAGTGATGGTAAACAGACCAAACACGTTCCTATCTCGAGACCAGAGAGATTCCAAACGTGCACCGTAATCATGATCTGCGCGGCCACCATGAGCAACGCCAGACTCGCGCCAACCGAAAGGGAAAACTCCAACGCGGCGTTACCTAACTTCATGAGCCCGATGATTGACCATCCCGGGACGAGTAAACCAAGAACGACGCCGAAAACGAACCTCACCGACCCGTGAACACCGGCCGCGGTCACCACGAGCGCGATCACGTCCACGGCGACCAGTGACATCGACGCGAGCGACCTCGTAGTGCGCTGGCGTCGCTGCTGCGTACTCTTAGCCTTGACTCTAAGGAGGTTCGCGCGCCAGGAAGGAACTTCCTTCGCCTCGTCTGGGATTCGTGCACTCAAAGAGGATCGCCTTTCGCGTTCAAAGTTGGCCATACCTGACTTCATCTGCGATCAGGAACCAATCTTACTTATACCGAACGGCGCCCTGGTCTCGACAATCTTCGATTGAGAACCACGTTATTCGCGCCGCGTGACGCGCCAGAGCGGAGCGAACAGGGGTGACACAAAGGACTTGATGGTGACTGGCCATGGTCAATGGCGAACAGCAAACCCGAAAACTAGTCACGGAGATGATCTCCATCGCTGACCAATCGATCGACTCGAAACGCGCTCAATTCGACGACGTTCAGTTGTCGCCGTCGAGTGACACTTCTTTCCGGGTAAACGTGCCGTGCGTATCGACAAGTACCTCCGGCTTGGAGTCCTTCGTAGCCTTGGCCACGTCGTCCTCGATGTCCGACGCGTTCACGTTGCGCTCAATGAGGTTGGCCGACGTAGCCGACTCATTGAGATCGGCAGGAAGTGGACCGCCCTTTGCGCGCAACGCGTTCGTCAACCGGGCGAGCTCGCTACTACTGAACGCTATTGGCGTCAGTCGCACCGCGACGCGTCCCCACACCAGGCCAGCGGCAGCGCAGGTGGTTCCAATCACGATGAGTACCAGGCGGCTCGCGGCGGATTTCGGATGAACGAAGAGCGATCGAAGGCTCGAGGCGAACTCGCGAGGCAGCGATCGCACGAGATGCTGACGCTCTGCGGCGAGGCCGTAGTCTGAACCGACGAGGAACGAAACGGCAGCTTTGGAGAGACCCTCCGCCCAGCACCGGGTCCAGAAGTAGTGCCAGGTAAGGCGAGACACCGGAACCCACTGGTGAACGACGGCGTCGCGCGCCATAACAAACTGCTGACCAGGAAACGCCGCCGTGTAGCGTATGCAGAGTTCCGTCTCCTCACAGCCCAGTGGCGTGACGCCGATTCGGCCAATACCTTCGGTAAATCCGCCCACTGTGGCGAACACTCGGCGATGTATGGCCATACTCGCACCGATCGGATTACGAATTGGAAAGTTGGTCTCGGGTAGACCCGCGTAGCTACACCCGAGAATCCAAAGAAACGTCTCGGGGAACCACGCGGGCGGACTCGCGGGCCAGTGAGGAAGGATCCAACCCCCCACGCCGGCGACGTCGGGATTGGTCATGGGAAGCGTGAGTTGTTCGAGCCAGTCTGAATCGGCGTACGCGTCATCATCAAGGAACGCCACGATGTCGCCAGATGACGCGGCCACCCCGGTGTTGCGAGCTCCGGACACACCCTTGGTCGATTCATTCGCCACGACGTAGACACTCGTGAACTCCTGGGTCGCTCGAACTCGAAGTTCCTCGTTGTAGTCAATGACGACGATGATCTCGCTGGGTTTAAGAGTCTGTTCTTCGCAAGAGCGCACGGCGGCCACGAGGGTGTTCCAGCGGTCCATGGTGTAGGCGCAGATAACTACGGAAATTCTCACTACGCGCTCACGATTGACTGGACTTCCATCGCTTGTTGAAGTTGAGCGCCAACAACACGTTGGGCGAGATCGCCCCACTTGTCGGGATTGGGGAACTGGAGTTCCGCGAGCCGCAGCGCGTGGATAAGCGCGACGTGAACTGACGCCGTACGACTGCGACTTGCGAGCAGACCACCCACGTAGCCGCGTCCGACTTCGGGAGGTTGGGCGTTGCCAAGCACGACCGTTCCAATACCACAATCAATCGCCGTCGAGAACGCACGCGAATCAAACGCTGGTGCCGCGATGCCGAGCGCTGACGAAGCGGTGCAGAGGTCTTGCAGATCCGCTGAGGACATGTCGTCACCGATGAGTTGTACATGATTGTTGTGGTAACTGTTCTTAACCAAATTCGGCACCGTTAGATTACCGAAACGCATCACGACCTGAAGGTGGTACGCCTCGACCCACGCTTCGGGAATCGCGTCGAAGGCCGCGAGGAGCGTGGTCAACGAAACGACGTCGTCCTTAGGCAGAAACGCCGTGATCTGTTGCTTTAGCGACCGCCCGCTACGGCCGTCGAGCGACAGCGCCGGATGTGACTCGACGAACGGACCGGAACGGCCAAAGACGGAGATCAGTTCTTTTGCCTGCGTATCATCACCGACGAGAACGACATCGGCGTAAGCGAACGTGCTGGCGAGGCTTACCGCTCGAGCGTGACTTGGCTGAGGAAGACTCGCGCAAGCAATCACCGTCAGCGCGCCAGCCGACCGACCGGCGTGAATAAACTGTCGAATCCACCCGTTATCAATGCCGGGCCACGCGTACGCAATGGCCGTCGCGATACCCGGTGCCATCAAATCGCGAAAGGCTTGCGCACGAAGCCGGTTATTAGTGGGCGCCCGGTGATGAACGATCTTGCCACCCTTGATCGTGTCATGCGCGGCCGCGAGCGAGGGCGCACGATGCAGACCAGCGTTGAGGTCAGTCTTCAAGTCAACTTCGATTCGAGTGACCTGCGTCAACATCGAAAGTGCTTGCGCTATTTCGGAAACGATGGTGCCGGGGACAGTGAGTGACGAACTGGGTCCCGCGAGGACCACACCGGAACGACCGTTTCTAGGACGAAACGGATCTGCTTGCGTGAGGTTGTCAGCTCGTTGGGACACGGTATCTCCGTACTCTCTCGCGGAGAATAACTCGTAAACAGCGGAGCCCGTCACGTGCGGCATTGAGGTTGCTACTTCCATGGATTCGATGTGATTCAAAGCACGGTACCTCAACCGTACGTAGTGCCGCTCGGTGAGCTCGAATGTCGAAAATCAACTCGACCTCGAAGCCGTCGGTGTCGATACGAATGGCGTCGAGCCGGTCGGCCCACACGCCCTTGAACCCGTACGTCCCGTCGGTGTAGCGCGCCCCGTAGAGCAGGCGAATGAGGAAACAAATGCCGCGATCTCCGAATCGACGGAGCCTCGTAATGTCCTCCGAGCCGCCACCTGGGGCGAAACGGCTTCCCTTAACGTAGTCCGCGCCAGCCATCAGCGCGTCTCGAAATGCGCCGATTTCCGCGCCATTCATGGAGCCGTCAGCGTCCATGATGATAAGAATGTCGCCTTTTGTCACGGCGAGGCCGGCGCGAAGAGCCGCACCCTTTCCGCGGCGTTCCTGTTGAACGATTCGAACGTCGGGATGAAGAACCTTCGCTACACGCTCCGTATCGTCACGTGAGCGACCGTCGACAATGATGATTTCACCAACCCAATCAGGAATTGTATTGATGACGTATGGAAGATTTCCTGCTTCATTGAGAGTAGGAATCACCACCGATATCGTCGGAGCACTGGGCCGGGGGGCACTGCTCGGGTCGTTGCTAGAACGACTGGTCTTAGCCGCAAGGTTAACCGGCACCACTTTGCTCCTCCTCATCGGCCCTTGCACCTATAACAATCCCAGAAAAGGCGCTTCCTGTCAAGAGGAGGTAAAACGAGTAGCGTCGGGGCGAAAAATGAGGAAGTGCCGAGCAGCACGTGGCGTGAAAGGTCGTCGCGGGAAAGTTCGTGGTCCACGAGGTCTTGGTGGATCCCTTGACTCACTCGAGGGCTCCTTTCACTTGACGAATCGGCTTTTTTGGTCTTTCGATCGTCAACTTCTGATGATTCTTTGCGGGTAGGCCCATCGCTCAAAGTCGACGATGAGTTGAACTTTTTTCATGAAACGTTCACGGTCGCTTCGAAGGCGAGGTCACTTCTCCGCGGGGCTCTCGGGGTGAGTGCTGGTACTCTAAGCGATTCAGTCGCTCCATATATGGTCGCCTAGTTCGAACTGTACTGAGCCATCCAATCAACCTGCATTGTCTGGGGCGCGCTCGGGCAGGCCCAACCGGAAGAGCACCAAGTCTGCGACTGAAGGCTGAGGTGCATCGGGATATTTGGAATGGAGGCCGGCGTGGTCACCGTTGCCCAGACGTTCCCGTCTACGGTGTACTGGATGGAGGTCGCCGTCCAAATGACGCCCCACGTGTGCCACTGCGTCATGTTGACACTCAACGACCGGCCAATCTCACTGTTCGAGGCACCGTAGTGGGCGGTCGCCGTGGTGTTGGAGACGCCGCCGTTGGTTTCGTTGAAGTCAATCTCCGGGGGCCATACGTTGGCGGTGGGCCAGAGCAGTTCGACTCCGGTGGGTCCCGGGCCGGTCATTCGTGATCGGACGAAGTACGCGCCGTAGGTCTGACTTGGTGCGTTGCACAGACACGCGCCACCGGTTACCCACTCGTTGTTAAACGCTGGGTCTTGGTACGTGTTGATGTTGAGCAGTCCGCCATTGACGGTAACGTGTCCTTGGTCAAACTGTGCACCCGAGTCACCACCGGGCTGCCCTTCGTAAGTGCTCCAAGCTGAGGGAAGCGAGGAACCATTGAAGTCAGTCACGTACGTCTGGGTGTAGCCAGCGAGTGCGCCGGCGCCCGGGGGAGCGTAGCCCGACGGCTCGGAACTATCCGTCGTTCCGATTGGGAAGGCCAGACTGGTCGTCGGAGCGGTCGTCGTCGTGGGCGGATCCGTCGTAGTCGTCGTGGGCGGATCCGTCGTAGTCGTCGTGGGCGGCGAAGTGGTCGTCGTTTGAGACTGGGTCGTCGTCGTCGTGGGCGGATCCGTCGTGGTCGTCGTTTGAGACTGGGTCGTGCCGGTAGTTTGTGACGAGGTGGTGGATGTCGCGCCCCCCGACGTCGGCGACGGATTCGCTGGAGGAGACCAGGGATGCCAACGACCTGCGGACCCGGTCAATTGCCTAAAACTCGACGTCGAAGTCAGCGTCGATTCGAGATTTGCCCGATTAGACCGATTGCCTTGGGCGAAGCTCGACGCTGACGCGTCAATAGTGATCATCGTCACCAGAACAAAAGACGTGACAGCGAGCGTCATGATCTTGCGAATGCGGTGGGTGGTGTTGCCCTTGAAGAATTGGCTGAGTTGGCCCTTGTTCATGTTGAACAAATTCACAGACCAAAATCACGACGCAACCTACGCAGTCCCAACTAACGCTCAAAATTGTTTTCTCACCGAGTTGATCAGGGAATAGTCTCTTTCAACGGGGTTCGAAAAAGACGATGTTTCCACGTTTTCGACGGCCAAATTGGCGATTAGATGAAGCTGTGCACCCCCGAAGAGGAGCAGGACCCGTGACCCAGTAACAATCAACGCGCCGCCAAAAGGAACTACATAACGGCCGTTCGAGACCGAGCAACTGAAGTTGGAAACTTCAAGTTCTCGAGGCGGTGGAACTCGTCGGGCCGGGGACAAAGATCCGCCCAACGTGGTGACAACAATGCAGAAAGTCCAAAGGATTCAGATTTTGGGACGCTAGCGAGGTGAAGCGGCCGCGCGATCAGTTCGTTTCGCTAGAGAGACTGGTGGGCCGCCCAAGCGTCGCTCACAATGACTTCAAGGTCCGAGCGCTGAAGGTGCCAACCCAGGAGTTCGCGAGCACGCTCGTTGCTCGCGATCGCCGCCGCCGGATCCCCGGGTCGGCGCTCGGTGTAGCGAACTTCGAAGTCAACACCGGTAACTCGTTGCACGGTCTCGGCAATCTGCCGATTGGAGTAACCGACACCAGAACCGAGATTGAGGACGAGTTCCGGATGAACATCGAGAGCCGATATTGCCAGCACGTGGGCTGCGGCGAGGTCGCTCACGTGGATGTAGTCACGAATATTCGTTCCGTCGGGTGTCGGATAGTCGTCGCCGTAGATGTCCAGATGGCTGCGATGACCAGCGGCAACGTCCAACGCAATGGGTATGAGGTGAATCTCTGGGCGATGGCGTTCGGGGTGCGCAATCGTTCCACCCGCAGCATTGAAGTAACGCAACACCGCGGCACGCAAGCGCCCGCACACCACGAGCCAGTGGAGAGCTTCCTCCACCATTCGCTTGGACTGTCCGTAGGGACTATGGGGCTGAATCGATCGACTTTCGTCAATGGGCATCTCGACCTGATCTCCGTACACCGCGCAGGACGACGAAAAGACGAATC
>OBLU010001138.1_pt1 | contig 24838 bp, 23 predicted proteins | sample 1518681 | NCBI WGS metagenome assembly OBLU01 (sample SAMEA3539304, study PRJEB22396) | soil metagenome | biome: tundra; feature: field; material: soil | place: USA | collected 2010-05 | depth 0.15 m
CCGCCGTCGGATAGTAGGCCGCGATGCCGCCCATCCCCATCAGCACCACGTTCGCCCGCATGTCCGCCAGTTGGCCCGCCAGGCGCGCGGCATCCAGGCCCGCATCCGTCTGCCGCAGGTTGGTCTGCACCCAGCGGATGGGCTCCTTCATCCACCAGCCCTCTTGCGCCGCGGCGGTGGCCGCCAGCAGGATCGGGATAAACAGCGATTTTCTGGTCATTGCCGGTCAACGCGCGTGTTTGGCCGGCGGGTTACGGTCGCCGCCGAACTTCTGCTGGTGCCAGTTCGGGTAGGGGAGCGGAATCGCGCTGATTTCGTCGAGGCTCTCCATTTCCGCATCGCTCAGGGTCCAGGTGGCGGCGGCGAGGTTGTCGCGCAGCTGCTGCTCGTTGCGGGCGCCGATGATCACGGTATCGACGCCGGGCTTGCGGACGGCCCAGTTGAGGGCAACCTGCGCGATGGAGACGCTGCGTTCACCGGCGATTTTCGCCAGCGAGTCGACGATTGCGTAGAGGCGTTCCCGGTCGATGGTCCCGGGCGCCTCGAGAGTGTTCAATCGCGATTCCGGGGGCGCGGCCGCGCCGCGGCGGAATTTGCCCGACAGGAGGCCGCCCTGCATTGGGCTCCAGACCATGATCCCGACCTTTTGGTCGAGACCCACCGGGACCAGTTCGTGCTCGGCGTCGCGCGCGATCAGCGAGTAGTTGATCTGTTGCGAGATATAGCGCGCGACGCCCAGCCGTTCGGAAGTGGCGAGCGCCTTCATAACGTGCCAGCCGGAGTGGTTGGAGCAGCCGATGTAGCGTACCTTGCCGGAGCGGATGAGATCGTCGAAGGCGCGCAGGGTTTCCTCGAGCGGCGTGAGCGCGTCGAAGTTGTGGGCCTGATAGAGGTCGATGTAATCCGTGCCGAGACGGCGGAGGCTGGCGTCGCATGCCTCGGTGATCTGGCGGCGGGAGAGTCCGACTTTGTTGGTGCCGGCTGACATACGGTTGAAGCCCTTGGTGGCGAGGACAATGTCCTTTCGGCGAGCGCCCAGCGCCTGGCCGAGGACTTCTTCGGACTTGCCGAACGAATAGATATCCGCGGTGTCGAAGAGATTCACGCCCGCTTCGATGCAGATTTCGACGAAGCGGCGCGCCTCTTCCACCTGCACATTGCCCATGGCGCCAAAGCGTCCCTCACCGCCGAGGGTCATGGTGCCCATGCTCAGCACGGAAACGTCCAGGCCGCTGGCACCTAGCAATCGATACTCCATAGTTGGTCTCCCTTTCTAACTCACTGCCTTCTGGTGAAACTTCTTGAGTCCCAGGTATAGCAACCCGAGGTCGATCACCGCCAGCGCGCCGATCACGAACAGCGTATTCATATGCGGCACCTGCGGGACCAGCGCCCCGCGCAGTCCCTCGCTGGCGTACACCAGCGGGTTCACCAGCACCGCGATGTGCAAAATGGGGAACGACTCCAGCGCGCTCCACGGATAGTAGGCGCAGCCGAACATCATCATCGGCGCCAGCACCAGGCTGAACATCAGGCCGATCTGCGTCTGCCCCACGCTGCAACCGAGAGCCAGTCCTCCCGCCGACGCAAACAGCGCCACCAGGAGCGCCACCAGCAGGAACTCGAATGGCTGGCCGAAATCCAGCTTGACCCCCGACCCCATGATCAGCCACGCCGCCGGAATCACTACCAGCCCCGCCACCATCGCCTGTACCACCCCGGCCACGACCTTCTCCACTGCCAGCCAGCCGATTTCGATCGGCGCCAGCAGGCGGTCCTCAATCTCGCGGGTGAATTGAAACTCGGTAATCAGCGGCATGGCCACGGCCTGCACCCCGGCCAGCACCATGCTGATGGCCATCACGCCCGGCAGCAGCATGCTCTTATAGGCGGCGGGCATGATGCCGCTAGAGGTCATCACCTTGCCGAACACGAACGTGAACAACAGCGGTTGCAGCAGATTCTGCAGCAGCGTGGGGAGCAGATTGCGGCGGGCGACGTGTCCGTCGCGCGCGAGCAGGGCGTAAAACGTTTTCCAGTTCAATCTCGCAAACTCCTTCCGGTGTGATGCAGAAACAGCGTCTCCAGGCTGGGCTCGGCAATGTGCACGTCGCGCAGTTCGAAGCCCGCCGCCTGCGCGGTGTTGACAATGGGTCCGATCAACGTGCCGCCGCGGTCGGCGTACACGTCTGCCGACGCCGGGTCCGGCGAGCGCACCTCTGTAACCCCCGGCAATGTCTTCAAATCCGCCAGCAGTTCTTCCGTGACGCGGTCGAAGCGCAGGCGCAGCAGGTAGCCGCCGGGAATCGCCGCCTTCAGTTCCGAGGGCGTCCCCTGGGCAATGATGCGGCCATGATCGATAATCGCCAGGCGGTCGCAGAGAGTGTCGGCCTCGTCCATGTAATGCGTGGTCAGCACGATGGTCTTGCCGAGCCGGTTATAGTCGCGGACGATCTCCCACAACAGCAGGCGCGTCTGCGGATCCAGGCCGGCGCTGGGCTCGTCCAGAAACAGCACTTCGGGATCGTGCATCATGGCGCGCGCGATCGACAGGCGCTGCATCATGCCGCCGGAAAAGGTGCGCACCATGTGGCTGGCGCGGTCCGTCAGCTTGAACTTTTCCAGCAACTCATCGGCGTGCCGCTCCCGTTCGCGCGCGCCCTGCCCGAAGTAGGCGCCGTGAAAAGTGAGGATTTCGCGCGCCGTGAGGGCAAAATCCAGGTTGGGACGCTGCGGCACCACGCCGATCAGGCGCTTGGCCTTGACCTGCTGCTGCCAGACATCGTATTCGCCGATGATGGCGCGTCCGCTGGTGGGTCGCGTTCGCGTGGTGAGAATGCCGATCGTGGTGGACTTCCCCGCGCCGTTGGGGCCCAGAAGGCCGAAGATTTCGCCCGCCCCGATTTCGAAGGAGACGTCATCCAGCGCCGCCAGTTCGAATTTCTTCGGGGTCTTCTCCTTGTTGGCGGAGCGGGCCCCACCGTAGGAAAAGCCCGCCCCGCCCGCCATTGGCGGCGGAGTGGCATAGACCTTGCGCAGATTCTCAATACGAATTCCGATTCCCATGGCTGCCCGGTTACTTTGCGCGTTTGGCGACGAAATCTTCGCTGGCGAAGTCACCCACCTTGCGGTTGAACTTGATCTCGTCGCCGGAAATCGTTCCGGTGTATACGATGCGAATCGGCATATCCTGAAAAGTCAAATTCTCGACGAAAGCGATGGCGTCTCCTTTGGCGGAGCCCTCAGTGATCGGACTTTCGCCAAACTGAGATTTCGCGGTCCCGGTCAACTTCTCCCCGTCCACTTTAAAATCGTAAGTATAGTTCTGCACGCCGATCTGGGTATCGATGGCGGCGGTCCACTTGCCGGCCACGCCGGCGGCGAACGCCGCGGCGCTCACGGCCGCCAGGACGAATAGTGCGCCAATTGCGAATCTGCTGCGGTTCATGCAGCCTCCTGTCACCGTATTATACAGGCGGCGTCAACGCGGCACGGACTGAATCAGTTTGCGGTGCAGTTCGGCCAGCCGCGCGGCATCGAACTTCACCACCTTCCGGTCGTAGGTCATCAGGCCGTTGATTTCGCCCTCGACGTCGGTAGTCTGCGTGTAGATGGCCGCGGACAGACCATTCTTCACCAATGGCGCGAGCATTTCGATCAGGCCTTCATAGGCGCCCTGCAGGCTGGCGCGATCCTCGAAGGTCTTGTAGCCCCAGTTGCGCTTGTCCCACCACAGGTGTCCGGCCAGCGGAAGTCCCAGGCCGCCGAACTCGCCCAGCACGCTCACCCGGTCTTTCATCACGGGGAACATCTCCGGGCCGGGATAGGAGTGCATGTCCTTGAGATCGCCCCAACCGCGATCTTCCCATCCGCTCGGGCCATCCACCAGGCGCGTGGGGTCGAGCGCTTTCACCATCTTCAGAACATCGTTGGTGATGTGCTGGCCCCAGCCTTCGTTGAACGGCACCCACACGATCACGCTGGGCGCGTTGCCCAGGCCGTGGATGACGGATTTCAGCTCGCGCTCCCAACTTGCGCTGATCTCCGGCGGGAACTGCGCGTCCTCCGCGGCCCCCTTGCGGACATCGCTGGGCGGCGTGCGCGTCATGGCGCTGGGCATGTCCTGCCACACCAGGAAACCCAGCTTGTCGCACCAGTAATACCAGCGCGCGGGTTCCACCTTCACGTGTTTGCGCGCCATGTTGAAGCCGAGTTTCTTGAGCGTGTCGATATCGCTGCGCAGGGCTTCGTCGGTGGGCGCGGTGTAGAGGCCGTCCGGCCACCATCCCTGATCGAGGGGACCGATGAGAAACAGCGGCTGGTGGTTGAGGAAAATGCGGTTGGTCCCAGCGGCATCGGCGCGCGCTTCCACGCTGCGCATGCCGAAATAACTCTTCACCGAGTCGCCGGATTTCAGCGTGACCTCCAGATCGTAGAGGGTGGGCGAATCGGGCGACCAGAGTTCGGTCTGGCTGAGCGGGAGCTTCACTTCGGCATTGCTCTTCCCGGTGATGCGGCCCACGGTTTTGCCGTGCAATTTCGCCGTCGCGGTGAAATCCACCGCGTCCGCCGTGGCCACGGTGAGGCGCAGCTGGTGCGCGTCGATATCCGGCGTCATGGCGAGTTCGCGGATATACGCCGCCGGGACGGGTTCCAGCCACACCGTCTGCCAGATGCCGGAGACCGCCGTATACCAGATGCCGTTGGGATTGAGCACCTGCTTGCCGCGGGGCTGGAGCGCGCTGTCGGTGGGGTCCCAGACGGCCACCACCAGTTCCTGCCGGTCGCCCGGTTGCAGCAAGCCGGTGATGTCGAACGTGAAGGCATCGTAGCCGCCCTCATGCCGGCCCGCGGCTTTGCCGTTGACGAAGACCTCGGCGCGCCAATCGACCGCGCCGAAATGGAGCAGCAGGCGCGTGCCCTTAGCTGGTTGCGCGGCGAAACCGCGGCGATACCACAGGCGCTGATCCGGCGTAAGCGGGCGCTTGACTCCGGAGAGCGCCGATTCCACCGCGAACGGCACCAGCAGCTGGCCCTCGAACTGCGCGGGACGGTCTTCCGCCTTGGGCCGGATGGCGTAGTCCCAGAGCCCGTTCAGATTGGTCCACCGGGTGCGCACGAGTTGCGGCCGCGGATACTCGGGGAGGGCGTGGTCGGCAGTGACCTTGTCGGTCCACGGCGTGGTAAGCGGGTTGTCGGCGGGCTTCCAGTCCGCGGCCAACGAGAGGGTGGCGGCGCACACGAAGAGCGCCCCGAGCTGCATACGCATACCAGAATTGTAGCGAAGTAGGACAGACCTCCTGGCCTGTCTTGGGCGAGCCTCGCTCGCCTGGCAAGCTAAAGCATGCCCCACCCATGCTCCGCGGCAGCCTGGAAATGGCCAAACTCCAGGGACAGGCCTCCTGGTCTGTCTCTTCCGGTTTAGACCCTGGCTTTGCCGATGCGGAGCAGTTCTTCTTCGATTTGCCGGTTCACGTTGCCGCCGGAGAACTCGGCCGCCACCCGGATGGCGTTCTTGATGGCGTTGGCGTTGGAAGAGCCGTGCCCGATGATGCACCCGCCGCGTACGCCCAGCAGGGGAGCGCCGCCGTATTCGGAATGGTCCAGGCGTTTGCGGAAACTGCTGAGCGCGGTTTTGGAAAGCGCGTACCCGATCTTGCCGCTGATGGTGGATTCCAGCGATTCGCGCAGCAGTTTCTTGAACATGTCCACCAGCCCCTCGCTCACCTTGAGCGCCACGTTGCCGGTGAAGCCATCGCACACGATGACGTCCACGTTGCCGGCGTAGACATCGCGTCCTTCCACGTTGCCGATAAAGTTGATGTGCAGGCTCTTTAGCAGCGGCCAGGCGGCGCGCGTCAGGTCGTTGCCCTTGTGCTCTTCTTCCCCGATCGAGAGGATTCCCACGCGGGGATTGGGGCGATGCAGAATGTTGCGCGAGTAGATTTCACCCATGACGGCGAACTGCGCCAGCATATTGGCGTCGCAATCCACGTTGGCGCCCACGTCCACCAGCACTACCGGCGTTCCGAGCATCGTCGGGAATACGCCGAGCAGCGCGGGACGTTCCACGCCCGGCACCACGCCTTGCACCATTTTGGCGGTGGCCATGATGGCGCCCGTGTTGCCGGCGGACACGAATCCCTGGGCACACCCATCGCGTACCAGCCGCGAGGCCACGCGCATCGAGCTATCCCGTTTGGAGCGCACCGCCTTGGCGGCGCTGTCTTCCATGGTCACGCGTTCGCTGGCGTGAACGATTTCGATGGGAAGCTCGCGGTAGCCATCGTGCTGTTCCAACTCCCGGCGGACCACATCCTGCTGGCCCACCAGGAGGACCTTCACGCCCAAACTCCCGGCGGCTCGAACCGCCCCTTCCACTTCGGCTTTCGGGGCGTGGTCTCCGCCCATTGCATCCAGCGCAATGGTCAGCATGTCGGGGCGGGGTTACTCCGCAACCACTTCGACAACTTCTCGACCCTTGTACTGGCCGCACTTCGGACAGATGCGGTGGGGAAGTTTGGGCTCATGGCAGTTGGGGCACTCCGAGAGACCGGATGCTTTCAGGGCATCGTGCGCGCGGCGGGTGCTCGTCCGCTTATGGGAGTGTCTACGTTTGGGATTCGGCATATCTCTACCTCAACAGATTTCGTCCAGCTACTGCCCTTTGACAGGGCATTCTCATACTCAGAGCTCCAAATTACGGAGCGCGCCCCAGCGATCGTCCACCGCGGGTTTACAATCGCACGCGGTCTCGTTCCGGTTCTGGCCGCAACCGGGGCAGATTCCTTTACAGGACTCGCTACACACCCGCTGCATCGGCAACGCCAACAGGACTTGCTCCCGGAGGATGTCCTCCAGTTCCAAGCCGTCTTCGTAAAACCCAATTTCCGCTTCGCCAGGGTCGATTTTAACCTCTTCCTCCTCCGGGACATCCGAGGCGGGCCGGTAGTACAAATCGAATTCAGCTTGCAGCGGAAAGCGCACGCGCGCCAGACATCGGTCGCACTGCGCCACCATTTCCACGGTGTAACTCCCCGAGACGCGCATTTGCCCGCCCGATTCCGGCAGTATCTCGGCCGAACCGATGGCGTGCAACGGGGAGCCCTGCTCCAGATCCTTACCCGTGAACTCAATCTGCCCGGACTCGAAAATCTTGTCGAAGCCGATCTTACGCAGCTCCAACTCTTTGACACTAAGGAACATGAGGAAAACCAGAATTGCCGGGCGGAACCACTACATTATAGCAGAGCCGGAGCGGCGTTCCGCTACATAAGACGAGGGTTGTCGAGCTTTGCCTGCCGGCGCAGTCTCGCGGCCTTAGGCCCGCCGCGCCGAATCGATCTCGTCGATCTCCGCGGGCGACAAATGGAATTCCAGCGCGGCTGCAACTCCGGCGACCTGTTCGGCGCTCCGCATGCCGACGATGGCGGCGGTGACCGCCGGATGGCGCAGGGTCCAAGCGATGGCGACTTCTCCGGCGGAACGCCCGTGGCGCGCGCCGATTCGCCTCATCACTTCGGCCAGCGCCAGATTGCGCGAAAGTTGCGGTTCCTGGAAGGCGGGGACGCGGCGGCGGAAATCGTCCTCCGGCAGAGCGGCCACCCGCTCGCGCGTCATCTTGCCGGTCAGCAACCCGGACTTCATCGGCGAATACACGATCACGCCGATTCCGTGCTCCTGGCAGTAGGGCAGCAGGGCGTCCTCGGTCTCGGGGGAAATCGCCGAATAAGGCGGCTGTAACGAGGTGATGGGCGCAATCGCGCGGCACCGCTCCAGTTGGGCAACGGTGCAGTTGGAGAGGCCAATCCAGCGGACCTTGCCTTCCTCCTTCAGCCGTGCCAGCGTCTCCCACCCCTCTTCGAGATCTTCGTCCGGCTCAGGCCAGTGCATCTGGTAGAGGTCGATGACATCCACCTTGAGGCGGCGCAGGCTGCTGTCGCACTCGCCGCGAACGGAATCGCGCTTCAACACCTTTTGAATCTGGCGATTCTCATTCCACGTCCGCGCGCATTTGGTGAACACGTAGGGCTTATGGGAGCGGCCCTCGAGCGCGCGCGCCACCACTTCCTCGGAATGGCCGAGGCCGTAGACGGCTGCTGTGTCGATCCAGTTGACACCGTGGTCGAGCGCCGCGTGGATGGCGGAAATCGATTCGTCGTCATCCTGCGGGCCCCAGGCGAACGCCCATCCTCCGCCGCCCATCGCCCACGCGCCCACGCCGATCGGGGTCAACTCCATGTCGCTGTTGCCGAGCCGTTTCTTGATCATCTCTTCTACAATAACGAAGTTCTCTCGCCGCCTCAAAATTTCCGAATGGCGGCCGATAAGCCCATCATGGATGTGATGAGCGTCGCGCTGGGCGGCATGCAGAATGCCCAGAGCATATTGCAAAGAACGGCGGAGCACATTGCCGCGGTATCGCCGGAATCGTCGGATGCGGTTGACCTTAGCGCGCAAATGATGGCGATGCTCGCCGCCCGGAATCAATACCAAACCAACGCACGCGTGATTCAGACCGCGGACGACATGCAGAAGAAGGTGCTCGATCTGCTGGCCTGATCAACGCTGGACGGTCACTGACTACCCCCGCCAGGCCACGCCCACGTTCAGTTTCTTCTTGGCGTACTCGAAACTGCGCTCCAGGTCGATCCGCTGCTGCTCTTTCAGGGCTTCGTCCATGACCGCCGGCCGCTTCCCCGCCACGTCCTCAATCACCATCGCGCCCATGAACGGGTGGCCGCTCTTGGCCAGCGCCACGAAGCGGGCGAACTCCCAGGCCGGCATCTTGGGAAACGCTTTCCAGAAACTGGCTTCCAGATACGGCAGCATGCGCGGCGGCCGCCCCGTGATGATCTCCAGTTGCATCGACGATTGCGGGCACAGCGCGCGGAACTGCTGCACAAAACGCACCAGATCGACATTGCCGTCGCCCAACGCCACCCACTGGCCGGCGGCGCCGCGCGGGTCCTCGAATACCACCGAATCGCGCACGTGCGTGGTGATCACATAGGGCGCCAGTATTTCCAGCGTCACGAATGGGTCTTCCACACACCAGATCGGGTTGCCCGTGTCGAGGCACGCGGCCACCAGATCCTTGCCCGATTCTTCAATGATGGTCTTCACTTCCCGCGCCTGCATGTCGCCGGAATGATTCTCCAGCGCGATTTTCACTCCCAGGTCCATCGCCTCGGCCCGCACGGAGCGGAACAGCTTGATGGTGTTTTCCATGTGCGCTTCGATGGGCAGCGGACCCAGGCGGTCTTCGCTCGAACCCATATAGCACCGCATCGACAGCGAGCCGACCGCCCTGGACACCTTCAGCCCCTCGATCACTTGTTGGCGCGCCGGCGGGCCGTTCTTATTGAACGCCTTGGAGGATTCGCAGATGCAGCCCATCCCGCTGTCGATCGAAATGCCGAGCCGGGCGGCGCGGTCCTTCACCTTTTGCAGGTTCCCTGGCTCCAGCGGCCCGTAATCTCCCAGCGCGGAAAACTGGATCGTGTCCAGCTTCAGGCCGGATGCGTAGTCCAACAACTGCGTGCCCTTCCACTGGAAGGCGCGCAGCGAATAGGTGTCGAATCCCAGTTTGACAGGCACTTCGGCGGCGGAAGCGGCCGTCATCGCCGCGGCCGCGGCCGGCAGGGTCTGTAGAAACGTACGACGCAGCATGTAGCTACTGTAGCTCACCGCCCCGCCGTCCGGCCGCCCCGGCGTTCGCCGTCACTTGGCATGCTCCTTGCTGTATCAACCGGTATGAACCGCCAAAGTGCTTGTTGTCCAAGGATTTCTTGAGTGGAGGGCGTGCCGATTGGGCACACGGGTGTGACGCCGGGGCATCACACGGCGGCGGTGGAAAGCCTTGCTATAATTGAGGATTCTAGATCCATACATTCAGGTCCAACGACATTGCGCATGAAGTGCTTCTCCATATTCTTGTTTTGCGCGGCCGCGGTATGCGCCGCTGACTTTACCACGGGACAGGCCGCACGGCTGGTGATCGGGCAGACTACCTTCACCTCCCAGGATTCCAACTCCAGCGACATCATTCTCGGAGGGGCCAGTGGGATTGCGTTCGCCGGCGACACGCTGTTCGTCGCCGACTCCAATCGCGTGGGATCCTCGCCGAACAATCACCGCGTGCTCCTCTACCAGAATCTTTCCGGCATGCTGCCGCGTCCCACGGACCAACTCGCCTACAACAGCAAGTGCCCGGTCTGCGTCGGTCAGGCCACGCTCGTGCTGGGGCAGCCGGACTTCACCACGACCACCGAGAACCTGGCCCCCACCAACACCACATTGCGCCTGCCCACCGCGGTGGCTTCCGATGGCGTTCACCTTGTGGTGGCGGACACCGACCACAACCGCGTGTTGATCTGGAACCGCATCCCCACCAGCAACAACGCGCCGGCCGATGTGGTGGTGGGCCAGCCCAACTTCACTACTTCGTCCGTGACGAGCAATACGCCGAGCGCCAAGTCCATGCGCGGTCCTCAGGGCGTTTGGATTCAGAACGGCCGCCTCTACGTGGCCGACACGCAGAATAACCGCGTGCTGATCTTCAACCACATCCCCACCAGTAATGGCGCGGCCGCCGACGTGGTGCTCGGGCAGCCCGATTTCACCACGTTCGTACAGCCCGACCTGACACAGCAGAAGCTTAATGTTACCGCCAGCCTGGTGCTCAACCCCGTATCGGTCACATCCGACGGCGTACACCTTTTCGTCACCGACTTGGGCTACAATCGCGTGCTGATCTGGAACTCCATTCCCACCGTCAATGCGGCGGCCGCCGATGTGGCGGTGGGCCAGCAGGACCTGGTAAGTTCGATCGCTAATAACGCCTTCTCGATCAACCCCACCGACACCACCGTGCCCCCGATACAGACTGCGGTGCTCTGTCCGTTGTCCAACGGCACGGACGTCAACAGCCACCCGACCTACCCGTTCTACTGCAACGCAACCCTGAGCTTTCCCCGCTTTGCGCTGGCGGTGAACAATCGCCTGTTTATCGCCGATGGCGGCAACGACCGGGTGCTGGTGTTCAATCAGATTCCCACCACCAACGGCGCTGTCGCGGACCTGGTGATCGGCCAGTCGCTGGATACCGCCAACTCCACGGGCAACGTCACTCAGGCCTCCGACGCCGCCGATTCCCTGCGCACGCCCATGTCGCTCGCCTGGGACGGCACCAACCTGTATGTCAGCGACGCCTACAACCGGCGCATCACCGTGTATTCGATGGGCGAAAACACAGTCCCCTACTCCGGTGTGGTCAATTCCGCGAGTCTTAATATTCTGTCGAAGGGCACCGTGACCTTTCTTGCAACCATCGCGAGCACGGTCACCACACCCCCAATCCCACCTCCCACGGTTCAAGCGGGAGATGTGATCGATATCAACGTCGGTGGCACCAGCACCACCGACTCCTCAACCAATTTGACCACCATTACCGGCGGCGCCGACTACAAATACACCGTGCTGTCGTATGACACCGTCAGCACCATCATCACCGCGCTGACGAATCTGATCAACGCCGCCAACAGCGGCGCAGGCGATACCAATGTCTACGCGACGCCCGATCTGGCTACCGGGGTCCTGCTGCTCACATCGCGCCTCAGCGGCATCAAGGGAAACGTTACTACATATTTCTGCACCATAACGCCGGTCTCCACTGCCACCACCGCGGGGATCTCGGGAACTACCGGTGGGGCTACCCTTTCCGGCGGTGGTGATGCCGCCTCCCTGGCGCCTGGCACGATCGCCCAGGTGCAGGGCCTCAATCTCTCGTACCATACGGCGTCGGCCGATACCAGCCAGCCGGCGCTGCCCACCAAACTCGGCGGTACCCAGGTCTATTTCAACGGCATCGCCGCGCCGCTGGTGATGGTCTCGCCTACCGCGATCAATGCGCAGATCCCATGGGAACTCGGCGATACGACCAGCATCAACGCCTATGTCCGTTCGGAGAGCGATGACGGTATTGTGATGGTGACCACACCCGTGGCCGTAACCATCGTGGCGGCCAACCCCGGGATCTACTCCCAGCCGGACACTAATCCGTCGATCGGCATCCTCTATCATGCTTCGAGCTACGCTACCGGGATCGTGTCGGTGGACGGAACCGTCACCGCGGGGGACACGGCGACCGTGGGTATCGAAGATCGCACGTACACCTACACGGTGCAAAGCGGCGACACCTTGGACGGTATCCGCAATGCCCTCGTCAACCTGATCAACCTGGATCCGAGGGTCACCGCGACCCCTTCCGGTGAGTTCGACCGCATCATTCTGACTGCGCGGGTACAGGGTCCGGAAGGCAACGGTCTGGCTTATAATGCCAGTGCCAGTGCAACGGCCACCGTGATCATGACTGCGATCGGCAGCAACTTGTGCTGCGCATCCATCGCAAACTCCCCGATCTCCCCGGAGAGTCCGGCGGTTCCGGGCGAAATGATTTATGTCTATGCGACGGGCTTGGGCCTGCCCGTCCTTAACGATGGCAACAAGGGCCTGATTCAAACCGGCACACAGTATCCGGTCGATGGGCCAGTAACCACTCCGGCCAGTTTCGTGAACGCGATTGCCGGCGGCAAGACCGCGGATGTGATCTCAGCCACGCTTCTGCCCGGCAGTGTGGGGCTGTACCAGGTGCTGCTCCACCTTAATCCGGACCTGGTCACCGACCCATACGCGCAACTGACCATCGCGCAGGATGTTTTCGTGAGCAACATTGTCACAATGCCAATTGTGACTGGCCAGTAAAAGGCCGCCTGCTATCCTTTAATACCCGGTCCATGGCAGTTTCTCCCGTTTCGCGTAAATCTCACCCACCCGGCGGCGCACCGCCGCCGGGACCAAGTGCTCCCAGGATTCGCCCTTGCCGATGCGCGTGCGTACTTCGCTTGCCGATACGTGGTCAAAGGCACCATTCAGTTCCAGGCGAGCACAAGAACTCAGCAGGCGCTCCGATGGGCAATACTCGCCGGAACGTGCGGCAACCAGCAAATCAAACTGCTTGAGCAACTCCAGGAAACCCCCGGGGCTGCCGTAGTCCCAGTTGGCGATACGTTCCGCGGCGTCGCGTCCGCACAGAAAACTCAGCCGGACATCCGTCCCGTATGCCTCGCGGCATTCACTGGCGATTTCCGCGAACAGGCCGCCCTCGCAGGCGGCTACCGAGAACCGCGGCTCTCCCTCCAGGGCCATGCCCAACAACTCAACGCGCTGCTCGAAAGATGCGCCGGAGTATGTCTTGTGGGGGAATTGGCGCGGCAAAACGAACACAACTTCATCCACTACCGTCAGGGCGCTTTCCGCCAGCGCCACATGTGCCACAGTTACCGGGTTAAATGTACCCGGAAACACTCCGATCCGGTACGGCTTTTCCCTGGAACGCCGGAAAAACTCCATCTTGACTAGTAATACCAAATCAGACGAGCCGATCCGATAGCGTGAAATGCCCCGCTTTGTCCCCTCATACGCTGGGAGACAGATGCGAAGTATGGCGCAACTCAACACCTGGTCCACGATATCGGCCTGGTTGCGGGCCTAAAAACACGACGGGCGCAGGATTGCTCCCGCGCCCGTAATCGTTCCGGATGGTGTTTAGGCGGCCAGCAGTTCCAGGCTGTCGCCAGTTTCGACTTCGAATTCGTGGCGGTCGGCCGCTTCCTGGCACTTGATGCAGTACTTGGTCCACGGTACCGCATCTAACCGCTTGATTTTAATGTCCTCTTCGCAGTGCATGCACACACCGTAGCTGCCGTCGGCGATGCGCACCAGCGCACCCTTCACGTTGCGAAGCAGGTTGGATTCCCGGTCCAGGTTGCGAATTGCCAGTTCCCGCTCTCCGGCAAGTTGCACTTCATCAATCGCATCCGGGGTTTTTTCGATAGCGATGTCGTCCCGGTTTCGGAGCCCGGCGGCAAGTTCCGCCTGCTTGGCTTCCAGCATCGTTTTGTACTTTTTGATTTCGGTCTGAGTCATGGTGTCCATCTCCTCTTGAGGCGGAGTTTGTTCTTTTTATTTGTTGTCTTTAGCGTGGTCTGCCACCGCAATCATATAGACGAAAAAATGAGGCAAAGGTTTCACCCCCTGCACCCCCCCGATGGGGCCACTCACTCGCCGATTCTGTCCCAGTAACACCAGCACGGTTTCTGATCCTTGCAATTCAGGTGCCAAAGCTGCGCAACCTGAAAACGACTGCCGCGGTTTGCCCCACGCAGCATCATACGATACCCTATATCGGCCAAATGCTAGAATTCCTCTTTAGACAACACGCAATTATTAATCGCGCAAATACTAAGTGAATCTACTAACGAGAATTCTCAATTTCCGGTTCCCCGCTCTGGCTGCGTGCCTCCTGTTTCTCCTGTCGGGCAGTGCCTTCGTGTCCCGTTTGGGCATTCAGAACGATGAAGCCCTCTTCGCTAACGGGATCTTCAAGCCCTACGCCGTCGCCTACATCTACCCATATGGCCGCTCCGGACTGCCTCTGATGCTCATGAGCTACCTGGGGACTCTGAAATCCTGGATCTACCGCCCCATATTCCAGGCATTTGGCACCGGCGTATCAGCCATGCGAATCCCCATGCTGCTCGCCGGAGCCGCCAGCGTCTGGCTCTTCTACCTGCTCCTGGACAGGATCGCCGGACGGCGCGCCGCGCTGTTTGGCTGCGCTCTGCTGGCCACCGATTCCCTCTATCTGCTCACCACCTGCTTCGACTGGGGTCCCGTCGCCCTGCAACACCTGCTGCTCGGCTCCGGCATGTTGCTCCTGCTCGGATTCTACCAGCAGCGCAGTCCTCTGCGGCTCGCCTGCGGGTGTTTCGTGCTGGGCCTGGCAATGTGGGATAAGGCATTGGCAATATGGATGATAAGTGGCATTGGCCTGGCTCTGGTGATGGTATTTCCAAGACAGATTGCCGGCGTGATTACCCTCCGGCGGGTGGCCATCTCCGTCCTGTGTTTCGCGCTCGGCGCCCTGCCGCTGATGGTTTACAACATCGAGAAACCCCTGGCCACCTTCCGCGGCAACACCTCCTGGGATACCAGCGATCTGGCCGGCAAAGGCCGCCTGCTGGCCGCCACCGCCCGCGGCAACGCCCTCTTCGGCTGGCTGAACAGCGAAGCGTGGCAAACCAGTGATCCCCACATGCCGCGGGGCGCCGTGCAAGCCGCATCTGCCCGGATTTCGGCACTTGCCGGGCACCCCCGGCACTCCCTGTTGCTCTACGCGTTCGGCCTGGCGCTGCTGCTGGCGCCCCTGGCCCGCGGCCACGGCCTGCGGGCGATTCTGTTCGCCCTGCTGGCCATGGCGCTTGCCTGGATCCAGATGGCCGTCACCGCCAACGCCGGTGGCAGCGTACATCACGCCATTCTCATCTGGCCGCTGCCGCAAATGGTCATTGCCATCTCCTTTGCGGCTGCCTCCAGGCGCCTGCCTGCTGCCGGTATCCCGGCACTCGCCGTGGTGCTGGCAGTGTTGATGGTCTCCGGACTTCTGGTGACCAACGAGTATTTCGCCCTGATCGTGCGCAACGGCGGCAGCCAAAACTGGACCGACGCCATTTTCCGGCTCGCCGATTACATGAAGAGTACTTCACCAGGCAACGTGTTCTGCATGGATTGGGGCATCATGGACAGCACGCGCCTGCTGAGCCGCGGCAAACTGCCGCTCCGCGTGGGCACGGATCCCATCAACAAGCCGGCTCTCGGCGATGCCGACCGCGAATACCTGAGCCGGACAATCTCCGCCCCCGGTTCCGTTTTCATCAATCACACGAAGGATTTTGAGTTCTTCCCGGGCGTCAACGGCAAGCTCGTGAAATACGCCGCCGATGCCGGCTACCGGCGCGAAGTGATGGCCGTGATCCCCGACAGTAACGGACGCCCGGTCTACGAAGTGTACCGTTTTGTCGTCCAGTGAACCTTGAAGCCTGCCTGCGCCGGGTCAATGAAAAAAGGGTTTGCGTTACAATAGACAGGTAGCAGATGCTGAAGCGCTTCATCCTGTGGGACGTTCCGCGTGCGAGCTGGCAGTACGATGTGATCGTCGCCGTCATCCTCGCGTTCATTTTTCTCACCCCGCGCGACTGGTTCCGCGATCAGCCCCGCATTCCGCACGCCAGCAGCATCGCCTTGCTGCCGTCGGAAAACGGGATGTCGGTTTTCTTTGTCGATGCGCAGTTACTGGACGGAACCGCCGAGAATCAGCGCGTCGCCAAGCTCACCGCGGCCTTGCGGTCCCGCATGAGCAACCGGAACCTGTCGGTCACCCGGGTGGAGCCGATTCTCGATTCGGAAGGCGAACTGCAAGGGTACATGGCGTTTGCGCGTCAGTGAGCGTACTCCGTCGCAGTCCGGTCCGATTAGAGGAGTTGGTGTGTCCATGACATGGTTTCGTACTTTGTTGGTTCTGAGCGGTGCCCTGCTCTCTCTCGCGGCCGCGGGCCTTGGCGCGCCGGCCGCCGACCCCGCGCTGGACGCGGTACTGGCACGTCTGGATCAGGCCTCGGCCAACTTCAGGGGGCTCACCGCCGAAATCCGTAAGATGTCGCACACCGACGTGGTGAACGTGGACGACGTGAACTCCGGCACGATCATAGTGAAGCGTGTCAATTCGCACGATACCCGCATTCGCATCGAATTGACCGACCCCCAGCAGACTGTGACCATCGGCGCCGGCAAAGCGCAGGTATTCAAACCTAAAACCAATGAGGCCGACGAGGTGGAACTGGGCAAGAACCGCGGCCTGGTGGACCAGTTCATCCTTCTTGGATTCGGCAGTAACTCGGCCGACATCAAGAACGCCTATTCTGTGACGTTGGGAGGGGCGGATTCCGTCAACGGCGAAAAGGCCACCCGGATTGTATTGCTGCCGAAGGACCCCGAAGTGCTGAAGCATATCAAGAGATGCGAACTCTGGGTTTCCGACAAGGGGTTGACCGTACAGCAGAAGTTTCACACCGGCGGTGGCGACTACGTGCTCTCCACGTACTCAGGCATGAAGTTGAACCCCATTATTGCCGATAAGGATTTGAAACTCGAGCTTCCCAAAGGCGTCAAGTTCGGCAAGTTGAAATAGGCATGGAGCAGACCAAGACCAGTTCGTACCGTTTGGAATACCTGGACTGGGTGCGCGGCATCGGCGCCGTCATCATGCTGCAGGGCCACGTGTTCCACTCCTTTTTGCGGCCCGAACTCAAGACCACCGGGGCGTATACGTTGTCGCAGTTCGTGGGCGGCATGCCGCCGGCCCTCTTCCTGTTCCTCACCGGCATTACGCTGGCGTTCCTCATGGACAGTATTGAGCGCAAAGGCCTGGCGCCCCGCCGGCGCGTCCTCGAATCGCTGCGCCGCGCCGGCTATCTGTTCTTCCTCGCTTTCGCCTTCCGCCTGCAACTCTGGGTCTTCGGGATGCCGGCGCCCTGGCAGGGCCTGTTCAAAGTGGATGTGCTGAACTGCATGGGGATCTCGATCGCGCTGCTCTCCGTGATGGCTCTGTTCAAGACGAAGGAACGGATTCGCCTGTGCGCGGTGCTCGGCCTGGCCATCGCGCTGCTCTCCCCGGTGATCTCCGAAATGGACTGGTCCGGCGTGCCGTGGATCGTCCGCAACTACATCATTCCCGACTATAATTCCTTCGGTATCTTCCCCTGGGGCGCCTACCTGGCCTTCGGTGTGAGCGCCGGCAGCGTGATTCGCGCCATCCCGCGCGACGCCACCGAACGCTGCATGCAGTGGGCGGCGCTGCTCGGCGGCGTGCTGATCCTGGCCTCCCAGTACATGGCGAATTCCTCGTTCACTATCTACGCCAAATCGGAGTTCTGGCTGAACAGCCCGGCGCAGGTGCTGACCAAGGTCGGCGTGCTGTGCCTGATGATTTCCCTTGCCTTCCTCTGGACGCGCTATGGCGCGGGTGATGGCTGGAGTTGGGTTCGCCAGTTCGGCGTCACCTCGCTGCTGGTCTACTGGGTGCACATCGAACTGGTGTACGGCCATGCCGCGTGGCTTTTCAGGGACAGCCTGACGGTTCCGCAGACCCTGTTCGCCGCCGTGGCGATGATCCTGCTGATGCTGGCGATTTCCACCATGAAGACCCACCGCGAAAAGTGGCTGGGTGTCCTCTCCAACCTGGGCTGGAGCTTCACACCCCGCCCCGATTCCGCCGCTGGGGACTAACTCCTCCGACGTAATGGTGGCGCAGGCACTGGCCCAGGGGTTGTGACACGGTGTCGAACCAAGAGCGTCCCCATGAGTGGGGACGCGGCAGGGGGTGCCCCCAGGGCCAGTGCCTGCGGCACGGATCGCCTGGCTTATTTAGGCGGATCGGGAATCTTAAAACCAACGTAAGTTCCGGCGCTGATGCCCATCAATCCAAGAAGCGTCGCGCTGAAATCCGGCATTGCCAGGCTTTGATAGACACCAACGACAAAAACAAAACCCAGAACAATGGTCCATCCCGCCATTTGGAAACGGTGAAAACTCACGCCGGTTTCATCTCGCAGGATGTCCAGCAGGAAACCTTCCGATGCGCCGGGTGGCGACGGGAGATTGCCCAGGGCGGTGTTGACCTGGGCCAGGCGCGCCTGTTTCTGGATCTGTTCCGTTTGCAGCACGGTTGGATCGGCGGCCACGGCGGCGACCGCGGCGATGGCGGACGGTAACGTGGCCAGCCGCGCCAATAGCGCAGTTTGTTCGTTGGCCAGCGACTGCCGCTGGTCGCGCTTGCTCGAATCCACCACCAGGGCGCCCATGGCGGTACCGGCGCTAATCCCCATGAGGATCAAGGCGCCGCTCGTCAGCGAGTCCCGGTCGCCCGTCACCATCCAGATGTAGTTATAGGCAGCCAGGATCACAAAAAACCAGAAAGCCATCTGGCTGCGGCCCAGGCTGAACGCCAGCTTGGGTCCGCCGGAAGGACTTGGCGCATCGCGCAGAATATCACTCTTGTGAGCCAGCAGGAAGAAGACCACCAGCAAACCGAAAAGGAAGACCACGATCAGCCAGCTATACGAAGGGAACACCTGCATCCTCGCCGCCGCAGGCCCAAAATAGGGAGGATTTCCGCCGAGCGCCACGCCCACCGAGATTGTCAGATTACTTTTAGCGCGACTGAGCAAAGCGTTCCAGGCGTCGCGATTCGCCTTGCTGTCGGGTTGGTCGCCGTCTAAACGCTTCAGATCGAAGGCCAGCTCTTTGTACTGGGTGTCCGGGCCTCTGGGCGTGAGGCCCTTCATCACTCTGCCATCCAATACCAGCACGAGTTCCGATGGCTTGTTCTTAGGGTCCGCCATCCATTCCCGAAGGTTGGTGAAGGTGACCGCGAGGGTATCGCCAGGTTCGCAGATTTTCGATTGCGCATTGCCGTTGGTTGGCTGCGCGCCGCCATCTCGGCAGTGGGCTTCCGCCAGCGCCAGATCGGGAACAATCGCAGGCGCAGCGGCTCCCGCCGCCGTTGCCGGCGCCGCCGTGGCAGGCGCCGCTCCGACCGCGGTGGGCGGCTGGGCGAGAAGCGTCCATGCGTTCAAGGTGAGAACGGTGAGTATCGGCAGCGGTCGCAACATGTGAATTGCCTCACAAGACGGAATCCTGACAATACTATGCCTGTATCGATGGCGAGTCAACCGCCATTTTCAGACCGCAGTTTTCAGGAGAGGGACCTTTGGAAACATGGCCAGCAAAGTCATCGTGCTGGTGAAGGCGACCCTGCACTTCTCGAACGTCCCGTCCTCGATTTGGCTTCCGTCCTCCAACAGACCCAACCCACGAACTACCTGATGGAAATCGGCAGGACCCTAACGGCAGCTGGTATACAGCGTGCAGTTATCTCCTTCGCTTCATGACGTGCAGGGTTTTCAACGCATCTTTCAGGCAAACCCGCTTGCGCGGGAAGGGGAGTTCGGGCATTCTTAAACAGAAGCCGCGATTTTTATTTGAAATCGGGGACACGGAACTGAAAGGCGAAGCGCATGGCTGATATCAACCTCACCCAAGAAGAAGCTGATGCGCTGATGGAAATGGAAAAGCGCGCGGTCGATGAGCAGGAATGGTTGTTTCCTTCTCCAGGAGACAGTATTGCGATTCCGCTAACCTCGGTGGATAAGCGGGAAAGCTTCATGCTCGATGTGACCCGTGCTCAAATTCGGCTCACGAAAGCGACATATCAGAACCGGGCAAGAGCCGCTATCATACTGATGCGACTGGACCTGGACGGCCCACCGCACCGCAATCCGGACGGTGAAGAAATCTCATGCCCGCACCTCCACATCTACCGCGAAGGCCACGCCGACAAGTGGGCCATCCCGGTGCCCGTTGACAAGTACACGAATCCGTCCGATGTTTTCGTAACGTTCGAGGAGTTCATGCAGCATTGCAACATCACCGAACCGCCGCACATTCAGAAGGGGCTGTTCTCATGAGTATGGTTTTGGAGATCGAGAAGCTTCTGAACGACTATCGCGCCTGGCTGAAAGACAAAACAACGCTGCGTGAATTGAACGGTTCCTGGGTGGAAATCACGACGCCATATCTTGACCGGCACAACGACGCGCTGCAAATCTACGCCCGCGCGGAAGGCGGCGGCTACATTCTGACGGATGACAGCTACACCGTTCACGATCTTGAAGCGTCCGGCTGTAATCTCCACACGGAGAAGCGGCAGGATCTCTTGAAAATGACGCTGAACGGTTTCGGCGTGAAGCTGCACAACGAAGCCCTGGAAGTGCCTGCGACCGCGGACAATTTTCCGCTACGCAAGCACAGCCTGATTCAGGCCATGCTTGCGGTGAATGATCTTTTCTACCTCGCTAAGCCTGTAGTGGAGAGCCTGTTTTTCGAAGACGTGGTCGATTGGCTGGACGCCAACGAAATCCGCTACACGCCCAAGGCGAAGTTCACCGGTATCAGCGGGTATGACCAGCTGTTTGACTTCGTGATTCCGAAGTCCCGGAAACAGCCGGAGCGTATCCTGCAGGCAATCACGCGACCGACCCGGGAAACGGCCCAATCGTTCATCTATGCATGGGCCGACACCCAGAAAGTGCGTTCTCCAGGGTCCAAGGCCTACGCCGTTCTGAACGATGTCGAGCAGACCATTTCGGGCGGGGTCATGGACGCGCTTCGTAACTATCAGATTTATCCGGTGCCGTGGAGCGCCCGTGCGGAGGTTGTCACAGAATTAGCGGCTTGAGCTTGAGGCGCATCTCCCCGCCATCCCCCGCACAGATGTTACAGTCGAATTGTGGCGTTTTCCCGCGTAATCTGGATCGTTCTCGACAGCGTTGGCATCGGCGAAATGCCCGATGCCGCGGACTATGGCGACGCGGGCAGCGACACGCTGGGCAACATCGCCCGCGTTCGCGGCATCAAACTGCCGAACCTGGCGCGGCTCGGCCTGGGCAACATCATGCCGCTCACCGGCATCGGTCCTGTCGCGGCACCCGAAGGCGCCTACGGCAAGTGCACCCTGGCGTCGCCCGGTAAGGACACAACCACCGGGCACTGGGAAATGGCCGGCATCCACCTCGCCAGGCCTTTCCCTCTCTACCCCAATGGCTTCCCGCCCGGCGTGATGAGCGAGTTCGAACGCCGCACCGGGCGCCGTTCCCTCGGCAATAAGGCCGCCAGCGGCACCGAGATCATCAAGGAACTCGGCGCGGAACACATGCGCACCGGATCTCCCATCGTCTACACCTCCGCCGACAGCGTCTTCCAGATCGCCGCCCACGAGGAAGTCATCCCGCTCTGGGAACTTTACAAAATGTGCGAGACCGCGCGCGAGATACTCCACGGGCCAAACGAGGTGGGCCGCGTGATCGCGCGCCCCTTCATCGGCGCTCCCGGCAGTTTCACGCGCACCTCCAACCGCCACGATTACGCCGTGCCGCCGCCCAAGGGGATGCTGCTCGATCAACTCCACGAGCGCGGCGTGCCGGTGCACGGCGTCGGCAAGATCTTCGACATTTTCCTGGGGCGCGGCGTTTCGGATTCCAGCAAGACGCGGAACAATACCGAGGGCATGGCACAGACCCTGGAAGCCATGCGGGAAACCGAGCGCGGCCTGATTTTCGTCAACCTGGTCGATTTCGACCAGAACTACGGCCACCGCAACGACGTGGAAGGTTATGCCGCCGCGCTCGAACAGTTCGATGCGTGGCTCCCCGAACTGGAAAGCCGCTTCGCCGATGGCGATCTGGCCATCCTCACGGCCGACCATGGCTGCGACCCCACCACGCCGTCCACCGATCACAGCCGCGAGTACGTGCCGCTGCTCGCTTTCGGTCCCAAAGTCCACGCCGGCGTCAATCTCGGCGTGCGCGGCACGCTCAGCGATATCGGCCAGACGGTCGCCGAAAACTTCGGCGCGCGGCTGGAGCAAGGCCACAGCTTCTTAGAGCAAATCTTATGAGAACACCTGTTATGTCGGGCAATTGGAAGATGTACAAGACGCCCGCGGAAACCACTGCATTCTTCGAGAAATTCCGGCCGCTGGTCGAGAAGTCCTCGCATTGTGAGATCGTGATCTGTCCTCCCTTCACGAATCTCGCCGCGGCCGTCGATGCCGTCAAAGGTTCCCACATCCGCGTCGGCGCGCAGAATATCGGCTGGGCCAAGGAAGGCGCCTTCACCGGCGAAATCTCCGGCCCCATGATCAAAGCCGTGGGCGCCAGCCACACCATCATCGGCCACAGCGAACGCCGCCAGTATTTCAACGAGACCGATGAGACCGTCCTCAAACGCACCCAGGCGGCGCTCGAATTCGGCCTTACCCCCATCGTCTGCGTCGGCGAACTCCTGGCCGATCGCGAGAGCGGCAACACCGAAACCGTGCTCGCCGCCCAGTTCCACAAGGGCATCGCCGGCCTCACCGAACAGCAGTTCGCCAAGATCGTGATTGCCTACGAACCCGTCTGGGCCATCGGCACCGGCAAGACCGCGACCCCCGAGATCGCCGCCGATACCCACCGCGCCATCCGCGCCCAGGTGCGCGGCAAATTCGGCAAGGATGCCGCCGATTCGGTCCGCATCCTCTATGGCGGCAGCGTCAAACCGGACAACGCCAAAATCCTCATGGCGCAGCCCGAAATCGACGGCGTCCTGGTCGGCGGCGCGGCCCTCGACGCGGTGTCGTTCGCCTCCATCGTCAACTTCTAAGTTCCGTGGCCCATGCCTGCCGACATCTACGATTGGATCGCGCAACTGAAATCCGATCAGTGGGTGCTGGATGTCGGCGCGGGGCAGGGAAGTTTCCCGGGCGCCGAATACTCTTGCGCCTGGCTGGCCCTGGACGACAACCCGGCGGCGTATTCGACCGTGGTGCGCTACAGCCGTGTCGTTGGCCGGGGCCATCGGCTTCCGGTTCGCGACGGCAGTATCGATCTGCTGATTTCCCATCACTCCCTGGAGCACCTGGCGCCCCTGGACGAGACGCTGGCCGAGATGGCGCGCGTTCTGAAGCCCGGCGGGAAGTGTTTCATTTCCGTGCCCAATGGCTACGGCTTCTGCGACGCCGTGTATCGCCTGGTGTTCTTGGGCGGCGGTCACGTCAACCGGTTCCGTAAGGGCGAGTTGATTCGCCTCGTGGAACAGCGCCTCAATGTTCGCCTTGTGGCGTGGCAGAAGCTCTATTCGTCCTTTGTTTACCTGCACAAGCTGATGGCGTTCCTGGAGAGCGCGCCCAGGGGTTTGCCGCGTCGCCAGAAGTTGATCGGGTGGCTACCCAAGGGCTCGGTCGGATTGGTTCAGCGGGCGCTCTATGTGGGCGCGCGCCTGCTGGACCGCTGGTTGCGCACGGATCTCGCCGTCTACGGGTGGGCGTTTTTCTTCGAAAAGCCCTCCGGCCAGCCGGTGGTGGAACAGCCGGGCTACGTCAATGTCTGCCTGTACTGTGGTACCGGCCAGGGTGCGGCGAGCGCTCAGCGCACCGGCCGGTTGAGTTGCCGTTGCCAGAATTGCAGCCGGACTTACCCTTTCACGCGCCCGTTCCGAAACACGGTGTAGACATGTGGGGCAGGTTGCTAACCTGCGCGCCGGTTGTCCTACCGGCGCAATTGGCGGGTTGCCGGGGTACCCTCCGGGTCCGCCGCAGGATTCCATCCTGCCCCACAATCGGGCTGTCCCTAATTTCCGCCGCGTCCCCCGGTGGGAGCGCCTGTCGGAGCCCCGCCTTCGCCGCCGCGGCCACCGCGCCCCGGCTGCGGAGCAGGCAGCGGTTTGCGCGGCAGTTTCTCCGGCCGCACCGCCGTCAGGTACACCATCGACGCTTCAATCGCCGACATCTGCATCATGTCCGTCGCCTGTAAGCGGTCGTATGTGTCCATGTTGGTGTGGTGCGTGCGCGTCTCGTAATCCATCGTGTCCTGGATGAACTGGAAGCCCGGCAACCCAACGCCGTCGAACGCCTGGTGATCCGTGCCGCCCGTGTTGCGGATGGTGATCGTCGTGGCGCCGAGGTCCTTGAAGGGCTCCAGCCACTTCTCGAAGATCGGCCGGCACATTTCGTTGCCTTGCAGGTAAATGCCGCGGATCTTTCCGGTCCCGTTGTCGATATTCCAGTAGCCCGCCACCTTCTCGTGCTCCGCGGTCGGCTTCATCACCGTGGGATCCGCGAAGTGCTCCTTCACGTAAGCCCGCGACCCCATCAGGCCTTCTTCTTCTCCGCCCCACAGTGCCATGCGCACCGTGCGGTCCATGTTGAGGTTCAGGGTTTTCAAAACGCGCGCCACTTCCATGGCGATCGCGCTGCCCGCCCCGTTGTCGGTGGCGCCCGTGCCGTAATGCCAGCTATCGAAGTGGCCGCCCACCATCACCAGTTCGTCCTTCTTCGCGTTGC
>OBLU010001140.1_pt1 | contig 24826 bp, 19 predicted proteins | sample 1518681 | NCBI WGS metagenome assembly OBLU01 (sample SAMEA3539304, study PRJEB22396) | soil metagenome | biome: tundra; feature: field; material: soil | place: USA | collected 2010-05 | depth 0.15 m
GCCGTCGACTCGTCAACGGAATGGGAGTCCCATTCACCGGTCAAGGTCTTCACGCAGCGCTTCGCCACCGCCAGGGCCGAATTACAGGCGCCCAACGGCGGGAACTCCGTTTGGAACCTCGATAGCTTGATGCCGATGGTGGGCCAGCGGGGCTTGTTGCCATCGACCCGATCGAAGGCGCGAATGGGAAAGTTCTCCAGCAGCCCCCCGTCGACCCAGGTCTGGGTGCCGGCGGCGTAGTGGACCACGGTCTCGCCTCCTCCGGTGCGGGGAAGGGTGACCCTCGCGTCCTTGGACCTCATGAGCACCGGTTCGAAGAAGAAGGGAATGGACATCGAGGCCCGCACCGCGTCGACCGGGTCCTGGGTATCGGGATCGCAACCGTATAAGGGGTAGTCCCAGGGTAGGCGCACCAACAGGCCCCGCGTGATGTCCGAAGTGTGCACGACCAAGCTGTAGCCCCTGCCGGGCTGGACGCTGGCCTGCGGATCGGACGCGGGGTCGAAGCAAAGGTCGCCGAAGGTCTTGACGCCCAGTTCATCGTGCAGTATGGGCCGGAGCCACTCGGTGAGATAGTCGCCCGAGAAGATCCCCTTGCGGTGGGTCAACGTGGCCCCGCCGGCGATGCGGTCGCCAACCCTTCCACCCACGCGCTCGAGAGTCTCGCGCCACCTGTCCTTGGGCATGAATTTCAGGAAGTCGAGCGAGGCAATGAGGCTGCGTAGCCGCAACATCGGTTGACCGGACTTCGAAAGAGCGGCCACCAGCGCCGCGGCGATGGCCCCCGCACTGGTGCCCGCGACGGCGCGGAAGGAGTAGCCGGCCTCGTCGAGGACCATGATGGCGCCCACCAGCCCAAGCCCCTTGACTCCGCCACCCTCGAGGGCCAAGTCGGCCACCAGTTTCGGTGGTTCCTGGCCGTCCCGCCAACCGTCGGTGGCCAGCAGTTTCTTGGCCGCCTCGTCGAACCGGATTTGCAGCGCCTCACTGCGTTGGTAGCCCCTCGGTGCATCGGAGAGGAAGATATCGTTGTCCATCGGGCCCCCGTCCAGGAATTGGCCGGGCGTACTACGAAAAGTCGCCGCCAATCAGAGCGAGCCTATTTCGATTCTGCGGGCGAGGCCGTACTTCTTTTAGGACCAGCGCTCAATCTCCTCGTCGAGCAACGCTCGACCGTGTTGGGCGTCGACGGTGAAGCGCTCGAGCAGGGGATGGGCGACCTCGTAGGCCGCCCGTACCTCCGCGAAGTTTTCGGCCGTCGCCCCGAGCGGCCTCAGCACCAGCCAGTTCCACAACTGCTCACCGTGCAGGGGCAAGGTCATCGAGGTGATCTGCTGGGAGCGTTCTTCGTCGCCACGGACGTGGGCCAGATAGGCAAAGCTCTGGACCAGGGTCGAACTGACCTGTGGTTGACGGGCTACTAACTCCTTGGCCTCTTTGGCCAGCGATCGGGCCACCTCTTCGGGCCCTAATTGGTGGGCCATGACGGCGTGAGAAATGGCGAGATTGAGGTGGCCCCACTGGGATCCGTTGGGAACCTCCGAGAAGGAGGCGACGGTAATCTCGGCCTCTTTCAGTTGGCCCTGGGCCAGTTGCGCCCAGGCCCGGTTGGCCTCGATCAAGTGGCGGTAGCCGGCGCTGGGTACCTTCATGGCCGCCTCGAATCGCTTGAGGGCCTCGGGGTAGCGCAGCATGAGCACGTCACACCAGCCCAGCTGGAAGTCCATGAGCCCTCGCACGTTGGCGCCGAAGTGGTCCTGGGCCAGCCCGCGGGCCGTCTCGAAGCGTTGGACCATGCCCACGTGGTCGCCGAAGACCCCCATGGTGATGGCTTCGACGAGCATGGCCCAGATGACAAAATCACTGGGCTCTTCCTCGTTGATCGAGAGGGCGGTCTGGACCGCCGCTGCCGCTCCACCCAGTTCACCGAGCCAGAGCAACTCGTAGGCTAAAGAGGCGCTCACGTTGATCCGGTCCCGTGGGGTGAGATCGGCCGGAAGCTTCAGACAGTCGATGACCAACTGGACCTCGCCGCGCCGGGCGCCCGCTTCGTGGTTGATAGCGGCGATCCGAGCCGTCGCTTCGGGCCGTCCCCGTTCGAAGGCCCAGGTCGCGGCGGAGCGAAAGTTCTCGTACTCCGAACCGGTCCTGGTGGCCGTCTCGAGCGAGATCCAGTTCTCCAGCGAGGTCCCGGCGGGATCGTTGTAGAAGTGTTCGAGGTGAAGGTCACGGGCGGCGTCGGCTCGGCCGGCGGCGATGAGCCGGGAGAGGGCGAAGAGGCGGATCGTCTCTAAGAGTCGGTGACGGACGTGACCTCGGATGTCACGGATGACGTCGACCAGCGACTTCGCGACCAGCGAATGCACGAAATCGATCGCCTCGAACTCGGGAATGTCGGCGATGGCCGCCACGTCAGTGATGGAGAAACCGCCCTGGAAGACCGAGAGCGTCTGGAGCAGTGACTGCTCGCTCTCGGAAAGCAAGTCGTAGGACCACTGGACCGCCCCTTCGAGCGTGGCCTGGCGCTGACGGCTGAGCCGGGACCCGCCCGAGAGCAGACGGAATCGATCGTCCAGACGACGTCGTACCTCGGAGAGCTCCATGCTGCGGGTCCGCGCGGCCGCCAGTTCAATGGCGAGCGGTATCCCGTCCAGGCTTTTGACGATCTCGTCGATGAGTGACGTGGTGGCCTCATCGACTGGCATCGTGGCCCCGGCCGCGGTCGCGCGCTCCAAGAAGAGCTTGACGGCCGAGGACCCGTCGCCGGTAGAGAGCGACGGAACCATCCAGGTGAACTCGCCCTCCACTTCGAGCGATTCGCGGCTGGTGGCGATCATCCGGATTTGGGGAGCCTTGGCCAGGAGCTGGTCGAGCAACTCCGCGACGGCGTCCACCACCTGCTCTCAGTTGTCGACCACGAGCAGGGCCTCACGCGGAGCCAGGTAAGCCGCGATCTGATCGACGGCCGCGGGTGCCGGGGTGATCGCCAAGCCCAGTACCGAGGCGAAGGCCCCGGGAAGCGCGGCGGCGTTGGTGATCGTCGAAAGATCAATGAACCAGACGCCGCCCGGCAGGGCCGGCACCTCTCGGTAGGCCGCTTCGATGGCCAATCGGGTCTTGCCACAGCCACCGACGCCCACCAAGGTGACGAGACGGTGTTTGCCCACCAAGTGACGGACCTCTTCGACGGACTCCTCGCGACCGATGAGTGACGTTCGCGGTGAGGGGAGCGAGACGATGCCGGCACCGACGCTCCAGAGCGGCGGAAAGGAATGGGTGCCCAGTTGGTTGAGGTGGACGCGGTGTTCGATGTCGCGCAGCACGTGGTTACCCAGGTCGGTCGTGGCCACTCCCGCGGCGTCGCGGACCCCGTCGGTGAGCAGGCACTGGCCGCCGTGGGCGACGGCCATGACCCTCGCCGCCTGATTGACGGCCAAGCCGAAGTAGTTGCCGCTGCGTTCTTCCGCCTCTCCGACGTGCAGCCCGATCCTGACCGAGAGTGAAGGACCGCCTTGCCAGTCTCGCTGGGCGACCGCAAGTTGAATCGTTTCGGCGCAGTCGACGGCGGAACTGGCCCTGGAGAAGGCCGCCGCGAAGGAGTCGCCGGCCGTGGCGAAGACGTGGCCGTTAAATTGGGCGATCAACTCGGTGAAAATCTTGTCGTGCATCTGCAGCGACTTGGACATCGCGTCGGGATCCTTGGCCCAAAGTCGAGTGGAGCCTACGACGTCGGAGAAGAGGAACGTGACCGTTCCGGTCGGAGCCTTTTCTGCGAGGCCAGACATCGCCCAAGCATATGTCCGGGTACGTAGAAGCGTGCTGCTCAATTTGATGTACGAGACCTCAACCATCAGGGCGTCGCGGGGCTTCTTTATCGGCGATACTTAGGGCGATGAGGATCGTCATTCCGCGCAGTCTGCACCAATAGATATGTCTATGAGAAACGTTGCGCCCGGTGACGAAGAGGTGTTGTTCGGCGCTGCCCGCCGGGTATAGAGGCTGGCACCGTTCAGCCGCCGGCGACCAGTCAAGTTGGGAGCAGAGGACTTTTCGTCGCGCGAATGGATAGGGCTCCGAGATTCTTTCCGGTCCGTGTCGGCGGTTAGCTCTAACGTGGTTGGGCACGGGAACGTAGCGTGAGTAAGGAGAGACCATGACGACACTGGAGCACCGGCCAAACACCGCCCTCCTCGTCGTCGACGTGCAGAACGGCGTCGTCAGCGGGGCTTACCAGCGCGACGCGGTCGTCGCGAACGTCGCAAGTCTTGTCGAGAAGGCGCGGCGGGAACGGGTTCCAGTTGTCTGGGTCCAGCACTCCGACGAGCAACTTGCCAAGGGGAGCGATGACTGGCAGATCGTCCCCGAGCTGACGCCGGCCGACGCCGAGTCGCTCGTCGAAAAGTACTACGGCGACTCCTTCGAGGACACCGGGCTCGAGACCGTGCTGTCGGGCCTTGACGTGGGGCGACTCGTCGTCGTCGGCGCCCAGACCGATGCGTGCATCCGCTCAACGCTCCACGGTGCGTTTGTCCGGGGTTACGACGCGACCCTGGTGAGTGACGCCCATACGACGCAGGACCAGTCGCAATGGGGCGCGCCGCCGCCGGATCAGGTAATCGCGCACACGAACCTGTATTGGACCTACCAGACCGCGCCGGGGCGAACGGCCGGGACGGTCGAGACCAAGGACGTCGATTTCGACAGTACGTCCTGAGGCCCTTGGCGACGCAGGGGTACGCCGCGCGATGACCCGGGGATTCTTGGTGGTTGCAACACCGCTCAATCGCTCGTCTCGTCCATTGCGTTTTGTGTGTACGCACGGTGGCGACCAAGTCGGACCGGCTTGGCGCCATCTCCCACCTAGGCTTGCGCGGTGAGTTCTGGCTTCGAACCAATGGTGGATCTCTCTAGGGCCCGTTTGGCAGCCGAGGCCTGCGCGGCGAAGTGGAACCTTGAACTGGGCACGCCGTTTGCACTGTCCAACGTCTCCTTCGTCGCACCGACGGGCGACGGGAGCGTGCTCAAGGTCGCCTGGGAGGGTGATGACGAGGCCCTCCACGAAGGTGATGCTCTCGAACTCTGGGACGGCGACGGGGCGGTGCGGCTGCTGCGAAGAACGGGACGCGCCCTGCTCGAAGAACGGGCCCTTCCGGGCGACGATCTTTCTCATACGCCCGAAGACGATGCGACGGCGATCGCGGTCGACCTTGCGCTACGGCTGTGGCGACCGGCGATGGCGCCGTTTCGCCCGGTCGGGCCCGAGGTGTTGCGATGGCTCGACCGGGCCGAAGAGGAGGGCAGCGAACTCGTCCCGCTGGCCCGCGAGCTCTTGGTTCAAATCGGCGGCGGTGCCGATTGGCTGGTGCACGGTGACTTCCATCACCACAACATCTTGCAATTTGGACTGGGCTTCGTGGCGATCGATCCCAAGCCGTATCTGGCCGACCGCGAATTCGACGTGCCAACCTTTCTCTGGAATCCGATGGACAATCACCTGGCCGACTCCGCCATGACCGAGCGTCGTATCACCGCCTTCGCTGAGGCCGGCCTCGATGAATTGCGCATACGGGCCTGGACCGTGATCCGAGGCTCCTACCTTCGAACGCAGCAGAAGTACGTGGGACCGCTTCGGGCTCTCGTCACGTAGGACGAGAGGTCGCGCACCGGAGCGGTGTTGGTGCGTTCAGCCGATGAAATCAACGCCGCAATCGAGGGCGTCCGCCCGGAGACTAATTCTCGATGCCGCGTAAATGGCGCCATCTAGCCACTCGCCGACGATCTCGAGGAAACTGCCCGGGCGTAGGTTTATTCTTGACGGGAGGCCACAGTGACCTTGTCGACGGCGACGTTGGTGACGCTCTTTAATGTCACGTGCACCTTGACCCAGCTCGACAGGTAGTTGGCAGCGGTCTTGGCGCGGCTTTTCGCCAGCACCGAATTATCTTTCGCGTACCCCGTGACGATGACGGAGTCACCGGCCGCTAACTTCTTGGCGAAAGCCTGCAGCGTCCTCTTCGCGCCGACGTTCAGTACGCCGCTCTTAGCGGCAAAGATCACCGTGAGTGACGAGGAGCGGACAGTCGAGACCGTGGGGGACAGGGTGACGCTCGTGGCCGATGAAGAAACGGCCGGATTGGTGCCGTTTGCCGTTCTGGTCGCGGTGACCAAGCAACTTCCCGCGCTCTGGGCGCTGAGTGAAGTACCGCTGATTGCGCACCCGGTTGCGGTGCCGTTTGAGGCGATGAACGTCAAGGCGCCGCCGCTTGAATCCCCACTCGTTTGCAGAGTGAGGGGCGTACTTACCTGACCGGAGAGCGTGGTTATGGTGAGAGTCGGCGACGCCACGGTGGCCGGAGCGCCACCTCCCGATCCTGACGGAGGTGCGCCTCCGCCCGATCCTGACGCGGGAGGCGGTGGTGCGGCGGCCACGCCCGTCGCCGTCATGGTGACCGTTTGGACGCCGCTACCGTCATTGCCTTCTAGGGTCCACGTCGCTGACACCGGTCCGAGCGAAGCGGGCGTGAACTGCACGGACTCTTGCGTCGAGGTGTTGGCGTCGATCGTCGTATTGCTCGTCAGGGTGGAGGTCGCTACGAAGCCGTTGGAATCCGGCGGCGTGGACACCGTGATCAAAAGCGGATAGCCCCCTTCGTCGCCGACGTCGAAGTTGAGCGTGGCCGACGATCCGAGCGGGACGTCACCGAAGCTGAGCGCCGTCGGGACAATGTTGATCTGTGCCGGCGGATCAGCGGATCCCGAGAGCGGCACCCCGAAGTCACCCTCGTTGGTATCGAGGGTGAGCACCCCACCGAAGACGTGCACGAAGTCGCCCGAAGACCCTGGGGGTGAGAAGTCCACGGTGAAGTTAACGCTGGCACCGGGGCCGAGCGTCCCGTCAGCCGGCGGACTGGTCACGGCGAAGGGCAACGCGGGCGCGCTGAAGCCGGTGATGGTAACGGGACTCGCGGAAACGTTGGTGAACCTCACGGGCAGGGGGACCGTCGGTCCGCCGATGGGCTGGGCAGCAAAGTCAGCGGCGCTAGGCGAGGCGCTGATCGGCTCGGTGGCGCTGAGTCCCTGTCCGCCCAGGGTCACCGCGGCCGTGGCGCTGGTTACGTTGGCGGTCAGCGTTCCGGTGAGCCCGCCAATAGCGTTCGGGGTGAACGTGACCGGCACGGTGATGCTCTGGCCGGCCGATAACGAGGCGGGCAGGGCTAGGTCCGGTGTGCCCACGCTGAACGCCGCACCCGTCTCGGTGAACGACGACACCACGGTCGACGCCGTCGCGGTGAACTGGGCCGTTCCGTTAACCGACTGTGAAACGGTCGTGGGAGCGAAGTCAACGTTGTCGCCGGTGAGCGCTGGAACCGAGCTAGCCAAGAGACCGAAACCGAGGAGCGTGCCATCCCTGGTGCCGACGTAGAGCTTGCCGTCGTCGACGCTCGGCTCAGAAAATTTGGAGGAGGTACCGATCGATGCGTGCCACACTTCTGGCAGGGTCCCCTGCGGGCCGGGGTTTTGGGGGATTGGGTTGTACGCCTCTAACTCGGCATTGGCCCCGCTGGCGTCGCTGTCGTGGATGATCCACAACAGCGACGAACCCGAGACGGTGCCGTTGGACGTCACCAGGGGGACACCGGAGCCAAAGCCAAAAGTGTTGCCGGAGTTCGTAGTGGCGCCGACGAGTACGAAATACACCGCCCCCGAGGCGCTCACCATGCGCTTAAAAACGTTGAGCGAGCCGCCGCCGGTCCCGAAGGAGACGGTCCCCGAGGTCGGGATATACACGTAGCCGCCGTCACCGGGCCAGACCGCCGGCTTCGACCAGACGCCCCCGTACGGGCCACCCTCGGACGGGACGGCGTCACTTCCTCCGGGGCCCCGTTGGTACCCGCCCAACGAGTTCATGTTGAGGGTGTACAGCACGCCATCTTTGCCCACCGCCAGCAGGACGCTGGGCTCCTGCGGCGTACCCATGCTCGCCCGGAGAGCGACCGGCCCACCCGCGCCGAGGTCGCCGTCTTGGTTGTTAAGGCTCACGGCATCCGAAGGGATGAACCAGTCGACCACCTGGAGTTTGCCACTGGTCGTGCTCAGCTCGACCACCGCCTCGCCGAAGTTGTGGATCGAGGTGTTGGTTCCGGGCCCGGGGCTCGGCAGGTTTCCGTTGCCGGTCACGAGATAGATGTTGCCTTGGCTGTCGACCACCGGGGCCGAGCCCGACTGCCAGATGCCGGCACCACCACCACCACCGTTGGGTAGGTCGATGCCGGTTTCGCTCGCCCACATGGTGGTGATGCTGGCCGAGCTTTCCTTCACGCCGATGAGCCAACCGGTCCAGTTGCCGAGGTCGCACTCGGCGCTGAAGGCGGCGTAGACCACGCCGTTCACCAGCACCAGTCCCGGGCGTTGGGTCTCCCACTGACCGTCAAAGACCGTCCCGGCGTCATTGTCGGCCGAACCTTGGATGAGTACCCCGCCCGCGGGCCAGCCCGCCGGCGTCGCGCCGGTCTGCACGTTGACGGCGTCCATGTAGTACCGCGTAGCCCCACTGGTGCCGTCACTGGTGGCGGCCACGAAGTAGGCGGTGTCGGTCGCCGGATCGATGACCGGCGTGCCGGTAACTCCCATGTTCGCGCCGATATCACCGCAGCCGGTCTGTGCGAGCGGATCGGCCTGCGGACCGAAATTTCTCTGCCACTGAATCGCGCCGGTCGAGGAGTTGAGCCCGTAGACGTTGTCGTTCTCGGTGGCGGCGAGCACGGTCGGCTGACTGATCAGCGGCTGCGCGTAAACGGCACCCGTTAACTGCGTGTCGAATAGCTCGCCGAAGTCACCACCGGAAACCGCCGAGGGCGCGAGCTGTGGTTCGTTGGGGTACCAACCAGTTTCCAGATTGTCGGAAGACATTTGCAAGGTGTCCGCCTTCGCGCTCGGGCTGCTCACTAGGGAAGTGATCGACGCACCGGCGAAGGTCAACGCGACCAGCGCACTCACGGTGAACTTCGTCCTACCTCCGCGGATTGGGGACGACCGACGATTAACCTGCCTTGGTCCCAACCAGTCGATCCGGAGCATGGCCGATACGGTACTAGGACCGTCGCGATAACCCCAAATTAGTTTTGCTGGCTCGTTATGGGCTGTCAGAATTAACTCCTTCGTGAACTCACTTTCCAGTTCGGCGTCGAATTGGCGTCATTCTCGTCAGGGTCGAATCCCCCTGTCGTAGGTCGTAGGGGCCGCTTCATTAATTGCTTTCCACACGGCGATTAGCCGCGAGCGGCCTGCGAAAAGAGGTGGGATAAATCCTGACCGTTGCCATTTAGTCGTTGCGTTACCAGGGCCGTAACGTCTAATTCGTGCCCGGAGGCCAGCCGTATCACGGGGTGACCGTTGGGCCAGACGGTCCAGCGAGCTCCTGCAACATTCTTGACGATCACCGTTCCGAGAAAAACGCCCACTTCGTTCGACAACTTGTGGCCAGTCGTGGGATCGGCGCTCCATTGGCCCAATAAGCCGTCAATGGCCGTCAGTCCTTCGAGGTCCGGCGTCAGGAGCAGATTGTTGCGGGCGGCCCAGATCGTTAGATCATCATGTCTTGAGAGAAGGTCCTCCAGCCCGGCGGCGTCTTCAAACCCCGGAGCACCGTACACGGCAATCCCGCGGGCCGGTCCGCGCTGGGGACCCCGCCATGTCCGTCGCCACTTTGCGATTGCGCCCACGCTTCTTCCGATCTCGATGCTCAGTGGAAGCGAAGATTACGCGAGCTAGGACTGTTGCGGAGTTGTCTGGCTAATTCCCACCCTTTCCCGGGGTCCGTGTAGGCGGTTCTTTCGAGTTCGACTCCAGCCCGCCCGCGCACGATGGCGCTCAACGTGGCGTCCTATGACGTCGAAGAAGCCCCGGTCCAGCGTCCCCTCCGGCTGGCCCATCATGATGCGAGGGCTTTTGCCGGGAGAATTTCGGAGTGGTAACGTCCGGGTTCTACGCCACATCTGGTGGCTCTTTCCAATGGGGGGCACAATGATTGTTCGTGATTCTTTCTATATAGATGGCGAGTGGGTCGCTCCGTCGTCGTCGGATTTGCTGGAAGTTTCGGATTCGACCACCGAGGAGGTGTTCGCCACGGTACCGGCGGGGACCCCGGCCGACATTGACCGAGCGGTCGAAGCGGCCGCTCGCGCCTTCCCCAGTTGGGCGGCGACGCCGGCGAAGGATCGCGCGGCCTTCTTGGCGAAAATCGCCGAGGGGCTTCAGGCCCGCGCCTCGGAGATGGCGGACGTTATTAGCCACGAGGTTGGCATGCCGCGAAGTCTCACCGAGATGATCCAAGTGGGTCTGCCGATGGGAGAGTTCGCCGGCAACGCCGAGCGCGCCGCCACCTACGAGTGGCAAGAAGAGATCGGCAACTCGATCGTACTCAAAGAGCCCGTCGGCGTCGTGGGCGCCATCACGCCGTGGAACTTTCCGCTGTACCAGATCTCGCTCAAAGTCGCCCCGGCGCTGGCCGCGGGCTGCACGGTCGTGTTAAAGCCGAGCGAAGTCGCTCCCATCAACGCGTTCATCCTGGCCGAGATCGTCCACGAGGCCGGTTTGCCCAAAGGGGTGTTCAACTTGGTCACCGGGCTCGGTCCGGTGGTCGGCGAAGCGATTGCCAAACATCCCTTGGTCGACAAGGTCTCCTTCACGGGATCGACGCGCGCGGGCAAGCGGGTCATGGAGTTGTGCGCGCAGACGCTCAAGCGCGTGTCGCTGGAGATGGGTGGCAAGTCGGCCAACATCATCTTGGAGGATGCGGACCTGGCGGCCGCCATACCGGCGGGCCTCTTCGGTTGCTACCTAAATTCCGGGCAAGTCTGTTCGGCTCCTACGCGCATGTTGGTGCCGCGTTCGAAATTGGCTGAAGTAGAGGACCTGGCCCGAGCCGCCGCGGCGGGATTCGTGCCGGGTGACCCCTTCGCCGAGACGACCGGGATCGGACCATTGGTATCGGCGGCGCAGCGCGACAAAGTTCGTAATTACATCAAGCAGGGCGTCGAAGAAGGCGCCACGCTCATCGCCGGCGGGCCCGAGGCCCCTGAAGGCCTCGACAGGGGCTTCTTCATTCAGCCCACCGTCTTTTCCAACGTGTCTAACGACATGACGATTGCCCGTGAAGAGATCTTTGGGCCCGTGCTGTCGATCATTCCTTATGACACCGAAGAAGAGGCGATCGAGATCGCCAATGACACCGCCTATGGCCTTTCCGGAGCCGTGTGGGGAGGCACCAAGGAGCACGCCATTGAAGTCGCCCAGAAGATGCGCACCGGTCAGGTGGACGTCAACGGGGCCGATTTCAATCCGCTCGCCCCATTCGGTGGTTACAAACAGTCGGGCATGGGTCGCGAGCGGGGCGCTTTTGGTTTCGAAGAGTTCGTCGAAGTGAAGTCAATTCAACGCTAACGGCGACGGCGTGTAGGAGGGGAGCATGGCTAATCTCCCGGCGATGATTTACGACCGGAATTGGACGTTGACTGCGGATTGACCAAATTCGACTGACGCCACAGGCGAGTTCGCTAGTTGGACGACGTCAGCACGCTGCTCACGTAAGAAAAGTCCGACGCGTAGATGTGCGCCGACTTGATGATCATGGTCAAAGTCCCCAGTGCGGAACCGATCCCGTCGGCAACTTCTTCTTGAAGACTCGCCAACTCAACCAGATTGGCGTTACCCTTGGCGCCGAAGTCGATGCTGTGCGCGTACACGACCAGTTCAAGGCGATCGTCGATCACGAAAAAATCAAGCAGGCTGACACAGGGAATGTAACTGGTATCGGTCAAGGGCTGAAACGTCGTTATCGTCGCTGAGCGCGTGGCGGGGTCGGCGCGTAACCGACGAATGACCCATTCAATCTGATCTCGGCCGCTATGGGCATAGTCGCGCAGCCGAGTGGCGTAACTGTCCGCATTGTCAAGTGCCTCCACCACGCCGTGGTCACTAAAATTCGCGTGCATCCAGGCCATTCTGGTCTCGTTCGCGTGGCGAATTATCACCTCATCGTGGGCGTGCGGCTCGGTTATGGAGAGTGTCACCAGGACAATTTCGCGAATCGCCAGCTCATCGTACTGGCCGTCACGGCCAGACTCCATGATTAGACGACTAATGGCTATCCACGCATCACCAGTAGTGCGAGTGACGATCGAACGCGATTGAGCTGCTTCGCTTCCAACGAGAGGGTCTTTGAATTCACTCACGCCACGAGTGTACGAGCGAGACGACGGGCGGGGAAATTTCCACGGGATTCGACCGAGCCAGATCGAACATAGCTTCAAGGGTTTCTCCGAGCACTAAGGCGTTGCCTTCAAGCCTCGGCGTAGAAAAGCCGAAGCAGACCGTCCTCGTCGGTTGGACTGAAAGAACACCACGACGCTCTCGGCTGGCGACCTACGGTCTGCAGACCCGTGAGCGTCGAACGGGCACGATTGTACTAACGACAGTTGCCAGAAGGCTAACGGGCGTGTAACTTCAACTTCAAATCTCAATTCGACTCAGACCAGAGTCGAGTGGGCGACAAAAGGGGGAAATATGGCAACGGTACTTATCTTTCACGAGGTCGATGACGTAAATCACTGGCTCGCGTCACCAAAGCGCATGGAACTATTTGGGCCACTAGGTATGTCAGCTCGCACGTTCATCGACCCGACCCAGTCTAATCGCGTTGGTCTTATTGCGGAAATTCCAGACATGGAGACGTTCCAGAATGTCATGACGTCGGACGCGGCGGCCGAGGCAATGAAGGCCGATGGTGTGCGTGGCGACACGGTGGTGGTGCTCGTAGAGGGTTAGTGGGGCAGGCCAGACAGGCGTTCCACTCATTGCCTACCGCTGGACGTACTTGACCTGGCATTCGTCACCGTTGGCCAAACGGATGGTGAAGGTGAAGGTGCCGTTTCGTGACCTAGGTTTCACCGTGACCCTCACGATCAGTAAGGTGCCGCTATCTTTCGTGACCAGAGCGGTCGTGCCGGAATGACTGAATATATGTGGCCGCCCGTTAAAGCCGGAACCGGTGATAGCCAGCGATACGGTCTTGCTGGCGACGGCGTAGCCCACCACGCGGTGGGCTACGGGCAGGGAATTGACGGGAATCACGACGTCGGCCGTCACGATGAGATTGTAAAAGAAGGTTCCGGTGTCGCCGCCGGGGTCCGTGGTGGTACCTCTGGCCACGTACGAGCCCGGGACCAAGGCGCCACCCGTCGCCACCAGGCCGGTGGCCGACACGGTCAAGTTGGGCGTGCCGCTGGTTTGAACGTAGGCGACTGGGTCGTTATTGCCGGTGACCACGAGCTGGTGAGTGAAGGTGGACGATTCGCTGGCCGAGGTGGAAATGGACGTAGGGGTGCTCTGCGTGATGGTACCGACCGTCAACGCGAAGGTGAACTTGCCTTTATCGCCGTTGGCGTCACTGGTGGTTCCCGAAGCGCGGTAAGAACCTTTGGCGAGCGTACCGTCGGTGGCAACCAGACCGGTGGCCGACACGGTCAGGCTAGGGCTGCCACTCGATTGGACGTAGGTCACGGTGCTGTCCGACCCGGTCCCCGAAAGCTGTTCGGTGAAGGTGGCGGCGCCCGGCACCGTTACCGAGGCCGAGAGGGGAGCGCTTTGCGTAATGGTGCCCACCGTCAGAGTAAAGGTAAAGGTGCCGCTGTCGTTATTGGGGTCGCTGGTGGTGCCCGACGCGACGTAGGTGCCGGTCGCCAAGGTGCCGCTCGTCACCACCAGGCCGGCGGCGGACACGGTTAGGTTGGGGCCGCCACCGGTTTGGACGTAGGTGACGGCTCCCACGTTGCCCACCACGGCGAGTTGTTCGCTAAAGGTTGACGACTCCGCCACCGCTACCGAAGACGAGGCCGGGGTAGTCAACAGGCCACAAATGTAATCACCGTCTAGGCCGTGTGAGGGGTATTGGATCATCGCCACCCGTCCACCGTTGAACGACGCCAAGAGGCAGGCCGCCTCGGCCGTGCTCAAAGAGGGATAACCGGGCAACCACGCCGGGAACGCGGAAAAGGTGGTTCCGGTTCCGCCAGTAATGGTTTTCCACTGGCTGGAAGTGGAATAAATCCCGATGGAAGTCGCGCCCACGCTGGTGAGATAGGCAATCGAACCTTGCAACTCCGCTTGGTCAATCGCGTCGGAGGACTTGGTCGGTCCGTAGTTCGACTCAATGGTTTCCCAGTGATTTTCTGTTTCGACGTCGAGCCACCACTTCGCCGCGAGCACCGCCGACATCGGTGAGGGCGACCCGTCCGCCGATTCGGCGCTGAGGGCATTGTTAAAGGAAACTTGCGCCGCGTTCCATCCGTAGTCGTAGGAGCACGCGGCCGAGTTCGCTCCCGTACAGATGTCGGGGGTCTGCTGACTAGAGGGCCAGCCCGACGTGTACTGCGGCCCGGGACTATCGGTGTTCATGTAAAAGGCCGGGGCACCATTGCTCGCCGACGCGGCCCAGCCCAACTCGGCGGCCAGGCACGGGTTGGTAGTAAGGGGATGGCCGTCGTTGACCCCGACAATTCCGAAGCCCGCGGACGCGGGGAAGCCGTCATTGCATTGCGGGTAACTAATGTCGTAACCCGTCGCCGGTGAAATTGTTTGCGCGCTGGCAGCGGCGAAGGCATTGATGGCGAGAAACCCCGTCGCAGCCGTCAAGACCGCAACAAAGCATCTAGCTAGTTGCTTGAACACGTCGTTCCAGTTTAGACCGACGCCATCGCGTACCCGTGTACAGGTTCTTAGAATCCCCTGTGAACGTTCCTACCTCAGTTGTTTAGACGCTCGCTGGTGGTTGCGCTTTATGCCGCACATAATTTTGAGGTGATCCCCACTTTCTTGGCGCTGCGCCAATTGACCGGGCACGCGATTACGTAACGTGGGGTGTCTGAAACTTGCCTTCGTGTACTCAGCGCACGCCGATTACTCGAGTAACCGATCAACGGCCGCTCTCGAGATTCCATTCGGGAAAGTTAAAAACTGCGAAACCCTCTTCGAGACTGCGTGGACTGAGGCCGGACGAAACGGGCGCCCGAGATGTCGCCACGCGACCTTTGCGATGTCGCCCCAGCGGGCATATGTCGGTGAGCGGCCACCAAACCGCCACCGGCTATCAAAGAAGCCGCTCCTAGGCCAAAAATGGGGTGGAGTTGTTGGACGGGTTCGAACATATCTGGTAGAAAGTCAATGTTGCCGCCGCCAAGGTGGTTTCTACGTAGGGGAGATGCAGTTCAAGTCGGGGCGCTTCTGTACCCACTATCAAGGAGAGTTACGTTGATTACTCGAACCAGATTGTTGGTTTCCGCCTCACGAGTTGGACTGGCCGGGATGGTCACCGCCGGGATTTTGGTCTTGTCGTTGGGCGTCGCCGTGCCGGGCAGTGGGGCCGCCGGTACCTATTCCGCCAGTGAAAGTGCCTTTTGCAAAACGATGTTCACGTTCAGAGAGACCGCGCCGAAGGGCACCTCCCTCAACGATTACAAGTCGTGGGCCAAGGCGATACTTCCCCTGTACGAAAAATTAGCATCGGAGGCGCCCAACACCGCTTCGAAGAAGGTATTGAGTGATCTGGTGACGATTTTCAAAGACTACGGTTCGGCGTCAAGTTTGTCGAAGTTGGAAGCCTACGAGGTTGCCAACCACGCCTCGTTCTTGAAGAATACGAAAGCGCTATCTGACGCCATCATTGCCTGCGCCAAGTCCCTCTAAGGAATAAGAGCGGAATTCGTCGTTCGCGCAGAACGAGGCGGGTCGCGGGCTAGGTCGATTCTCCTCGCGTGGCGAGCAGGACCCGAACTCGTCGACCAACACGTGTTGCGGTAGCCCTAGAAAGTGGTTGCCGCATCGTGTCGGGAACCTCGTCACCGGGCTTCGAGCGTCGATGGGCAGGCCATCTCCGCGTAGTTCGTCGGCCTTGGACCTGTTGTTACTACCATGGTCTCCACGAGGTGAAACGTGTCCCAACTGCTCTTTAGTGCCTTTAGCAACCGTGATGACGCGTTAGAACTCGCTCACGCCGCGGGTCAACAACTAAATAGCGCGGGCATCTCCAATTCGCTGCACTTGCTCGATTCGGGCCAAGCGCCGACACTGGACGCCTCGACGTTGGTAATCAGCTTGGGCGGTGACGGCACCTTCCTTAAATCGGCCCGACTCGCTCACGAATACGGAGCTCGGGTACTGGCCGTCAACCTAGGTCGACTTGGTTTTCTATTGAACGTGCCTCCCAGTGAATTGGTAGAAGACATCAATCATTCGCTCGCGCACGACCACGTCGCCGAACGGCTGGCCCTCAATATCACCTTCTCGAATGCTGACGGCGAAGAGTTCGCGCTCAACGAAGTCGTGGTGGAGCGCGCGCACGTCGGTCACATGGTGCGCGTCAAAACCCTGATCGATGGTGACGAGTTTCTCACCTACTCGGCCGATGGCGTCATGGTTGCCACCCCGACTGGCAGCACCGGCTACAACTTCTCGGCGGGAGGGCCCGTGGTCGACGCCATCCTGCCGGTAATGATCGTCACTCCCGTCGCCCCTCATTTCACCATCGACCGCTCCATCGTGGTCGCTGGAGAGAAGGTGGTGCGATTCGTGGTGGCCGACAAGCCCGCGGTGGTGGTGGCTGACGGTGGCACCATCGGCGAGCTGGAGCCCGGTCAATCCATCGACGTTCGCCGCAGCCCCACGCCCGTTCGCGTCGTGGCGACTCGAAGTTTTGAACTTGGTTTTCGCCTCCGCGAGAGCCTTCGAGAGGGTCATGCCTAGTTCACAACTGGTTGAGTTGTACGCCCACGGACTCGGCGTCATTGACGACGCCCGGGTGGAGTTCGGCGGAGGTTTCAACGTGATCACTGGGGAAACGGGGGCCGGGAAAACCCTGTTGCTGGACGCGCTGGACCTCTGTCTGGGCGGTGACGCCACGCCCTCGCGACACGCCGTGCAAGGCGATATGAGAGCGGCCGCGGTGTTTCTCGGGCGTGACGGGCGAGAGGTGGTGCTGACGCGAGAGACGAGCTCAACCGGTCGCTTACGCAGTACGCTCGACGGCGGCACCACCAGCGCCGAAGCCTTGCGGACGTTGGCCGCGGAACTCATCGTTATCCACGGCCAACACGACTCTTTGGGTCTGCGTAGTCGCGGCGAAGTGCTGAAGATTATCGACGCCAGTGGGCACGTCGACACCAGGGATCTCGACGCGGTGCGCCGCTCGTTGCGCGAAGCGCGGAGCCTGCGTGACGGCTTAGGCGGCGATGAGTCCCAGCGACTTCGCGAACTGGACTTCCTGGAATTTCAAATCAACGAACTCGAAGCGGCGAAGATCCTTTCCGGTGACGAACTGGTCACCACCCTTAGTGACTTGACCCGTCTGAGCGAGCTTCGTGATGGCCAAGCGGCTCTCCTGGAGGTCCTCGAAGAGTTGGACGGCGACGGCGACGGAGCTTTACTGGGACGATTGGCCGTGGCAATTTCGCGCATTCCCCAGGGTGAAACCTACGCTACTGCCCGCGAAACCTTACGCCAAACGCTCGAACAGGCCCGCGAAACGACGCGCGAAATGGCCTCACTGGCTGACCCCGACGCCTTTGATCCGGCCGCGCTCGAAGAGCTCGAGCATCGGGCCTCGGTGCTCCAGCAGATCGCCCGAAAATTCGGCGGCACTCTGGAAGCGGCCTTAGGGATGCTGGACGAACTGCGTACGCAGCAAAAGAGCCGACTCGACGAAACGTCACGGATGTTGACGCTCGACGGTGAAATCGCGGAACTGGAGGTACGTCAATCGGCCCAGTCCGCCGCCGCCCGTCACGATCGCGAGATCGCGGCCCTCCAGCTCACCCGGACCGTGGCCGGTCAACTTCCCCGCGTGGCGCTGCCGCACGCCTCGCTGCGTTTCGAAGCGCACGGCGTTGACGGTTCGGACGCGCGGATTCTCTTTAGTGCCAACCCCGGACTACCGGAGGGTCCGCTGCAGGCACTGGCCAGCGGTGGGGAACTCAGTCGAGTCCTGCTGGCCTTATCGCTCGAAACCGTCCACGACGACGTGGTGGCCGTTTTTGACGAGGTCGACGCCGGGGTTGGTGGTCAGGTGGCCCAACAAATTGGGGACTGTCTGCGCGAGTTGGGACTGAAGCAACAAGTCTTGGCCGTCACCCACCTCGCCTCGGTCGCCGCCCAAGCCGATCATCACTTCGTGATTGATAAAACAATTTCTGGCGGAGTGGCGAACACCACCATTCGTCAGGTGATCGGCGATGAACGTGTCACGGAAATCGCTCGAATGCTGGCGGGCGACGAGATGACCTTCGAATCTCGCGCGTTGGCCCAACGACTTCTCGAAACACTGCGTTAATAGAGCGGGCCCGTCATACGCGCGAACTAGTATGTGTATCCGTGGACACGGCAGTTTACGAATGACTAAATTCGTCTTTGTAACAGGTGGAGTATCGAGCTCGCTAGGAAAGGGACTCACCGCTTCCTCGCTGGGCCGACTCCTGAAGTCCCGTGGACTTAAAGTCACGATGTGCAAACTGGATCCCTATCTCAACGTCGACCCCGGCACGATGAACCCCGGCGAACACGGCGAGGTCTACGTCACCGATGACGGCAGCGAGACGGATCTGGACCTCGGTCACTACGAACGCTTTATCGACGAATCGCTCTCGCGAATGTCCAACACCACCACCGGCTCGATCTACTCCAACGTCATCGCCAAAGAGCGGCGTGGGGACTACCTCGGCAAGACCGTGCAGGTGATTCCTCACATCACCGACGAGATCAAAGAACGAATCCGCCGTCTCGGTACCCTCGGCGCCGACGTGGTCATCGTGGAGATCGGCGGCACGGTCGGGGACATCGAGATTGTGCCGTTCATTGAATCGATCCGCCAGTACCGCCGCGACGTCGGGCGCGACAACGTCTGTTACGTCCACCTCACCCTGGTGCCTTACCTCGCGCCATCGGGAGAGCAGAAGACCAAGCCCACCCAGCACTCGGTGACGGAACTTCGCTCGCGCGGTATCCAGCCCGACATCATCGTCTGTCGCAGTGATCAGCCGATTTCGGACGGACTGAAGCGAAAGATCTCTCTGCTCTGTGACGTGCCGGCCAACGCCGTGATCTCGGCCGTTGACGTATCGAGCATTTACGATCTACCGCTCGAACTCCACCGCGAAGGTCTGGACACGATTGTCTGCAACACTTTGGGGATTGACGTGGCCGAGCACCCCATTGACTTAAGCGCCTGGGAAGAAGTGGCGCGCCGAGTGCACACCACCACCAAAACCTTGCGCATTGGCGTTATTGGCAAGTACGTCACCATGCCCGACGCGTACCTCTCGGTCGCCGAATCGGTTCGTCACGCCGGGTTCGCCATCGGCGCGACCACCAAGATTGAGTGGCTCGAAGCGGAACGGGTGCCCAGCGAAATTGACTCGGAACGAATTCGCCAGCTCGACGGCATTATTGTTCCCGGCGGCTTTGGCGAGCGCGGCGTCGAAGGCATGATCGCCGCCTCCCGGATCGCTCGGGAGTACGAGATTCCGTATCTGGGGATCTGTCTCGGGATGCAGGTGATGGTGGTGGAGTTCGCCCGACACTGTCTGGGTCTGGCCGACGCCCACTCCACCGAGATCTCGCTGTCCACGTCGGCACCCGTAATTGCCTTAATGGCCGAGCAGATGGACATCAGCGATCTGGGCGGCACCATGCGTTTGGGCGCCTGTCCGGCCATGCTCGACGAGGGATCCATCGTGGCGGGGCTCTACGGCGCCACCGTCGTCTCCGAACGCCACCGCCACCGTTACGAGTTCAACTCGAGGTACCGGGCGCAGTTCGAAGCGGCCGGCATGCGCTGCTCGGGTACTTCCCCCGATGGGCGTTTGGTGGAGTTCGTGGAATTGGTAGACCATCCATTCTTCGTAGGCACGCAGGCGCACCCCGAATTCAAGTCGCGCCCCGACCGTCCCCATCCGCTCTTCTTGGGTCTCATCAAGGCCGCCGCCGCTCGCGCCGAGGGTCGCGAACCGCACATTATTGATCCCTCATCAGTCGACGTCGCCTTGTGAGCGACTCGTTCGAAATCGAGCGAACCGAGATACTCCTGCACTCGAGAGTCTTTGACGTTGAGCGTCGCACTATTCGCCACGATGACGTCGCCTTTGATCGCGACGTAGCGGTCCACCGGGGTGCGGTAGCGATACTGGCCATCAACGACGACGGTGACATCGGTTTCCTGCGCCAATACCGCGCCGCCTTCGACTCCCATCTCTTGGAGATCCCCGCAGGCACCCAGGACGTCGACCATGAAGATCCCCTCGACACGGCCAAACGCGAACTACGTGAAGAACTAGGTTGCGAGGCGACGCAGTGGCGACTCTTAGGACGATTCATGAATTCGCCGGGATGGACCAATCAAGTCATGACCATTTATGAAGCACGCGAGATCACCCAACTAGACCGACTACCTGCCGGGCCGGAGGAGTCGGCTTCGTCGGTGTGCTGGCTTTCTGCCGAAGATCTGCGAACCACCTTGGCCCGGGAAGAGGCCATTGACAGCACGACCGCGGTGGCCTTACATCGAGTCTTTGGGACCTTCTTTGACCAAGACTGATCGCTACGTCACCGAGTACATTGCCTGGCTGAGCGTTGAAAAGGGCCGTAGTCCGGCCACCATCGAGGCGTACCGGCGCGACCTCGAGGGATTTCGCCGCTGGATGGCGCAACATAAATTGACGGTTACCTCGGTGCGCGACGCCAAGTTCGAGCAGTACTTCAATGAGCTACGAAGCGCGGGACAGGCCGACAGCTCGATCGCTCGAGCGATGTCGTCGGTGCGGGGCTGGTTCGGTTTCATGGTAGACGAAGGGCATCTCGACAACGATCCGACCGCGCGGCTCAAAGGCGGTCACCGGGGACGAACCCTACCCAAGCCTCTGGGCGAGGAGGAGGTGGTGGCGCTGCTCGATTCGGTGCCGTACGCCACACCGAGCGACCTACGCGACCGCGCGCTGCTGGAGTTGCTCTACGACACCGGGGCGAGAGTCTCGGAGGCCGTAGGCATCGATCTCTCGGATCTGGACTTTGACGAAGAACTGATTTTAGTCACCGGCAAGGGATCTAAGCAGCGATTAGTACCCATGGGGGCCACGCTCCGTCTGGTGTTAGATGATTATCTCGGCGCCGGTGGTCGAAGCGAAATTCCCAGGGCCAAGAAGAGTACAAAACTTTTCCTGAACGTTCGGGGGGGAGCCCTCACGCGCCAGGGCGTTGACCTCATCATCCACAAACGCGCGCTCACGGCCGGAATAGAACACTCGCGCATCAGCGCCCACGTCTTTCGACATAGTTGCGCCACCCACATGCTGGCCCACGGCGCCGACATTAGAGTGGTGCAGGAACTATTGGGTCACACCTCGATTGCTACCACGCAGATCTACACCGCAGTATCGGTCACTTCGCTACAACGCGAATACCGTAATGCGCATCCGCGCGCCCACGAGTAAGGAAAGGTCTCGTTGTCGAACTTCTATTTCTTTCTCGCCATCGTGCCTTCGATCGTGCTGCACGAGGTCAGCCACGGGTGGGTGGCCAATTATTTCGGCGACCCCACCGCGAAAGAGAATCACCGCCTCACGCTCAATCCGTTGCGCCACATCGATCCCTTCGGGACCGTGCTGTTGCCGGCGCTTCTGCTCGTCAGTGGCCTGCCGGCCTTCGGCTTCGCCAAGCCCGTGCCGGTCAACATCGGACGCCTGCGCAAGCCCCGCTCGCAGGCTCTCTACGTGTCGTTGGCGGGACCGTTGGTGAACATCGTGCTCTCGGCCGTTGGCTTTGGCATCTGCGAGTTCGCCCTTCACTTCGATCAGAGCGTTTTCTTATTGAACGTAGGGGTCTATTTCGGGTTGGCCAATCTGGTGCTGGCGGCCTTCAATTTGATCCCTATTCCGCCGTTGGACGGCTCGGCGATCATCGAGCGATTCATTCCCAATCGCCATCTGCCTTCGTACTACCACATGCGCGCACGGGCGCTGCCCGTGGTCATGGTGCTGCTCATCCTCAACGTGTTGGTCTTCCACGTCGGACTCAATGCGTTGAGCGACCTCGAGAATTGGTGGATCGGCCGGCTTTAGAAGAGGCCCATGGCGTGGGCGGCGCGGCGGTAGACCGGGCCGGACACCTGGGCCGCCTTCTGGGCTCCCTGTTCGACGACCGACGTTAACCGCGAAATATCGGCTCTCACCTCGGGGTAGCGCTCAGCGAAGGGGGCGAGCGACTCGATCACCAGAGCCGAAAGGTCATCTTTGAGATCGCCGTAGCGCGAGTAACGTGCGGCGACGACGTCGGGTTTTTCACCAGAAAGGCTAGAGAAGATTTCCAAGAGGTTCGACAGTCCCGGCTTGTTTTGCCAATCGAAGCGGACCTCGTTCTCGGTGTCGGTGACGGCCTTCTTGATCTTCTTTTCGATCTCCGAGGGTTGGTCGGTCAAGTAAATCGTGCCGAGCGGGCTGGACACCGACTTGGACATCTTGCGCGTCGGTTCTTGTAGGTCCATGACTCGCGCGCCGGCCGGCGGCTGCACGCCCACCGGCAAGGTAAAGATCTGACCGAAACGATTATTAAATCGCTCGGCGATTTCCCGGGTCAGTTCGAGGTGTTGGCGCTGGTCGTCGCCCACGGGCACCTGGGTGACTTCGTAGAGCAGGATGTCGGCCGCCATTAGGACGGGATAGGTGAAGAGACCGGCGCGATAACCGTCATGGCGCTGCGCCTTCTCCTTGAATTGCGTCATGCGACTCAGTTCCCCGAAGGTGGCGACGTTCTCCAGCAATCCGGCCATCTGCGCGTGATAGGGAACGTGACTTTGGATGAAAATCGTGCAGATCTCGGGATCGAGGCCGGACGCCAGCAGGGATGCCACGCAGTCAATCGTCTGATCGAGCAAGACGGACGGCTCGATTTGCAGGGTCAGGGCGTGTAAGTCAACGACGCAGTAGAAGGCTTCGGCATTTTGTGCGGCCACCCACTGCTTGATGGCCCCCACGTAGTTGCCAATATGCATGGTGCCCGAAGGCTGGATTCCCGAAAAGATGCGCACACCATCATTCTAGAGGACGACCCTTAATCACTGAGTAGTCCGGTAGAGTTGCGTGGTGACCTTCGTCGTGACGACGCCGTCCTTCAGCGGCCCCGTACAACTGCTACTGCAACTCATTAGTGGTCACGAAGTGGACGTACTCGACGTGGCGCTCGCTCCGATCGTTGATGAGTTCGTGGCGTTGCTGCGCGACGAGTCGGTAACCATGGACGTCAATGATCTTTCCGAGTTCTTGTTGATCGCGGCGATTCTTCTGGAGATGAAGAGCCAGAGCCTGCTGCCCGGGCGCGACGGCAACGAACCCGACGAGGAATTCGTCGGCTGGGAAGAGCGCGACGTTCTGCTCGCCCGGTTGCTCGAACTTCGTACCTATTCGTCGCTGGCCGACGCGCTGGTCTCCCTCTTCGAGTGGGCCGCCCGGGCCTACCCCCGGATCAGGGGCATCGACGACGGTTTCGTCATTCAACCGCCCGATCTTTTGGCCGGTGTCTCCACGGCTCAATTGGCGATGGCCTACCTGCGCGGGATTGAAGAAAAGCCGGTGCCGGTGGTGCGACTCAACCACGTCACCGTGGACGCCGTGTCGGTCGCCGAGACGGTCGTGTCGCTCTCCCAACGACTACCGGCCCTCGGACGGCTTTCCTTTCGTTCGCTGATCGCCGGATTCAGTACGCGCATCGAAGTCATCGTCCACTTCCTCGCCCTCTTGGAACTGTGCAAGCTGGGCCACATCAGCCTGGGCCAGGGCGCGACCTTTGGAGAAGTACAGATCGAATGGCTGGACGTGCCCGTCGGACTTGATATGGGAAGAGTGGATAGCTATGAGGGATGAGTTCTCTCTCGAACAAAAGCTCGAAGCCATGTTGACCGTGGCGCTCGAACCCATCTCCACCGAAGAACTGGCCGACGTGGTGGAGGTCGACTCCCTTGACGTGGAATCGGCGCTACGCCAACTTCGCCAAGAGTTCATCAACGACCGCCGGGGATTCCAGGTCATCGAGTTAGCCAGCGGATGGATCATGCAGTCGTCGCCCGACGTCGCCGAGTGGGTGGCTAAATTCGCCAACCGCGACATCTCACATCGCTTGAGTTCGGCCGCGCTGGAAACGTTGGCCATCATTGCCTACCGCCAGCCCATCTCGCGAGCCCAGATAACGGCGTTGCGCGGCGTGAACGTCGACGGCGTCTCCCGTTTGCTCGAACAGCGCGGTTACATCGAAGAACAGGGTCGCGCCAGCAGCCCCGGACAGCCGATCCTCTACGCCACCACCGAACTGTTCTTGGACCGGATGGGTCTGGCGACCCTGTCGGACCTTCCGCCCATCGAAGAGTTCATGCCGCCCATGGAGACGGCCAACGCGTTGGCCGATGAGATGTCGGCCAGCGTGCGCGAACTGGCCGAGGAGCTGTAGTTGGACGAGGGCGAACGTTTGCAGAAGACCCTGGCGCGCGCGGGCTTCGGTTCGCGCCGTTCCTGCGAGATCTTGATCACCGAAGGTCGGGTGACCATCGACGGACGCGTCGCCGAACTGGGCAATCGCGTGAAGACCGACGAGAACATCATCTGCGTCGACGGCACCCTGGCGCCCACCGCCCAGAGCACCGTCTACTACTTGCTCAACAAGCCCGACGGGGTAGTGACGACGGCGTCCGATCCCCAGGGACGCGCCACGGTGCTCGATCTGGTGGAGTCGCCGGTGCGGG
>OBLU010001142.1_pt1 | contig 24817 bp, 19 predicted proteins | sample 1518681 | NCBI WGS metagenome assembly OBLU01 (sample SAMEA3539304, study PRJEB22396) | soil metagenome | biome: tundra; feature: field; material: soil | place: USA | collected 2010-05 | depth 0.15 m
CCGGATGGTGCATCGCAAAGGCGTCCAGCACGCCGGGAATGTGCAGCGGAATGCCTGCACCCATTAGCACATAGCCCACCCCGGCCAGCATCGCGCCGTAGATCGAGGCCAAGTGCGGAATCTGCACTTTTTCCAAAAAGTTGATGCCCACGGGATTCTTGTGCCCCTCCCGCGCCAGATATACCTCTACAAAGTTGCTCACAATGCACAGCTCGACCACCTTGCGCAGGTCGCGGCGCTGGTGCATGGGCGTGGCCGGATACGGCGCTTCGCAGTCCTTGCCGCCAGGGATGAAGTGCTCCTCCCAGATGCGCTTGGCCATCTCGGGAAAGGGGAAGGCATCCAGGCCGCGGCGCATGTGTCCGCCCAGGTCGCCATCGGCGAGGCGGCGCACAAAGAGAGAATCGAGCGCCGTGCCAGAGACCACGCCGAGCTGGCCGAGTTTGGAGACAGCATTGGCCAGGCGCCAATTGGAAACGCCCACGCCCATGCCGCCCTGAATGATCCTGGGAAACTGCATCATCTCTGGATTCTTTCACAGATCGGGATAAACCCGAGCCTTTTCTTCCAGATTAATGACAAGAAAGGGACAGAAGTGAACTATTTTGGTCAGAAAAGGTCGAATTGAGCCGCACTAAAGTTTGTCGCGCAGGAAGCTGATCACGTGGTCGGCCTGTACCTCGCCCACCATGCGGCCCTGGGCGTCTACCACCGGCAGCGCGTGCAGGTTGTATTTATCGAAGAGTTCGGCCAGGTCGTTCTGGTGCAGGCCGGACGGGCAGGAGAGTACGCGGGGCTCGGCCAGCACGGCCAGCCGCGTCTCCGGCTGCGCCATCACCACCCGTGCCAGCGAGATTGCGCCGCGCAGCACCCGCTTCTCGTCGAGCAGGTAGATAGCGGTAACGCTCTCTGGGTCGCCGTCGAAGCTGCGCAGGGCCTGCACCGCCTGGGCTACGGTGGACTGCGTTCCCAGGTAGACGAAGTCGGTAGTCATGCAGCCGGCGGCCGAGTCCTCGTCGAACTCGAGCAGTTCCTCGACCTCCTGCCGCTCCTCCGGCTCCATCTCTTCCAGAATGGCGTCGGACTGCTCTTCGGGCAGCTCGGCCAGCAGGTCGGCGGCCGCGCCGGGGTCCATCTCCTCAACGATATCGGCGATCCTCTCCTCGCCCAGCTTCGCCAGCAGGGCCTTCTGCAGCTTGGGATCGACCTCTTCGAGGGCTTCGGCGGCCACCTCTTCGTCCAGCGAGGTAAATACGGCTTCGCGCTCAGCGGGCGCCAGGTCTTCGAGAATATCGGCCAGGTCGGAGGGGTGCATCTCAGAGAGCCGCTCGTACTCGATGCGCAGCTTGACCCGCCGCGCCGGGTCCACTTCGATGACGTCGACGAACTCCCAGGGGATGCCGCGGGCGGCGAACTTGCGCGACAGCTTTTCCAGCGTGGCGCGTGGCAAAAGCCCTTTGAAGACCCTGCGAAAAGCCCCGCGCAGCCCCACCTCGACCTCGGCCACGCGCAGCAGGTGAGCCGCGCCCCGTCCCAGCCACTCCAGATCGACGTCGTTCACGCGGACCACCTTGCGGCCGTGAATGTCAATGATCTGGCGGTCCATCAGGTCCTGCCGCAGATAAAGGTAGTTGCCCTCCTCCTTGAGCGGAACCATCGCTCCCGACGAACGCAGCTCGAGTGTGCCGGCGGGCGTCTCCATCACGTCTTCTGCGGCCACGATGAACAGTCCGGTGCGGGTCTTCAGCACCAGTCCGGCCACCTTGCCTGCATCCTCGCCTGTGGCCACGGCAATATCCTTGAGCCGCCCCCGCAGGTGGCCCTGCGCATCGGTCACCGGAGTGCCGAGCAGCGCGGTCAGGCTCACGCGAGCTGTGGTGCGAGGCTGCATGAGGTGAGTGTATTCCCTCCGCGCCGGGTTGTGCCCGTCGCCCGCATCCCGTTAAGTTATGAAAGGAGGAAGGGAAGACCTACCGTCGGCCAACCGTAACCATCTGAGTGATGCATCGGGATTCTGGGATTCGGATCCCTGGGTACCTTCCGGTCTTAGCTGCCGTGTCGAACCATCCTCGAAGGTCCGCATTCGCCCGGTCATCCACAGCTACCGCCGTAATATCGAACTGAGCGCCCGCATCCTGCTCTGTTCCGTAGGTGACAAACGACTTCCATCTCCCATTCTTGTCAGGAATAATTTCGTCTCCGCTTTCAGGCCACCAAATCGCGAGACCAGAACGGCGAGCGAATATCCAAAGGTGCGAACCCGCGGGTAGGTTCTTCGCCACACCCTCCACGTTGCCGTTATCGCTCACAGTTTCGGTTGAATGAGGCGAAGTAATCTCCAGCCTGCAAGTGGATGTGCTCGTCCCTTGGGCGATTGTCAACACCGACCCGGACGCAAGTACAAAGGCCACCACGCACATATGCTGACGGACACGATTGCTGACGACTGACAACGTCGAATCGGGCTCGTAGCCTCGTCTACTTTGTGTTGATTGCTCTAAACGCATTCGCATAGTGATCGACTGCCTCCTTAACTCGTCCTTGTTCTGACGACTCCCTGGCGCGGGCCAATTCATTAAAGTTTACCTGCCCGCCGTAAGATTGCGGGATTCGGTTGCCCGCAGCCTCAAAAGATAGAAGCGCCTGATGGTAGGAACCGTACTCCCGATACAGCCAAGCAGCGGCGAGACTGTCCGTGAATTGCGTGCCGAGTTCGTCCCTAGCGCTTTCGTATTGCAACGATCTCAACTCGAGCAGCGCTTCAGGCTTCAACTGACTGCACTCTGACTGAAGCACCTGCGAGAATAGCTTCGCATATTCTGGCGCTGTTTTATCAAGCAGCGCCAGAGCGAGCTTTGTTCGTTCGTCCTGTTCGCACCGTATCTGGGTCACAAGAGAAGCTGCTTCACGAGTTCTCTCGTCCCGAAGACCCTCAAGAAGCGACTGCACTTGAATCTGGGCGGTTTGGGCGGCTTCGGCTCTCTTCGCCAGGAAGTCCCGGTAGGACAACCACGCCGCAACCAGACCAAGCGCGAACACACCCACGCTCCTGAGTAGGACAAGGTAAGGCCGATCAGGGTACCCTGGGGGATACCTCGTGAATGTGGATGTCCGCTTTACCGCTGAAAAGGGCGCGGCACCACTTGCTGGCTCTTCGAACGATATTGCGGTCGGAAAGTCAACTCGCGAGTCTTCGGGCCAGAGGAATCGTCGTAAATTCGCCCACATGCCAATAGTCCCGCCAACCAGAAACCGATTCTAACATCTATATTGGCTATCCCGAAGTTGATTTTATCAGGACCAGCAATTCTGACTGGCCCGCCCGATGGGGAATATTCGCAATTCGGGCGGGTCTCAACCACTGTTCAACCGGGCCCTGCTCTCGTTTTATGGTCGAATTCTGAAGCTTCTGAGCCGCTTTGGGGGCAACTGGAGGACGCAATTGTGATTTCGAAGCCGCAAAAGCCGCCGCATTCATAGCAAATTGAAGTCGCTTGCGATTGCCGCTCCCGCAGCCCACCGCTTGACACAATCCTCTCCAACCCTGAAACTGCCAGCAAGGTTCCTGAGGCGCGGAGGGGCAAATGTGTCCCTGGGCCGCTCCGGAAGAGGCGGATTCGAACCCGGTGAGCGCACCCAAGCCAGGACGGATAAGTTTTTCGCTGAGTTCCACCATGGAGAGCGTCGCCGAGGTAGAAGCTGCCGCGGAAAAACTGGCCGCCGAGGCCGGCTTGGACGAGGACGAGCGCTTCCATGTGACCATGGCGGTGCGTGAAGCGGCTGTCAACGCCGTGCTGCACGGAAACGAGTACGACCCCGCAAAGCAGATCGCCGTCAGCTTTGAGAACACCGGCGCGTCGCTTGTGTTTACCATCGCCGACCAGGGCAGGGGCCTCGATCCGGAAGCGCTTCCCGATCCCCTGGCGCCGGAAAATCTCCTGCGCGGCTCAGGCCGCGGCATCTTCCTCATCCGATCCTTCATGGATGAGGTACACTTTCTACAACTGCATCCCGGAACCGAGTTGACGCTGATCAAACATCTGGCGCCGCCGGGCAAGAAAACTTAGGGTGCTTGCGCTGGAGCGTCGGGGTGAACGGAAGTCAACCAATCCCTGCTGGCGGTTCGGGCAGGGTGGGACGTTCCAGCCACTGCTCCCGGCGAGAGCGCTATAACCGTAATACCAACAAGGAGGAATTCCCGTGGCACTTACTATTGCTTCCCGTGAAGTGGACGGCGTCGCCGTTCTGGACCTCAGCGGGCGGATCACTCTGGGCGAGGGCAGCGTGCAGATACGCGATGCCATTCGCGACCTGATCGGCAAAGGACAGAAGAGCATCCTGCTCAACCTGGGAGACGTGAACTATATCGATAGCTCGGGGTTGGGCGAGCTGGTGAGCGCCTACACAACGGCCAGGAACCAGGGCGCTGCGCTCAAGCTGCTGAAACTGACCAAGAAGGTCCACGACCTGCTTCAGTTAACCAAGCTCTACACCGTCTTCGACATCTACGACGACGAGGCCAGCGCCATCGCCTCCTTCAAGTAGGCCAGTCCGGTCCGCGCCCGAACCGCAACCATCAAAAAAGGCCATTCCGCCCCGCGGGATGGCCTTTTTCGCGTGTCCGCTGCCCCGTTGCTGAAGCTTGCGCTTAAAACTTGACTGCCGGAACCGTCCGTGAGCTCGGACTGGCCTCGAAGAAGGCGTTGTTCACATGGAAACCGGCAATTCCCGCCCAGATGCTGTTAGGGAACTGGAGTACAAACGTGTTGTAGTCGCGCAACGCGTCGTTATAGCGATGCCGCGCCACCCCGATGCGGTTTTCGGTACCTGCCAGTTCATCCTGCAAGCGCATGAACTGATCGCTCGAGCGCAGTTGCGGATAGTTCTCGGTGAGCAGCAGCAGGCGGCCAATCGCCGAGTCCAGTGGGCCGTTGGCTGCAATCTTGGCCGCCGGCCCCTGCGCATTCAACATGCCCGCCCGTGCATTGGCAATATCTCCAAAAACGGTGCTTTCTTCCTTGGTAAAGCCCTTCACGGTCTCCACCAGGTTGGGAATCAGGTCGGCTCGCCGCTCCAACTGAACGTCCACGTCCGACCACGCGGTCTTCACGATCTCATCCTTGGCAACCATCTGGTTCCTGGCGCTCACATAGCTGCCAAACACCATCAGGACAACCAGGACCAGAACGCCCACGACCCCTAGTGCAATCCACAGTCCCTTGCTCATACTGTGTTTTTCTCCTCCGGTCCGCCACAGCGGACCCCTTCATAAACTCGTGTAACTACCAGCTTCCCCCGGCGCCGCCGCCGCCAAAGCCCCCGCCGCCAAATCCGCCAAAACCGCCTCCGCCACCACCACCGCCAAATCCGCCCCCGCCAAACCCGCCGCCGCCGAACCCTCCGCCGCCCCAGCTTCTTCCGCCGAAAATGCTGGAGAAAAGACCAAAACCCAGCAGCATGCGAAAAATGGATGAGCCGCCAAAAAGGATCAGCAGAAAGATCAGCAGAATCAGTTTCCCGAAGACCGGGCTGTGGTGCACCTGGCTCGGAGGCGGGCTGGCCATTGCCGGCTCGTCTTCCAGCGTGACCTTGGCATCGGCGGCAATCACCTGCGCCACCTCGCCCACAGCGAGCGTTACGGCGCCGTCAAAGTCATTGGCCCGCAACTGCGGTACCATCTCCCGCCCAATGTCGCCGAGTTTGCCGTCGGGCAGGATGCCTTCCAGGCCATAGCCCACTTCAATCCGGCGCTTGTGGTCGTCGACGGCCAGAAAAACCAGCACGCCGCGATCCGAGCCCTTGCGGCCCATCTTCCACTTGTCTTCGAGCGCGTTGGCAAACTCCGCCGGGTCCGCGCCGTCCAGGGTGTGAATGGTGATCACGGCCACCTGCGCATTGGCCTGGGAGTGGTCGAGTTGGCCGCAAATGCGATCCAGCCGGGCGATCGCCTCCGGCGAAAGCACGTGGGCAAAATCGCTCACGTAATCGGTGGGTTTGGGCAGGTCCTCCACCCGCTCGGCAAAAGTGGCCGTGGCGGAAACCCCCACGAGAGCGGCCAGCAGCAGCCGGAAGACGGTCGAATGTGCGCGGCGAAAGCCTTTCATCGCTCTCCATTGTACGCGGACGGCAGGCCAAAGGTTCCATTGGCTTGGGCTTTCTGGCGGGTGCCCCACCTGGGCGCCGGGGTACCCTATGGGTCGGGGCGCCGCGTCTTTGTTTTTGCGGCTAGGGTGGGATATTCCCATCTACAGTCTTTTATGGCCTCGTCCTCTCCATCAGTGGCCGGGCACACCAACTCTCGATTCTGAGACCTGGGAAACCACGAACCCCTCTGCCACAAGCACTACACTGGAAAAGGAATGATCGAGAACCCGCCTATCCTGCCGCCCATCGCACGCAAAAAACACACTGAGACCCTTCTGCATGGCACGCTCCTCACCGACGATTACGCCTGGCTGCGCGACAAACAGGACCCCGAGGTCACAGCGTACCTCGAAGCCGAAAATGCCCACGCCGAGGCCGCGATGGCCCCGCTCGCCAGCCTCCGTGAAGACCTCTACCGGGAAATGCTCTCGCATGTGAAGCAGACCGACGTTTCGGTTCCCTTCCGCGACGGAGGCTGGTGGTACTACACCCGCACCGAAGAGGGCCGCCAATACCCCATCCACTGCCGCAAGCCGGCCGAACCCTCCCCACAAAGCCTCCGTGCCCCATCCTTGCGCCTTACCGGGGTCCCCACGGACAGCCGGGGCCCCCAAGAAGCGGTCGTTGCTTCTTGGGGTGGGGACAGGTCTTCGTCCGTGGGGTGGTCGGGCGCAAGGGTGGGAGACCAAGACTCTCAACCGTCCTCCGACCCTCAGGAACAAATCATTCTCGACGGCAACCAACTGGCCGAGGGCCATGCCTTCTTCTCCATCGGCGCCACCGGCATCACGGACGACGGCCGTTGGCTGGCATACACGACCGACACAACGGGCTTCCGCCAGTACACGCTTCATATCAAGGATCTGTTCACTGGCGAGACCCTTCCTGGTTCCGTCGAGCGCGTCGGCTCCGTCGTCTGGGCCGCGGACAACCGGGGTCCCCATCGACAAGGGGTCCCCAAGAATCGGTCTTGGATTCTTGGGGAAGAGCGACAGGTCTTCGTCGATGGGGTGGAGAATCTGACCCTTTTCTACACTGTCGAGGACGAAGAGCAGAAGCGCCAGCACCAGCTTTGGCGCCACACGCTCGGCACGCCCCACACTGAAGATGTACTGGTCTACCAGGACGACGACGAGCGCTTCAACCTGGCTGCGGGCCGCACGCGCGACGGCAAGTTCCTGGTGCTGGAATCGGCCAGCCACACCACCAGCGAATTTTGGGTGCTGCCGGCCGCCGAACCCCAAGGCGCCTTCACCCTCATCAGTCCGCGCCAAGACGAACACGAGTATTCCATCGACCACCGCAACGGCCTCTGGTTCATCCGCACCAATGACCGCGGACGCAACTTCCGCTTGGTCACCGCTCCCGTGGCCACGCCCAGCCGCGAGTACTGGACCGAGCGGATTCCCCACTGCGACACCGTCATGCTGGAGGACGTGGACCTCTTCGCCGGCTTCTTTGTGGCCTGTGAGCGCGAAGACGGCCTTCCCCGGCTGCGTATGAGCCGCTTCACCGGCGACGGCCCCGAGTTCGCGCCTGCCGGCGAAATCGCCTTCCCCGAACCGGCCTACAGCGCCCAGCCGCACATCAACCGCGTCTTTGAGACGCCAACCTTCCGCTACGCCTACCAGTCGCTGGTCACGCCCAGCTCGGTCTATGAATATGACGTAGCCACCGGCGACTCCACGCTCCTCAAGCAGCTTGAGATTCCCGGAGGCTTCGACCGCGCGCTCTATGCCAGCGAGCGCGTTCATGCCACCGCGCCCGACGGCGTCAAGGTTCCTGTTTCGCTGGTCTATCGCAAGGACAAGCGGGTAGCGCCGGCCAATCCGTCCGTAGCGCCGGTCTCCGGACCGGCTGTCGTGCGGGCCTCCAGGCCCGCACAGAACCCCCTCTACGTCTACGGCTACGGCTCCTACGGCTACTCGCTTCCAGTGGGTTTCAGCTCCAACCGGCTCAGCCTGCTGGATCGTGGCGTGGTCATGGCCTATGCCCACATCCGAGGCGGCGGCGACCTGGGCAAGCCATGGCACGACGCCGGCAAAATGCTTACGAAACGCAACACCTTCACCGACTTCATCGCCGCCGTCGAGCACCTCACCGCCTCCGGCTACGGCGATCCTGTTCGCGTGGCCATCGAGGGCGGCTCCGCTGGAGGCCTGTTGACGGGCGCGGTCGCCAACCTGCGCCCCGATCTCTTCCGCGCCGTCGTCTCTCACGTGCCCTTCGTCGACGTGATGAACACCATGCTCGACGCCTCGCTCCCCCTCACCGTTCCCGAATACGAGGAGTGGGGCAATCCCAACGAGGAGACTTATTTCCGCTACATGCTGAGTTATTCGCCCTATGACAACCTGAAGGCGGCCAGTTACCCTGCGATGCTGGTCAAGACATCTGTCCACGACAGCCAGGTCATGTACTGGGAGCCGGCCAAGTATGTCGCCAAACTCCGCACTCTCAAGACCGATAACAACCCATTGCTTCTGGTGACCAACATGCAAGCCGGCCACGGCGGCTCCAGCGGACGCTACGACTATCTCAAGGAGATCGCCTTCGACTACGCGTTTCTGCTCCGGGAGTTGGAACTTTTGCGCTAACGAGACGGCGCTTAGCCTTCGCAGTCCAGGCTATGAATGTGAGAGCCGCGAGCGGTGCGCCCACAACCCCAGTCCTGGATTGGCGATGTAGAACACATCTTCCCCGTCCACACGGTTATAGCCGTGGCTGAGCTTCTCTGGATCGTAGCGCCGCATCATCTCGGATAACTCGCCGAACTTAAAGCCAACGCCTTCTACCTCTTCCCTGCTCAGTTTTCCTGGGCACCACGTAATCGTAAAGCGCCCCTCGGAAGACCCGTGGATCAGGTGCGCGGCTGCGCTCAGATCGCTGGCCAGATCCGCGTTTGCATTGACGGCCTCCAGCGTTGCCGGAGTCCCGCGATAGCCGTATCTGCGGATCAATTCGTCGATTGTCTTGTCCTCGCCGAACTCCTTCACGCCCGGCGCCAACACGATCAACTCCGCGCCGTCGGCCAACGCCATGCGCGTGCGATAGATAGCCTTGTTCCCCAGCCAGGTCGAGTGAAATTCCTGCGGATCGAGATACACGACGGCCTTCCGGATCGGCTCGTCGAGCTTCTCGAAGTTAACCTTCAGGCTAAGTTCGGCGGCCAGTTGAAAACACTCGATGTCGTCGCCGATGAACAGGCCGCGCACGGCCAGCCCGCCGTCCGTCCTGCGTCCGATCACCGTCAGCACGTAGACGATCGGCAGGTGCCGCAGAAAATGATCGGATGCGTAATTGAGCACGTTGCGAACGGGATTTGTGGCGCGGCCCATGATTCGCTCCATTCCGTAGACCGCGCCCAGGTAATGGCTGCGGTTGATCCCCTCGCGGCCTCCCGTGCCCACCAGGATGTTCTTGTTGTAATTGGCCATGCCGATCACTTCATGCGGCACAACCTGGCCGATGGAAAGGATAAGATCGAATCCGCCCTGCGAGAGGAGCCGGTTGACCTGCGCCGGCCACGCATAGTTCAGCTTGCCCTCCGATTGTTCGCGGATGAACTCTGCCGGAACCTCGCCGAGCGTCTCGACATCGGTTCTCCAGTTGTGAACGCGAAAGAGATTCTGCGGCACATTGCCAAACATGTGCGCAATCTGGCCGGGCTGCATGGCTGTATGCGTTCCAAGGGCGGGAAGAACCGCCTTCAAGCGGTCGCCATAGTGCTCCCACGCAAAACGCGTCAACTCGCCGGCGCGGGAGTGTACACGGCTCTGGTCGGGCGGCACGGCAACCACGCGGTTCCGCTCGCCGAGCCTGGCCAGGCTTTCCGCGAGCAGATCGTTCAACTGCCGCGAAGATAGATCGGTTTCAATAGTTCCCGTAGCGCAATAAAGACTCATGCGGCCACCTCGAATCTCTTCATTTTAAGCGCGGACAGGAGATCCTGCTGACGGTTTCAGAGCGAATCGACGATGGTCGCCAGTTGACGCAATATAAATACCGTGTCCTCGCGCCCCCGATGATGACAATCTGCTTTGAGCCGATCGAGCAGATACGCGATTGCGAGCCGGTGCAAGAGTTCCGTGTCGAGATCCATCCTCGTTAAATACTCCGTGCAAACAGGCGTTTTTCGGATGGCCGCATAGCCGCCGCCCTTCCCGTCGAGGAGGCGGCTTACGCTGAAGTGGAAATGCAGCAGATCGTGCATCGGCAACCCGGCGAAGTCAGCCCATTCCCAATCGACAAGGACATTGCCGAAATCGGAAGTTTTTCGAATGTTCCATGGTGCAAAATCTCCATGCACCAACATCGTCGGGATGTCTGTATCGAGATCGAGACAGGAGAGACTGCGGTTCAGTAGATCGGGGGCGATTCCATGCAATTCGTCCGCGAATGGGCGAAGACTGCTCTCCAGGGCTCCTGCGGCATCGGTCAGGTTCAAGCAAGCTCCGCTAAGAGGCAGGTGATAGAGCAGGTCGAGGTACTCGGGGCGAAATCCGCGATCAGGCAGGGTACCATGCACATATTTTTGTGCGGCTGCTCCCAGATCGGGAAGAACCGACAAGAAGTCAGGCGCCCAGCAATACCGCTCAAGTTCCCTGAGCACTTCCGCTTCGTGGACAACGCTCAATCTGCCCCCCGGGGTCAGTCCGACTTTGAGTACTGCCGCAATATGATGCGCGGCATCGAGCAGGAATACGGTCAATTTGCGGTCGGGAGATGGATTCCCAACCATGATGACCATCTCCCCGGCTTGGCCTGCGATTCCGCACCTTTCAAACCAGCGTCGCGAACTTGTGCGTGGGATCGTCAGGCTGGAGACGGAAGGAAACAGCCGGACGATGCCGGCACGGGCAGCCATTCGAATGGCGAGCCATTTCACTTGGCCTGCCAGGCTATAGGGCCGCCATGCGCTCAATACGGATGCGGTCCCGCGGGATACTGCCGGAACCAGCCAGCGGGGGCCGCTGTTTCCGGGAACCACAACATAAAGATCCGGCTCTTCAGGGACGGCGCCGCAATCGATCTCCAGGGCATTCAGGATATCTGAAATGCTCAGTGCTTCAGAAGGTTGGGAGGGCTCTGCCGGCATCTCTGCTCACTATACTTCTTGGCTGTGCTATTGCAAAGGAGCCCGTCAACCGCAAGGTTCTGACAGAGCTCCGCGATATATCTCAAAGAGGCTCTGTACATTTGCTTCGGGGCGATATTGCCGCTCATATGTGCGTCTGGCTTCCGTTCGCAGCAAATTCTCGAGGTCGGGCGCTGTTGCGATCATGCGCGCTGCCTGTGCCAGAGCCTCGGCATTTCCGGGAGGCACGAGCATCCCGTTTTGTCCATGCGCAACCAGTGAAGAGAGAGATCCGATGTTGCTGGCGACAACGGGCAGCCCGGTGGCGAAGGCCTCTGGTATGACCATCGGAACTCCTTCATAGCAGAGCGATGGAAGCAGCAGCGCGCGCGCGCCCTGCATCAGCCGCGCAACCTCAGAGTGACTTTGAGAGCCCAGATACTCCAAGGCCCCTGTTGCGGCTGCTTGCTCCACCGATGCGCTCAACGGACCTGTTCCGGCCACCTTGAGCGGCATCCCAAGGCCACGTTCGGCAGCCGCGATGAGGGTTGCAATGCCCTTCTCTGAAGAGAGCCGCCCGGCATAAAGCGCATACCCGCCTTTGCCGTCCCCCAGTCCGGAGTCGGCTGCCGAATTCGGCTTCACAACGATCTTTGCAGGATCGACCCCGAGATGCCGCACGAACAATGTGCGGGCGAATTCGGTCAAGGCAATGAAGCGCGACACACGCGTATTCCATGTATGACGAAACTTATGAACCGTCGACATGAGGGCTATAGCGGCGGAACCTGCCCGGCTGCCCCGGTAACAGGCATGATAGACGGCCGGCCATGGAATGTTCTTGCCCAGGCACTGCTCGCATGGGCTGTTGTCGCGAAATAGCAGCGCATTGGCGCACAGCAGCCGGTAATTATGCAGCGTCTGTATGAACGGTATATGGGAATCGGCATCGTAGATAGCCGGCGTAAGTGCCGGAAAGAAGTTGTGAACATGCACGATATCCGGCCGAAACTCGGCAATTCGGGCACGCACCAGCTCTCTGGAGCGGACGGAATATACTACGTTGAACGCCGCGGCGGCACGTTGCAGGGGACCTGTGATGTGGTCGTTCGAGACCTCCAGCAAGTCAACTGCCGCGCCTGCCTGGCACAGCATGGAGACCTCCTGCCGCACAGCGGCATCTTCTCCTCCCGCCACCTGGTACCGATTATGCAATACGAGTACGCGCATCTTCTCGCACCATGACTGAAAAAACGATAACTTCCTTGCCTCAGGTATTCCGCAGCGTGTCCTGGATGTGTTTGTAAGTGCGAGATACAATATGCCCCCAGGTGTTTTCCCTGGCAGCTTTGAGAGCTCGGGACGACATCTCCGCGCGAAGCTCCGGATTCACTGCCAATTTCCGCATCGCATCCGCCAGGCCGTCAACCACTTCCTCCCGGCCGCGGCCCTCCACCTCGATCTTGAATCCGCACGACGGCGGAAGCATGGCTCCCGGCCCGCCGCAATCCAGGCAGATGACAGGCAGCCCCTGAGAGAGAGCTTCCATGACCACAGTGCCGCCGGAGTCGTGCAGGCTGGGAAACAGGAATGCCGTGTGCTCCCGATACATGCTGAGTACCTGTTCGCGTGGAACCCACCCCCTCCAGTCTACGGCGTGAGATATGCCCAGCCGATCGGCCATCTTGTGCAACCACTTCCCGTCCCGTCCTTTGCCGGCTATCGTCAATGTGGCGTCGGGAAATTCCCTCTGCATCCGGGCAAACCCCTGAAGCGCAAGATGAATCCCCTTGAGATAGAGCAGACGGCCAACAAAGAGAAAGCGCGGCGTTGGAGGACTGGCAGGCGGCTCGCGCAGAATCAAAGCCTCCTCGGTGCCGACATCCTGCATCATCAGGCACTTGGTCCGGTAGGCGGGCGGCACATAGGCGAGCGTCTCCCTCGTCTTGCTCAGAATCACTGCCGCTTGCCTGAAGGATTGCCGCACAGCTGGGTTAAGCCTGGCGAACAGATTCAAAAGCAAACGAACTGAATCCAACACTATGCCGCGGAGCGGGTAGCTCCAAAGAAGCAGCGGCGGAGTCGCTTCTCCGCCGCCAAGGGGTCCCAGCACCAATGGAAGTCCAAGCCTTCCCATTAAAGATGGCTGCCGGAAATTCGCGAACGTGATGTGATGAACCAGATCGAAAGGAGTCTCGCGCGCCAGCCGCCTCGCCGCACGGTAGGCCCCTCGCTGCCAAAGAGAATAGTACAGAGCCACCCCACGCCCACCCTTCTTCCACCATCTCATCCATCGCGGCAGGTCGTAACCGGCAACTTGAATCCGCAAATCCCCGTGAAGGCCCAATGCTCTTTCAATGCTGGGGAGATTGTTCTCGCGCGTCAGTATGCACACCTCGTGCCCCAGGCGCGCAATTTCCAATGCCCAATGCCATCCCATCCCTGGCTCTGAACCCTCGCCCGGACCGCATGCATAGGCGGATAATAAAATGCGCAGCTTTTTGCTCATGCCGGCATAGCCCCCAATAATTCACTCCCATACCCGAAACCACGCCAAACTACCGGCCCGCCCCGGGAAACTCCGCCAGTTGAAGCTGGAGCTCTCCCGTCCCTATCTTCAACGGCTGCGGCCGGCCAATATTCTTGAAAAAACCGAATTCCGCGTGCAGGCATGAAAATTATAGCCAATAAGCGCGGATTTCTTGGCGTTTCTCACGTCGGCAACCGAGTTCATTCGCGTAAGGGTGTTTTGTTCATCGCAGTAGAAGATGTCAAACTCGAAATTCTTGAAGAGGAATTCGCTGATGTGACAGGAAGGATCTTGACCGTGGTCTTCATAGAGCACAACCGCCTCTCGCGAACTCAGAACGCCTCGCGCACCCTGCAGTGCCTGAATCTCAGCGTCCTCAACATCCAGCTTAATCACAATCCTGGCATCGGGATTTGGAATGTGCCGGTCGCAGACCGAGTCGATTGTGACGCTCTCAACTCCATATTCATGATATCCGGCCTGTCCCGCCTTCTCTCTGCGATTAACGACACTGGCGCCGGCATGACGCAAGTCGTGGGTCACAATGACAAGAATATCGCCGTCTCGTAACCAGACTGCGCCCAGAATCGCTTCGAACCTGCCTTCGTTCAGTTGTGCGTTCCGGCGCAACCGCTCGAATTGCGGCGGGGATGCCTCCAGGGCCACCACTCGGCCCGGTGGCAATAACCGGCTTGCGATCACGCTCCAGTAACCGATATTCGCGCCACAGTCCAGAAAATACGTGTCCGGCTGGGTGAGAACACGTTTCAAGACAAAACCGATCTCCGGTTCGTAATTGTATCCGTTGATGAACAACCTGGACCAGTAGCCATCGTTCAAATAGACCTGAAGTTTACCGCCGGATGGCAATTCCAGCACAGCCGCATTCTGGCTGTCGAAGAGCGGCGCCAGGGCCCACGTCATTGGCTGCATGACGCGATTGTGAAGGAAACCGGATAACGCGCCCGCAACTCTGAGGCAAAATAGGTGCAGTCCTGCGGAGGATCCCGATACTTCCGTAACCTTGAGCTGTGAAGATATGCGCATGAAAGTCCTCGTCAGGCTTGGCATTCGACAGGAATCCTCTTTCTTAGCTCCGCATCGCTGGAATCGTAACGCTCTCAATGCACAAAAGACGGCCGGTACGCGCTTATGGGCATTCGATAGACTGCCCGATCGAAGCGGGCCTTCCGGCGAGAAAGATCGATAAATCCAATCAAGGTAAAATAAATGCCGAATTCAAAACCCATCAAGCCGAGCACTCCTTGGGACATAATGGATGTAATCCAGATGTGGATAATCATCACGTAAAGCCCGGCATTCTCCGGATTCGCTTTCCACTCCTTCACCGTGTAGTAGGTGGTCGCGAGCAACAATCCTGCGCCGATAACGATCCCGATGAGGCCGAGCCCGGTCAGTGTCTCCATGAAGCCGCTATGCAGCGTGCTCATATTCATAAGGCTCGAAACATTCATATGCGAAATAACCACCTTCCCGCCAACTCCGCCGCCATAGCCCAGGATGGGATGCTGCTTCCATGCGCGGTAAGCCGCCACCCACATCAATACCCGGCCGTCAAGACCTTCAATATCCAGCTTGGAATGACCCTGTAATAGTACCTTCATGACGCCATTTCGGAATATCCAGAGTGTGGCGCCGGAGACGGCTATGAAGCTGAACATGAGCGCCTTGGAGCGTCGAAGGAGAACAATGGTTATGCCTAACGCGAGGATTCCAAAAGAAGTACGGCTGGATGCAAAGATGAAAAGGAACAGGGCATAACTCATCTGAAGCCAGGCGCTCCGCCAGCTTATTTGCTTTGCCAGCCATTGGCCCAATACTGTCAGGAAGAGTGCGCTCGCAATATAGCCAAGGCCATTGCCTCCAACAATAGGGGAGTTTGCCGTTGTATGTGTCAGGAGGCCCGGACGCTCTTGCACAAACGAGGGGATACGGGCAAGGAAGCCAAGGGTGCTGAGGAAGGCGAGCATAGAGATTATGAGAAAGGTGATTTGCCCCAGCGCTTCAAGGCGTAGGCCCGCGTCGGGGCCTTTTGAGGCTTGCAGAAGAATCAAGGCGCCCACGATCATCTCAAACGATTTGCCCAGGGTGGCGAGCGGATCGGACGACCAAAGGCAGGATGTCAGATATAAAAATGAAAAGGCTGCGAACCAAAAGCTAAGGTCGCGCATACCGACCTTCGCAATTCTGGGTTTAACCAGTACAAAAATGAGAGCCGCGAAACTAAAAGGCCCGCGGATGAGCAATATCGAGAGCAGGCTCTCATGCATCTGTTTACCTTTACCGAAGTCTAAAACTGAGGCTGAGCTCGCGATCATGAGGCAGAGCAGCGCCCAACCCGGGAATCCGGCCGCCGTGAAAGCCGAACGCCAAGCGCGAATGTTCCATGGAAGTATGGGAAATCTCATATCAGCAATGATCCAGAGTCATTTCACGGAATAGACAGTGGCAATGGCGGCCTCGTCGATAAGGGAAGCTCCAGTGGTGAGTACGGTTTTTATCTTGCTGACCGGCACATAGACGATATCCTGAGCCTCCAGGTGCAGCGGTATCTGCTTCCCTTCGGAGAACTTCCTATAGTTGACAGGATATTCGACATATGTTCCGTCGGGGTTGCGCCGGATGACCCGGATAGATTGCACCGCGGCTTGAAGGGTTGTGCCGTTGGCGAGCGAGAGAGCCTGGGCGACATCGAGCTTTCCATCCTCTTGCATGAGGTAACCGCCGGGGCGAAATACGGCTCCAAGGACATAGACAATGCCGGCACGCGGCACAATCACCGTATCGCCATCATGGAGCATCACCTTCGCAATCGACGACCCATCGCTATTCCGGCCGTAGGGATAAGCATCGATTGTCAAGTGGCCGTCGATCAGGTGGCGAACCTGCACCACGCTGCCCGCCATTGGCGTCTCTCCGCCGACCTGCGAAAGAACATCGAGAAGCGAATGAGGCGCGAGCAACTGTACCCGGCCGGGCGCCTGCACCTCGCCCATCACTGCAACGATAAACGGCGCATACTGCTCGACGTTGATCATGATCTGCGGACGGATGAGAATCTGCTCCGAGGCCAGTTTGTCCTCAATGAGCTGCCGCGCCTCTTCAAGAGTGTTGTCGCCAACATGAATCGATCCGGCGAGCGGAAAGGCAATGTTGCCGGCGTCATCTACCCGGAGTTCGCCCGAAAGCTCCGGCTCGTCATAAACCTGAATGTTCAGGAGAAATCCTGGGGCGATCTTCAGCTTGGAGAAATCCTCCGGCACCGCGGTGAGCGTGCCCCCCGGCCCCTTCGCGGCGCCGGCAGAGGAGGCTCCGCCAGATTGTCCTGAACCGGAGAGTGAGCTGCCAATTGCGGGTCCCGGCTGCTGGGCAGGCGCAGCCGGGACAGCGAAGACCATGAGTATAGCCAATGAGAATCCGATACGAGTGGCGCTGGTCACGACTTGGCATCCTCCTCTCCGTAGTATTTGGAGTCTCCATAATATCCGTACGCATAATAGTACTCGACCGATCTTGTATCGACCGCGTTGAGAACGAAGCCGAGTTGACGGCCTGTACTGCGGTCCATCCATTCGGAGATGCGAGCCAGCACTGTTCGCGCAGTCGACCCGGAGCGGATCACCATGATAGTCCCGTCTACCTTGGAAGAGAGAATAACCGCGTCCGTCACGAGAAGTATGGGCGGACTGTCGATGAGGATGAGATCATACCGCCCGCGCAGAAGGGTAAGAAGATCGTCCCAACGCGAGGATCCCACCAGTTCGGCCGGGTTCGGCGGCGTTATACCGGCCGGAAGCAGCCAAAGGTTTTCCACTAAGCTATGCGGCCGAACCGCGGTCTCAAATGAAACACGCCCGGCGAGAACCTCGCTGAGGCCGGGACTCTTCTGGGTTCGGAACAACAGATGCATCTTGGATTTCCGCATGTCGGCGTCGACAATCAGAACGCGCTTTCCCTGCTGCGCAAATGCAATAGCGAGGTTATAGCAAATCATGCTCTTCCCGTCACCGGGCACGGGACTGCACACAATCAAAGCCTGCAGCGGACTGTCTATGGCGGATAGTTGAATCGCTGTCCGCAATACACGATAAGATTCCGCGGCGGGCGCCCTGGGCTGGCTCACCAGCAGACTGGATTCTTGATACTCTCCAGAGGAAGTGGGTGGCGCAATATCCCCGGCGCGAATGAGCGGGATGGCAGCCAGAACGGGATAACCGGAAATCTGCTGAACCTGTTCCGAAGTTACGACAGCATCGTCCAGATTCTCTATGATGAAGGCGCCCGCGATCCCCAGCAACAGACCGGCGCCGCATGCAATAGCTGGGTAGATAAGCCAGTCTGGCCGGGCCTGTCTCGCAGGCGGACGAGCCGGATCCACGAGATCCAGGTTCGTGGCCTTGACGCCGGCCGTTACGCCTGCCTCCTGAAGTTTTGTTTGAAGCTCTTCATAGAGGACGCGGCTTGAGATTGCCTCGCCCGCAAGTATCTCCAACTGCACCATGCTGTCGTTGAGTTTGTTTACCACATCCTCTTGTTTGGTATACTCTTCGCGAATTGCGCCTTCTGCCTTCTGTGCAAGGGTCAGATCGTTCTGGGCACGCTGATTGATGCGCAGCAATTCCTGGTGAATCTGTTCATTGAGAGCGGCCATCTGGCCTTGAAGCTCAGCCAAACGCGGGTTCTTCGCCCCATATTTGGTAGAAATGTCGCCATAGTTCACCTTTATGGCAGCTTCCTGTTCGCGGAGAGCTTGCAGCACCGCCAATCCATTGCCCTGGCTGATAACCGCGGACCCTCCTCCCATCGAAGACAGATCGCTGCTCCCGAGGCCGAGCACAACCTCGGGACTTTGCGTTTGCGTGAGATGATAAATCGCCTCTTTCGCAATCCGATTTGCCTCGGCGGAAGTCAACTCCGCATTCAAGGCGGTGAGTTTGTCGACTGCTGGAATATGAACCCCGCCACCGGCGCCGGAAGCACTTCCTCCTCCGGAGGAGCCGGAAGCGCCGTTTGTCTCCATGCTCATGCCGAGCATGAGCACAGTCAATCCGGTTTTCCGCTCGTAATCTGCCAGCTTGCGCTGCGATTCATCCACATTCTCCTTTAGAGTGCCTAGCTGGCCTGAAAGCCAGTCAGAGGCTCTGGCTGTAGACTGGTAGTGCATCTCTAGATATGCGTGGATGTAAGTGTTCACGACCGAATTCGCAATTGCAGCCGCCCTTTCGGGATCATAATCGCGGTAGGTGACCTCGATAAGCCGAGTGTCCTGCTTGGGAGCGACCTTAAGGCGCGCCGAGATAAGCGAGAGTATCCGCTCCCTTGTAGCAGGAGCCATTTCGAGGGGAAGACCCTGCTCGGCGTTGATTCTTGAGTTCCCACCGAACCATCCCGGTTTGTACTTATATTGATAAGGCGCCACGCTCTGCAGATTCAGTTCGCTGACAACCTTGAGAAGAATGGTGTCGGTTTGAAGAACGGCGGCGTTCGTCTGAATTTCGCTCTTAATGTCGTCCGAGCCGCCAAGGGCCGACGCCATGCCTCCGAGAGAACCCAGATCCAGGCCGCTCGAGGTATCTTTGTCTACGAGCAACGTCGCCGTCGACGTATACTGCGGGCGCATCATAAAACATACCAGCAGACCAAGCGCAAGCGCTCCGAGAGCAAACGACAGTATGAAATACTTTCGTTTGCGCCAAACGCGCAATATATCCCGCAAGGACTCCTCTTGTTGCACCCGCCCAAGAGGATCGGATGTGAAAGACGGGTTAGGTCCCTGAGGAGAACGGGAAGAGATTTTTGAACTTCCTTGGCTCATTAGACTCTGTTCGCAGGACGAACGACTCCTGACATCGTGTGGATTCTGACAGAAATTCCGCGTACTTGGAGTATAGCGTCCGGTGATATTGAGGTCAATCGAAATCTCGCGGTGTCTTTCGCCCATCGCACGCGGCAATCACGAGCGAACTCCGGCATCATGTTCCAATCCGCGCTTCAATGAAAGACCGGACCTGACGCCGTAACGGCCGTACACAAAATCCAGGAGGCTCCGGCGAAGCTGCTCGCGCACGGCTTCCGCATCCGAATCCGGGATAGCGCAGTAGCACTCGGCGTCGAGGAACTTTCTTCCTTTTCCGGGCCGCATCTTCCCTTGGCCGACGTTTGCTTTTTTTGCGACAACAGAGAGGCGGAATTCCGAAATGGGAAGTCTTCGCCAGCCGAAGGCAATGCCAAGCCTCATCGCGATGCCGTTCTGCGGAGCTTCAAAATAGCTCAGATGCAGAAACAACTTCTTAAGCTCCGGCTTGAGCGCCTCGACGGCCAGGCGAACCGCATCGGGCCGGGGCGTCTCCACCACAATCACGTCGGCGGCATCGAACGCCGCGCGCTGGATACTGCAAACGATGCTATGCGCCAAGCTCTTGAGAGCGCCTATCGGATGACGCGCGACCCAGCGGCCCTGCAATCTCCGCAGCGAATAGCGAGCTTTGAGTTGCTCGACACTGGACGATGCGAGCAGCGAGACACCTGCCGGTCCAATGATCCCGATGAGCCACTCCCGGTCAATTTGTTCCGGAATCGGGACGGGCATGGGAAACTCATGGCCGAAACGGGACAAGTCTCCGCATAGCAATGCACGAACACAGGCCTTGATGAACCTGCCCTCTTCCGACACGCGGAACGGGCCAATCGTGCCGTCGCCTTCGATCAGCCTGCGCATAAGATCGGGGCTCAGCAGCTCGATCCATTTGGCCCGCCATAAGCCGATGCAGAAATCGAGAGGCAGCGCTTCCCGCTCGTCTTCGCGGATGAGTGAAAGCTGGTAAAGCTCCCAATGCGACCAGCGTAAAATGGCTTTGGTGTATCCGCATTGGGCAGCCGTATCGACCGCGACACAAATCGCCTTCCTGGCATCTTCGAGAGCGATCGCCAAATCGAGGTCGCGGCCGATCGTCTGCGGATAGCCATGCGTTCCGTGCACGACGGCGTAACGTATGCCCTCGCGCTCGAAGGCGCCGGCAATTTCCTCAGCCAGGCGCAGGCGGCTCATGGCCTCAGACATACAACTCCTGGTAAAACTCCCGCATTTTGCGGGCAATGGAATCCGGTGAGCATTCCTGCTGCGTCCAGCGGCGTCCGGCGCCCGCCACTTGGGCAATTTTATCACGGTCTTTGAGGATCGCAGACAGTATCTCGGCCGCGCGCTCTGGAATCAGCGGAATCTCGAAGGCCGCCCGACTCTGCCTCAACTCCGGCATCAGGTCGCTGGTCGAGCTCACCAGCGCGGGAACGCCAAGCCCCATCGCCTCCACCAGAGACATGCCGAACAGCTCGAAGCGCGAGTGCTGGATATAGAAGTCGCACTCGGCCATCGCGCGGAATTTCCGCTCGCCAAGCACCAGGCCATGATCGACGATAGGGATCTCGCGGTATTTCTCCATCAGATCCCGCACCTGCCCGGCAAAGCGCTCGTTGATTCCGCCGTACATATGCAACTCCGGCTTCAGTCCCTGCTTCCAGAGCAGGCGCATTGTTTCCGCCGTAAGGTCGAGTCCCTTGGTCCAGATATCATAGCGCCCAAAGAACGCCAGCTTGGGGGCAGCGGCATCGCGCAGGCCTTTCCACGCAATCCCGGGCGGTACCTCAACGGCGTTGTGGATCACCGCCGCCCGGTGCGGAGCTCCGTAATTTCGCGCGTAGTAGTCGTGCTCCGCCTGGCTCACAAAGTGAATTCCGGCGGCGAGCTTGTGCACGCCGCTTTCCACCAGCTTCCAGTAGATTTTCTTCCGCGCGCCTCGACGGCGCATCTCAGTCGGGTTCAGTCCGCCGTGAGTGGAAATCACGAAAGGGATGTCGCGCCTTTTCAGCGCGCGCGCGATGTACCGGTACTTCGGCACGCGGACATACTGCAAATGCGCCACATCGGGCCGAAGTTCGCCCAGGAGCCTCTCGAACACGCCGCTGGGATCGGACCAGAAGTTCCTCCATCGGTCGCAGGGAAAGCCGGCGAGCTTTACTCCGTGGACGGCGGCAAGCTCTCGTTGCTCCTCCGACACCGGCTTGCCCACGCGCATGATGGTGACCGTTTCACCGGCGGCGGCCTGCGCTTTCGCCAGCGACCAAAGCGCGTTGTAACTGCCGTTGGTGGTCCCGATCTTGAAGGGACAGATGTGAACGATTCTCATAGGCTGGTCTCGGCCTCGCGCTTCATCCTGCTCATCAGCGCCATGGTCACAATGCCCAGCATCAGCAACTGCGACGCGAACGAGGACCAGGCTGCTCCCGTCACTCCGAAATGCGCGATCAGCGGAAAGATGGTTGCAACCGTCAACACGCTGGCCGCCACCTGTGCCGCGAACAGCGGCCTGGTGTTTTCCAGAACGCGCAGGCCAAAGCGCGCCGGAAGGGCGGCGGAGGTCAGAAAGTAAGCGGCCATCATAATGGCCAGCACGCCGGCGAAGCCGCTGTATTGACGCCCATACAGGAACGTCAGCAGCCAGCGGCCACTCAGCGCAATGGTCACACAAAGCACCCCGGCAATAGACATCACAGCTTTCCGGGAGTTTCGCAGATAGGACCGCAGGGCGCCGATTCCACCCTTTTGAAATCTCCGCGCCGCTTCGTTCGGCAGGTAATTCTCCAGGCCATTCAACAGGACAAACAGCACCTGGCCGATGGTCTGTGCGGCGCGTACTCCGCCCGCGGCCGCCGGCCCCAGAACGATGGCGGCCGCCGGCAGGAAGAAGTTTCCGGAAGTCCACCCCATCATGGCCGAGCCCACAAGCCATTTGGAGGACAGCCAGTGCCGCGATGCCGCGGCCCGCACAGCTCCCGATTCGATTTTGTAGCTTCCGAAGGTCAGGAGTCCGAGGACGAATCCTGCCAGCGAAGTCAGCCCCATCACCCACAGCGCGATCCGCGAATCCACACCGTGAGCTCGAAACAGGACGGCGAGAATCAGGAGCTGCGGCAGAAAACTCACCGCATCGTTCAGCAAGCCCATCTTCTCGCGGCGCGTCGCGAAGAAGTAGCGCCGCATAAAATCCTGCATCTGATAGGCAAAGACGGATACGGCAAGCGGCAGCGCCAGCGGGCGGACACCCCATGCCGGCCAGAAATGCGCCGACAGAACCACTCCCGCTTCCACCAGCAGTGAGGCCGCACAGGCAAATACCGTCTGCTGTAACAGCACCGCGGCGTAGTAGCAGGAACCAATCTGCTTCTCAAGTATCGGGCCGACGCTTACCATCGGCGATGTGATCGACGCGCTCTGAATGCTGTTCACAAAAAGCACCGAGGCCCAGGCCAGCGAGAAGACGCCAAATTCGCGCAAGCCTACCAGGCGCGCCACAAGGATTCCGGAGAGAAAGTTGGCGACGCTTACCATCGCCTGGTCGGCAAGCGCCCAGGACTCGCGGCGCGACAATAGCATGGCGATGCGGCGAAATATTCCCTTCGGAACCGCCGTATCCGCGCGCGCTTCGCATTCCGCCGCCGTCGATTCCCGCACCCTGGCCTCCACTGTTTTCCGTCAGCGCCGAAAAAGTGCGCTATCTATACTGTGCGCCGGCAGACCTGCGCGCCGTGATTTGTGCCGTTCGCCCTGCCACATTCTAGAGAGTGTGGAGAATTGCGGCATCGTTCATTGGTCTTCTACCGACTCAAGTATCCTACCAGTGCGGCATGAGCAAAAGCGCGATCTGGCGGTTCTTGAACAAAGGCCGGAAAACAGGGGCCGGAGATCAGTAAGAGAGCCCGGTTTTCACCGCGAATAGGGCTCGGGCGGCAACCAGAGCGGATATACTTGGACAGCCGGCTCAGCCCCCGCATCCTGTTGCGGCCGATCTCCCGCTGCGGCAAGTGAGTGACTCGTCTTGCGTGTGGTGAGCGGGCAAATATGCCGGGAGATTACCCATTGATTCAACCACTTGCCGCTTATGCGGGCGAAACGACAGTTCGCGCATTGCTTGAAGCGCTTGATAGGGAATGCTCCGGTTATTGTCTGCTTGCAGGGTATGAGGAACTGCCGGTCACGGTTGGTTCCGATATTGATTTCATGGTCAGCCAGCCGGATTTTGTGCGTCTTCCGCAGATTCTGAGCTCACTTGCCCGAGAGGTCGGGTTTCGCCTGGTGCAGAACCTTCAGCATGAGACGACGGCTTGTTGTTACATCCTGGCGCGGAGCCAACCTGGCCAGGTTCTTTTTCTCCATCCGGACGCCTGCTCAGATTACCGCATGCATGACAAAACCTGGCTCCGGCCAGAAGCGGTTCTGGCGCGACGGCGCAGACATCCTAACGGCTTTTGGATTTCCGCGGCCGCCGACGGCATTCTCTATTATTTGATTAAGCGCATCGGCAAGCTGAGCCTTGAGCAGCGGCAGGCACAACAGCTCAGTCGTCTTTTTTCCGAAGATAGCCGGGGCTGCACGGACGCGCTTGCGCAGCGCTTCACGGCTGCATCGGCGCAGTTAGTTGCGAAAGCGGCCCGTTCCGGCGACTGGCGGCCGGTGACCGAAGCCATCCAGGATCTGGACAAGGAACTCCTGGCAGGCGCTCCCATGGACTCCCTGAGAACGAAACTTGGAGAATTGAGGCGGAAAATCCGGCGCTGGGTTCAGCCGGCGGGCTTGTTCGTCGCCGTTCTGGGGCCGGATGGCAGCGGGAAATCCAGTGTAATCGAGCAATATCTGTCCGCGCTGGCGCCGGCTTTCCGCCGCACCGCGGGCTTTCATTTGCGGCCTCGCCTGTTCCGCGGCTCATCTGCCGCAGGAACGGACAACACGAATCCCCATGGGCAGATTCCGCGTGGGGCGCTGATGTCCGCTGCCAAGCTGCTGTTTCTGTGGGCCGATTATGTACTGGGATATTGCCTTCGCGTGCGCCCACTCCTGGTGCGCTCCACACTGGTCGTCTTCGACCGCTATTATCAGGACCTGCCGATCGATGCGCGGCGTTTTCGCTATGGCGGCCCCCGGTGGCTGGCGCGCCTTGTTGCCAAGCTGATTCCCATGCCGGATCTGATGCTCGTCCTGGATGCGCCGGCTC
>OBLU010001144.1_pt1 | contig 24806 bp, 23 predicted proteins | sample 1518681 | NCBI WGS metagenome assembly OBLU01 (sample SAMEA3539304, study PRJEB22396) | soil metagenome | biome: tundra; feature: field; material: soil | place: USA | collected 2010-05 | depth 0.15 m
TTGCAGAGGCATCAGAAGGGATTGACGACGATTCTGGTGGTGGACGAGGCTCACCATCTGTCACCGGAAATACTGGAAGAGATCCGCCTTTTGACCAATCTGGAAACGTCGCAGCGAAAGTTGCTCCAGATCGTGCTGGCGGGTCAACCGGAACTCGATCTGAAACTCGATTCCCATGAACTCCGGCAATTAAAACAGCGGATCGCGCTGCGCTGCCATCTCGACCCGCTCAATTCGAACGAAACCAAGGAGTACATGCGCCGCCGTCTTCGGATTGCGGGAGCACCGGCCGCCATCGAGATTTTTTCCGACCCTGCGATCGAGGCTGTGTTCCGCCACTCGCGGGGAATTCCGCGGCTGATCAACACCATCTGCGAGAACGCGCTGCTCTCGGGCTACGCCAAACACGCGGCCACGGTTACACCCGAAATCATTGACGGCGTCGCGCGGGATTTGCGGCTCGGGGTGGTGGCCGTGGAACAGGGCGGAACCCGGCTGTCGAAAGAACAGGAGCAGAGCGAGCTCCTGCTGGCGGTGAAGACGCTGCTTGAAGTGCGTGACCGCATGCGGGGAGCGGAGACGAAGGGCCGGCTGCAATAGGCAAGGTTTCTTCCACATGAGCTATATATTTGAAGCGTTGCAGCGAGCAGAGGCCGAGCGTTCAGGCGGAAGCCTGCCGAAAAACGCCGACTCGGTCGCGGATCTGCTGCAAGGGGTCGAACAGGAAATCGAGCGCAGGCAATCTCTTTCCGAATTGCCGCCGGCGGCGAAACCAGAGTCTCCAGAGGCAGATTCGTTTGCCTCTGCGAAAGTGCTCTTGCCAGCACTGCCAGCAGATTGCCGGCTGGTGTGTTTGACGCATCAGGGCGGCCTGGCGGCGGAAAAGTTTCGCGTGCTGGGATTGAAGCTGCGACACCTGCGCGAACGGCGCAAGCTCAAACGCATCGTGATTACCAGCAGCATTCCAGAAGAAGGGAAGAGTCTGATCGCAGCAAACCTTGCGCTCAATCAATCCCGAAGCAAGATTTTGAACGCTGTGCTGATCGATGGCGACTTGAGGCGACCCGAGTTAGCAAGCCGTTTCGGCTTTCATCGCAACCTGGCGGGACTCAGCGAGGTTCTCCGGGGAGAGCGCCAGCTGTCTGATGTCGTGTACAAGCTCGAGGGCTCCGGCCTCTGGTTCCTTCCTGCAGGCGTGACCCCCGAGAATCCAATTGAGCTCATGCAATCGGGCCGGCTCCAGCAGTTGCTCGAACAACTCGAAACATTTTTCGATTGGATTATTATCGACACCCCTCCGATCCTGCCTCTGGCGGATACACGACTCTGGATGAAGCTGGCGGATGGAGTGCTGCTTGTGACCCGCGAAGGTTTGTGCGACAAGAAGCAGCTTGGGCGGGCCGTGGAGGTCATCGACCGTTCCACGATGCTTGGTGTAATTGTAAACAGTTGTAGCAGCAACGAGCAGAAGTATTATTATGCGCGATACAGCTCGGCGGCGATGGGTGAGGAGTTTTCCTCACCCGCAGCCGAAAACTGACAGTTAGCTTTGTCTCCCCCTTAATCTCGATCTCCCCCGTCGAAGACCAATCGTATCCGCGAAACTACGATGCACTTGTTGCTTCCGTAGCGCGCTAGGAGATGCATCCCATGGCGTCCACATCGACAAAACCGCGATCTGCTAATGGCGTGTCTCAACCGCAGAATTGGTTAGGTTCGAAGGAAGTCCTTACGGAAGAGGTCTTCCGCCGGATGATCTCGCTGGAACGGAAACGCAGCGAGCGTACGCAGCGTCCGTTTGTCCTGTTGCTCATGGACACGGGGCGCACTCTGCCGACGGAAAAGAATGGCCGGGTTCTGCTCGACATTCTTTCCGCGCTACAGACCGCCACGCGCGAAACCGACCTCATGGGTTGGTACGACACGAATTCTGCCGTGGGAGTGATGTTCACGGAGATCACGCTGGAAAATAATCTCATCCTGAGCACCATCCTTGCCCGGATCAGCGATGTCCTTCGCCACCGGCTTACCAGCGAACAGTTCAGCCAGATCAAGTTCTCGTTTCATTTGTTCCCGGAGAAGTGGGATTCGAACAATCCCGAGCGTCAGAGCAACCCAACACTTTATCCCGATCTCCAAAAGCGCGACGGAACGAACCGACTAGGCCGAGCGGTCAAGCGAGGCATGGACATTTTGGGAAGCCTGCTGCTGCTTGTTCTGTTGTCCCCGGTGTTTTTCGTGGTTGCCGCTGCGATTAAGCTGACTTCCAAAGGACCGATTCTGTTTCGGCAAGAGCGCCTTGGAGAACACGGAATTCCGTTTACGTTCCTGAAGTTTCGCTCGATGTACATGAACAACGATTCCAGCCAACACAAGGAATACGTTCGCAAACTAATTGCTGGCCAGGCTGTCAAGCATCCGACCAATGGCACGGGCGAAGGTGTTTTCAAGCTGACCAACGATTCGCGGATTACTCCAGTGGGAAACTTCTTGCGACGGACCAGCTTGGACGAATTGCCGCAATTCATCAATGTGCTGCGCGGTGAAATGTCGTTAGTCGGCCCGCGTCCCCCGGTGACCTACGAGGTGGAGGCCTACGCTCCCTGGCACCGGCGCCGGTTGCTTGAGGCGAAGCCAGGAATCACCGGGCTCTGGCAGGTTCACGGGCGCAGCCGGGTGGGTTTTGATGACATGGTCCGCCTGGATTTGCGCTATGCGCGCAATTGCTCGCCTTGGCTCGATTTGAAAATTCTGCTGCAGACTCCAAGAGCAGTGATTACCGGAAATGGTGCCTGCTAGCCATTGTCCGCTGTTCCAACCGCTCCCCTGTTGATTCACCGTCATCCATATATCCAACCAATCTCTCCTCATTCCTTCGGATCGAAAAAGATCCTCATCAGGGTGAATTCCTATGCTTAAGTTTGGTGTGATCGGGTATGGCTATTGGGGGCCGAACATCGTTCGGAATCTCCGGAGCCTTGAAGGCTGCCAGGTCGCGGGAATCTGTGATCAGAGTCCCGCCGCCTGGAAGCGGATCCAGTCGGCAAATCCCGGGATACCGGTCTCTGCCGACTATAACGAACTAGTGAATTCGCCCGACGTGGATGCGATTGCGGTGATCACCCCCGTCTGGACGCATTTCGAGCTGGCCAAAGCCGCTCTTGAGAACGGCAAGCATGTGTTTGTGGAGAAGCCGTTTACTAGCAACGCAGCGCAAGGGGAAGAACTGATCAACCTCGCCGAGCAGAAAAACCTTCAGATCATGGTGGACCACACGTTCCTGTTTACCGGCGCTGTCCGCAAAATAAAAAAGCTGCTCGCGGAGGAGACGCTCGGCAAGCTCTACTACTACGATTCGACCCGCGTGAACCTGGGGCTTTTTCAGCACGATTGCAACGTGATTTGGGATCTCGCGCCGCACGACCTCTCGATCATGAACCACCTGCTGAACAAAGATGCGGAGGCCATCTCGGCGACCGGGCAAGCGCACATCAACGGGCACGAAGATATCGCGTTCATCACGGCGTACTTTCCCGATAATGTGATTGCACACATCAACGTGAACTGGATTTCACCGGTCAAAATTCGAACCACGCTGATCGGCGGCGAAAAGAAAATGCTGGTCTGGAACGATCTTGAAGCCGATGAGAAGCTCAAGATTTACGACAAGGGTGTGGACGTGAAGAGCCAGGAGGGTGTGTACAACTTGTTGGTCAGTTACCGCTCCGGGGATATGTGGGCGCCTCAAGTGGAGCAGGTCGAGGCGCTGCGTCTTGAGTTGGGATATTTCGTGGAGTGTATCCAGAAAAATGAAAAGCCGTTTAACGACGGTCGTGCCGGGCTGAAGGTGGTTCGGATGCTCGAAGCGGCTAGCAAGTCGCTCGCCAAACGCGGAACGTTGGTTTACTTGGACCGCACAGGTCAGTCACATTCCTACACTCGGGGGATCGCAGTTTGACGTTCGTCGCACTCCTCCACGCCTGGTTGTTGTTCCCGCCTTGTGACCAACGAAATTCCTAGAGACACACAGGAGGAGGATATGGATACCTATCTAAGCATCGCCCCCAGCGTAAAGTTGGGGCGAGATGTGAAGCTTTCAAAGTTCATCAATCTCTATGGCTGCGAAATCGGCGACGAAACCAAAATTGGTGCCTTTGTCGAGATCCAGAAAAATGCAAGCGTGGGAAAGCGCTGCAAGATTTCGAGCCATACCTTTATTTGTGAAGGCGTGACCATTGAAGACAGCGTATTCGTCGGCCATAGCGTCGCCTTCATCAACGATTCCTACCCGCGATCGACTACGGCCGAAGGCGGTCTGCAAACCGAGTCGGACTGGAAAGTCGAAAGGACCCTGGTGAAGAAGGGGGCTTCGATCGGTTCGGGTTGCACCATCCTGGCGAACATTACTATTGGCGAAAACGCCTTGGTAGGCGCTGGGAGCGTCGTAACGAAAGATGTTCCTGCTAACGCCATTGTCGCCGGCAATCCGGCACGATTTCTTCGGTATATCGAACAGACCACGGAGGTCGCCAAGTGAGCGTTTCCAGCATTCCTTTTCTTGATCTTGTCACCCCACATATTGAGCTCGAACAGGAGCTCACGGCCGTTTTCCAACAGGCACTGCGCACCGCGGGCTTCATCGGTGGCCCCATGGTCGAGAATTTCGAAAAAGCATTTGCCGCCTTCTGTGGAACACAGCATGCGGTAGCGGTGAACAGTGGCACCGATGCTCTCCGTTTCGCACTGATGGCAGCCGGTATCCGATCAGGCGACGTCGTGGTTACAGTTCCAAACACGTTCATCGCAACGACCGAAGCGATCTCGCAGGCAGGCGCGCTGCCGGAGTTCGTCGATATTGACGAGCGCACCTACAACATGGATCCCGTAATGCTGCGTGAGTATATCGAGACTCAGTGCACAGTGTCAGAGGAAGGCAGGCTCATCAGCAAGAGAAGCAAGCGCCCATTAACCGCCATTGTCCCGGTCCATCTCTATGGGCAAATGGCGGAGATGGATCCGATTCTCGAACTGGCTGAGCAGTATCGCCTGATCGCCATTGAAGATGCCTGCCAAGCCCATGGCGCCGAGTACTTCTCACGGAGGCACAGTCGGTGGTTCAAAGCCGGTTCGATGGGTCGCGCCGCTGCTTTCAGCTTCTACCCGGGGAAAAACCTGGGCGCCTGTGGCGAAGGTGGGGCAGTCACCACCAATGATGCGCGCATTGCCGATGCCGCCAAGATGCTGCGCGATCATGGCCAGGCCAAAAAGTATTACCACGATGTCGAGGGATACAACGGACGTCTCGATGCAATCCAGACTGGAATCCTGAGCGTGAAGTTGAAACACCTGCCGGAGTGGAATGCCAAACGTCGCGAGAGAGCTGAAGAGTACAAGCGTCTGTTTGCGGCTTCGGAAAGCGGAATCCAGGCTCCATTCGAGCCTTCCTGGTCTCGCGCCGTGTGTCACCTCTATGTGATCCGCACCAGCGACCGCGAAGGCATGATGAACCACTTGAAGAAGGCAGGCATCGGCACAGGAATTCACTATCCGATTCCATTGCATTTGCAGAAAGCCTACGCGTCGCTGAACTACCGTCTGGGAGACTTCCCAGTGGCGGAACGAGTTGCCGCCGAAATCGTCTCCTTGCCAATGTTCCCGCAGCTTACGGCGGGACAGCAAGCTCGCGTGGTAGAGGAAATTCTTGCCTTCACCTTGATGACAGCTCGCAAGCACGTCGAGACTGAGGCAGTCTCTTTAACCGCGGCGACTCGCACAGCATAGGCGGCTTTTCATCTTACCTTCCCAAGTTTGCACACAAAGGACAGCTAAACCATGAAGATCTCAGTCATTGGCGCGGGCTATGTAGGTCTCACGACCGCTGCTTGCTTAGCACAGATCGGCCACAACGTATTCTGCGGTGAAAGCGACCTCGAAAAACTTACCAAGCTGCAGAATGGGGTAATGCCGCTCTTTGAGCCGCACTTGGAGGATGTTATCAAGGTTGTCCGCAAGGCTGGCGGACTGCATTTCGGGTCCACGGAAGACGCAATTGCTTGGGGAGACGAGATCTTCATCTGTGTGGGAACGCCGCCACTCCCGAACGGTGACGCCGACCTTTCCGCCATCGAAGGAGTCGCTCGAGCGATTGCAAAGCGCGCTTCAGGGTATCGGCTAGTGATCGAAAAGAGCACCGTGCCGGTCCAGACCGGAGCACAGCTACAGAAGCACCTGTCTGTCCACAGCAGAAACGGTTTGAGCTACGACGTTGCGTCAAATCCTGAATTCCTGCGCGAAGGCTCTTCGGTTGAGGATTTTCTTCATCCCGACCGAATCGTGATTGGAGTCGACTCGCCACGAGCCGAAGACTTCCTGCGTCAAATCTACGAACCGATCATTAAACAGAGGTTCACTTGCCCTGTGCATTCCAGTTGCCCGAAGCGAAAGGATCCAGTTTTCCTGGTTACCGACACCAATTCCGCCGAACTGATCAAGCACGCTTCCAACTCGTTCCTCGCGATGAAGATTTCGTTCATCAATATGGTGGCCAATCTGTGCGAAGTGGTTGGAGCTGACGTGACCAGAGTTGCCCAGGGGATGGGGCTCGATCCCCGAATTGGTCCTGATTTCTTGAATCCCGGAATTGGTTTTGGGGGCTTCTGTTTCCCCAAGGATGTGCAAGCGTTCATCAGAATCGCCGAGAAATCGGGCTGCGATTTTTCTTTGTTGAAGGAAGTGGAGAAGATCAACCAAAGCCGGGTTGAACATTTCGTCGAGAAGATTCGCAAGGAACTATGGGTCGTGCGTGGCAAGAAAATCGCTGTGTGGGGTCTCGCATTCAAGCCAAACACTGACGATGTCCGCTTCGCCCCTTCCATCACCCTTGTGAAAGCACTGCTGACCGAAGGTGCTGCGGTCCGTGCCTATGATCCCGAAGCCACCGAAAAGGCCAGGGCAGTCCTTCCCGGAGTTACCTACTGCACCGACGCTTATCAGGCGGCCGAAGGCGCAGACGCCATCCTGATCGTCACCGAGTGGGACGAATTTCGTCAGATGAATTGGAAGCGACTACTTTCGGTGGTTGAGCAGCCCCTGGTGATCGACGGAAGGAATGTCTTCAGTCTGGAAGAGATCACCCAGAACGGTTTTCGGTATGTCAGCATCGGCCGGGTCGATGCTTTGCCTTCTCAATCAGTACCTGCCGGCGAGAAGATAGATCAGTTGTCTTTGCAAGCAGGCAAAGACGCCCAAGAAGTTCCGGCATGATCTGAAGCCGATAAGCGGACTTAGTGTATTGCCGGATTGGAATGAAAAGCGGCGGCAGCACGCGGAACGCTACCGCCGGTTGCTTGGGAACTGCGAGGGCGTCATTCTGCCGTACGAGCCAAGCTGGTCGAAAGCTGTGTACCATCTGTTTGTGGTCCGGGTTGCGGACCGGGATCAGTTAAGAGATTCCCTGGGGGCGGTGGGGATCGGCACCGGCATCCACTATCCCATTCCATTGCACCTGCAGAAAGCCTACGCGACCCTCCCGTACAAAAAGGGAGCGGGTCGCGGCCGAGATTCTTCGGTGCCCATGTTTCCTGGGCTCACAGAAGAGATGCAGGCACACGTCGCGGAGCAGACGGCGGCATGTGTTTCGCGTCTGGTCACCGTAGCAGGGTAGGTAAATGTCACCGAATCAATTGGCAAGAAAGACCGAAGCGGAGCAGAGGGCGCCTGAACGGGAAGTCCAGGGTGGAAGGCGCCCGGGGCAAGAACGGCGATCCGGCCGAAAGGTCTGGATCGACCTGGAAAATTCCCCTCACATCCCGTTTTTCGAGCCCATCATCAAGGAACTGGAAGGGCGGGGCTGCGAAGTGGTGCTCACCGCCAGGGACTGCTTCCAGGTGTGTGAACTTGCGGACATGGCGGGCTTGAAGTACCGGAAGATTGGTCATCACTACGGAAAACATCGTATAGCCAAGGTGGTGGGGCTGGGCATTCGTGTGCTGCAGATGGCGCCGTTTGTTCTTCGAGAAAAGCCAGCCATCAGCGTTTCGCACGGCTCCCGCTCCTCATTCGTGCTGTCCGCCATGCTGGGGATTCCGAACATTACGATTGCAGACTATGAATACGCCGATCACCGGCTGACAACGTGGCTGGGCTCTGTGCAGAAGAAGTGGGTAATGACGCCCGAGGTGATTCCGTCCGACATTTTCGAGAAGAACGGCATGCCGAAGGACCACGTGTTGCACTACCCAGGAATCAAAGAAGATGTTTACACTCCCTTCTTCCAGCCGGATCCTTCGTTGAAGGACACCCTTGGGCTCCAGGCAACCGACGTTGTGGTCACCATTCGCCCGCCGGCCACCGAGGCCCACTATCACAATCCCGAAAGCGAAAAGCTATTGCTGGCGGTGTTCGATTTGTTGGCGGCGCATCCCGAGGTGAAGACGATTTTGCTGCCTCGCACCCCCAGGCAGGAAGCCGAACTGCGCCAGGCAAGCTCGGACCTGTTTGCTGCGGAAAGAATTGTGGTGCCCAAGCACGCGGTCAATGGTCTGGACCTAATCTGGTACTCGGACGTGGTGATCAGCGGCGGAGGAACAATGAACCGCGAGGCTGCGGCCTTGGGAATTCCAGTTTACAGTTTATTCCGCGGGACGATGGGAGCGGTCGACAAACATCTGGCGGAGACGGGCAGGCTGGTGCTTTTGGAAAGCGAGCGGGACGTGCGCGAGAAGCTCAAACTGGTGCCCCGCAGCAAGACAGTGGCATTCCGACCAAGACAACGGGCGACGCTGGAGGCGGTGGTCAACCACATCACTGCGATTCTCGAGAAGAAAGGCTGAGGAATGCGACCGGGCACGCTGATTGAGCGGGAACAAAGAAAAACCGGCGCGCGAAGCATTTCTGAATTGTGCGACTTGGCGGCGGCAGGTCTGGTGGCGATGCTCGACCCGGAGAGGCAGATTTTCTGCGACGTCTACAATCGCACCGAAAAGGGCATGACCCGCGAAAGATTATCGCCACGCTACACGATGATGACGCTGCTGGGGCTGAATCGCTACGAGCGGTCCGGACGGCATTCGCCGGTGGCGATAGCCCCTGTCCTGAATGCATTGCTGGATGACACCGGTTGGATCGGCAGCGCCGGCGATCTTGGTTTGCTTCTCTGGACGTGCGCGGAGTTGGTTCCAGAACGGCTGCCCGAGGTGTATCACGAAGTCGGCGCGCAGGGAGCATTGGCGCGCTTTTCCGACGGGCGGCAGGGTTACACCATGGAAGTCGCATGGTATTTGACCGGAATTGCGAATTGCTACTTGGCGGGCCACGCCGATCTCCCTGGACTGGCCGAGCAGGCGGTGGCGGCCCGGCAAATACTGGAGAGCAACTGCGGGGTTTCGGGAGTGTATGGTCACCTCAGCCGGAGTAGGTCGTGGTCCGGGTATGTTCGCGGGTGGATCGGTACCTTCGCCGATCAGGTGTATCCCACGATCGCTTTCGCGCGATTGTCGCGGGCGCTTGAGGACGAGAAAGCGCGGCAGATGGCGCTGCGCACGGCGGAGAAAATGTGCGAGCTGCAGGGGCCGCTCGGAGAATGGTGCTGGCACTACGATTCTGTGAGTGGGAGAGTTGGGAGCCGCTATCCGGTGTATTCCGTGCATCAGCACGCCATGGGGCCGATGATGCTATTCGCGGCAAGCGAGGCGACCGGCTGCGATTTCAGCGAGGCGATTTATAAGGGGCTGGCCTGGATTAGCGGCAACAACGAACTGCGCCGTGATTTTGTTGAGCCGTCGCTTGGGCTGGTGTGGCGCTGCATTTACCTCGATTCGATGGACGCGTACACCGATGCCGCGCTGCGATTTCTCCAGTTTCGCATTGGTACGGCCGACGTTCGTCGGCTGAAAGTCCGCTATGAATGCCGTCCCTATGAGCTGGGATGGCTGCTCTATGCCTTTGCCGGTCGGGAGCCTTCGTCAAATGGGGTTCGCGATTAAACAGCCAAAAACAGGGATCGCGGGTTCTGCCTTCTTTTGGTCATTAAGCCATGTTGTTTCAGGCATTTGGCTATTCGACAGTTGTACTCCGGGAAGCCCAGGCATGTACTTCCGACAGTTGGCATTTCCTGCCACTCACTTGTAGTCTCAGAGTGATTCCGTTTCCCCCGAGGTCACAATGAGGAATTGTCATTTCGCCCTTGTTATTGCCTGTTCGGTGTTTCTGCTTTGCGGTTTGAACGCCTTCGCTACGAACACCTATTACATCGATTACGGCGCAGGAAGCAACTCGAACAACGGTACATCGAAAACTATACCCTGGAAAACGCACCCCTACATGCAGGCGGCGGCAGCCTGCACAGGTTCCGGATCGGCTCCGAGGTACACTCATTCCGCTGGAGACATCTTCATATTTAAGCAGGGCTCAAGTTGGCCCAATGCCTGCTTCGACATGAAGATCATGAGTGGCGGCACTTCTTCAACCCCAGATCAATACACCTACGATCCAACTTGGGGCACAGCGGGAGGGACGACTGGAAACACGGGCCAAGCGGTGGGCGTTTACCAGTTCACTGCTGGCGGCTCAGTCATCAAAGGCGCAGACGGATTCAACAAATTCATCGACATCGCTGCTAATTATGTCACTATCAATGGTCTGGAGATGACGGGCATGACGTGGACCGGCTCAGGGGGTGCCTATGGAAACGTAATTATGGTGAACCTTGAGACAAGTCAGTATGTCATCGTCTCGAACTGCTATGCTCATGGTTGGACGCATTCCGGTGCAACCAGTGATGTCTTAGTTGTCGTCTATGCCGATGTGGCCAGTCCGTACAACCCCGGCTCGCGTATGACTGGCTGCGTGATTGATGGTGCGAACAGCGGCGGGTCGCGCGTAGCCGACAGCGGATCAGCGACCTATGCCCTTCAAAACGCAGACAACAACATTATCCGTAACATGACCAACGGCCTGATCGTCGGGTACAATTCAACCGTCCATGACAATCTAATAGGCCCAATTAACCAGTCATTCGACGCAGGGATGCACGAAAACTGCATCGAACCTATTGGAATGGGCACTAACTACTTCTATAACAATGTCTGGCATGATTGTACGGCGGTGGGCATCTTGACGCAGGGCGGTGCTCCTAGTTCGGTCGCCGAGATAGATTATCTCTGGAACAATGTCGCCTATGTTGGTTCCGTCTCCAGCCCGCCGATACCTTTCCAGTTCGACTCGGTAAGTACCAACATGGCTGGGTCAGCGGTCTACGCCTACAACAATACGATCTACAGCGGCGCAGGTGTCTGTATGCGAACCGTGAACCGGGGGAATGGTAATATTGGAACGATAGACCTGCGCAACAACCACTGCATTACGGCAAACGGAACGTTCATTGCTCCCGGGGTAACCGGGAACACTCATATCAATGCGAACAACCTGGTGGATACATCAGCCACGAACTACAACTCGCCGCCCTCGGGGAACCCCCCGCCTCGTGCCTATTCCCCCAGTTCATCCTCGGCAGACACAATAGGCTATGGGCAGAATCTTAGCAGCATTGCAACCGGGAGCCTTGCGACTCTTGCCGACGTGACTACTTACGGAGGGTACGGTCCCGTCACTTCTCGCGGCGGTTCATCTTGCACGCCGACCCCAGGAACGCCGGGATGCTGGGATGCTGGAGCCTATCTGTTTGGGTCAATCGGCCCTCCGCCGCCAACTGGCCTCCAGGCCGCCGTCCACTAATTTGGATGCCGAGGACGTAGAATAAGGTCCTGCGCTTTACGCAGATTGAGGGAACACTTTCTGCGCGGAGAGTTAGCGGGAGCGGCGGCTGCTTGCACTGCTTCACTCATATTTCGAGATGCCGACCGTCAGACCTATCACATTTGTTGTTCCAGTTAGCAGTCAGGGAGAGATATTGCAAGACAATTTTCTCTCTTCACCCTGCCTCAACGAGCCTCATAATCATCAGATTCTAATTCAGGAGAACTTTACTTCGGCAGCAGCGGCTTTCAATGACGCGATCGACCGCAGTCTCAACGATCTTATCGTTTTCATCCACCAGGACATCTCGCTTCCGAAATCTTGGCTATTACAGGTCAATCAGGCGCTTGGACATTTGGACGATACGGACCCAAATTGGGGTGTATTGGGGTGTTGGGGAGCAAGCCCGGAGGATGGTTGCCGGGGATATATTTATTCGAATGGGCTGGGAGTGCTAGGGGCTCCGTTTGCACACCCCGTCCCTGTGCAGACGCTCGATGAGATCGTTTTGATTTTGAGAAAATCCTCGGGTTTGCGATTCGATGAACGTTTGCCGAATTTCCACCTCCACGGTGCAGATATTTGTATGGCAGCAGCGGAAAAGGGCATGAGGAGCTATGTCATTTCTGCGTTGTGTGTACACAACACGAACATGTACTTGATTCTCCCGAAGGAGTTTTACAAGTCTTATAAGTATCTTAAGCAGAGATGGGAGGCGGAATTACCAATACAAACCGCGTGTATCCAAATCACAAGATTTGACGTCCCAATGTACACGAGACGGCTCCGGGAGGTTTACCTCCGCTACTTTAGACAAAAACAACTTCACAAGGCTCGCGCTCAAGACGTATCAAGACTTTTGGAAGAAGTGGATACGATACTCCACAAAACGTCAGTCTCCGAGCAGTCCGCGTAATTCTCCGCAATCATCCTGCTCTATCGAAAACGACCAACCCTGTTGTCAATGAACGCCAAACCTATGAACGTGATCACCGACACACGACCGGAGGGCCTCCTCAGGCGGATTTATGGGCGATTCAAGGGGCCTGTCGAGGAGAACCTCTTTGGCGAGAGCCTGAAGGCCAAGGTGTTTCGCGGGGGGGCGTGGCTGGGAACGGGAAGCTTTTCCGAACAGGTGGTTCGGTTCGGACGAAACATGATCCTGACGCGTCTGCTGGCTCCGGAAGCCTTCGGCACGATGGCGATTGTACTCTCCGCCAGTTCGGTGGTTCAGACGATCATGGATGTCGGGGTCAAGGAGGCCCTGATCCAAAACCCGCGCGGAAACGAAGAAGAATACGTCGGAGCAGCCTGGTGGATGGCATTCGGCCGCGCTGCGATGTTCTGGGCTGTCCTCTCCGTGGTTGCTCCCTGGATTGCAAGATTTTATGGCAATCATCTGCTCAGTCCTTTGCTGCGGGTCTGTGCAATAGGGGTACTGCTTGATGGAGCCATAAGCTCTCGTGCATACGTTGCGATTAAGAATATGAAGTTCCGGAAATGGGCAATTATCAATCACGGGGGCGCGATTGCTGGTGTATTTGTCACCTTGGCGCTGAGCTTCCTCTTGAGGAACGTGTGGGCTCTCGTGATCGGGTACTGCGCTGAGAGTGTCGGAAGATTCACATTGTCCTACGTAGTTTGCCCGTATCTGCCGCCGCGAAGATTGCCGCTCGTTGCGATTCGCGACTTGCTGAAGTTCTCGAAGAGGGCGTTCGGGTTGTCGCTGCTGAACCTCATTTTCGCGCGAACGGACATTTTCGTATTGGCCAAAATGTTTTCCCCGGCCGCGCTGGGCCTGTACACGATGGCAATCTTTTTGGTCCAGACCCCGGCCAGCTTTGCCATGAACCTGCTGGGGCAGACGTTGCTGCCAACGTTCTCGCGAATTCAAGAAGACAAGGCCCGCACGAACCGCGTACTTATCCAAGTGACGTCTGCCCTCGCGATTGTAGGAATGCCGGCCCTGGTATTCGTAGCTTTTTGTGGACGTTCCTTGCTGGGATTGCTTTACGGACCGCGCTACACAGCCGCCGTGGGACCGCTTATCGCAGCCTCTTTTGTGGCGCTGCTCAATGCGATGAACGGTCAGGTGACAATCGTTTATTATGCCAAGGGCATGCCTCAACTTCATCGGCGATGCGTGTTGATTACGGCGGCTACAATGATCGTTCTTACCTATCCCTTTGTGCTGAAATTTGGTCTAGTGGGCGGACAATTGGCGGCACTGGTTGCGATCAGCGCAGGGTTTCTGTTTCAAGTGGTGCGCTTGCGTGACCTCACGACGCTCGATCCGATGCGATATGTGAAGGTGTTTGCCGTCTTCGGTGCAATCTCGGCAGTTATCGCTGGAGTTTGTCTCAGTGTGCGCACAGTAGCCGCCGTCAGCCAGCCCGTCCCCAACATCTTGGTCGGCGCTGGGGCGTGTACTATCGCTGGTGGTCTCGGTCTATTCGCGTTTTTCAGAAACGTTGCCGGGGAAATATGGTAGAAAAAGCGGCCGACTTCTCAGAAACGAACATAGCAAAAGTGCAGAGTGCGATTGCGCACGGAGGACTCCAGGCCTATTCGACGAAGGCACCCAGTTACTTCGCGGGCGTGCGCGGTGCGCGCACTGACTACCTTAGAGAATTGCCGAATGACCGGCACGCAAGGATTCTGGAGATCGGATGTGGGGATGGTGCAACCGGTGCTCTCGCACTGCTGGAAGGAAAGTGCGAACAATACTGCGGCGTCGAACTGTGTCAGAGCGCAGCTGACAAAGCAAAGGATCGAATCACCGAAGTGTTGGTAGGCAACATTGAGGATCGGGAACTGCCGTGGCCGCCGGAATGCTTTGACGCGCTGATCTTGAGCGAGGTACTCGAACATCTGGTAGACCCATGGGCGGTTCTCAGAAAGATTCGCCCCCTGATGAAGCCATGTGCAAGGGTGTTTGCCAGTTCCCCCAACGTCTCACACCACAGAGTAATCCGCATGCTGATTGCCGGAGAATGGAGCTTAGCCGACCTGGGAGTCATGGACAGAACCCACCTGCGTTGGTTCACCCCTCGAGCCTACAAGGCCCTGTTTGAATCCAGTGGGTACATAGTGGATTCTGTCGGTGAAGTAGCGCCGTTAAGTCGGAAGGCAAGGGTAGTTTCGTTCCTGACCTTTGGCCGCTTCCGCCATCTATTTGTGGGGCAAGTCAGCCTGAAAGCCCACTGCCCATAGATAATTGCTTCGGGTCGCCATGGTTTGTCCTTGCAAACGACCCTTTACCCTGGTCGCCTTCTCCGCTTCCGAACATCGTCTTCGGAATTGTGGGTCGCGTTCTAGCCTACAGTCTTAGTATGGCCGTCTACGCCCGGGCCAGACAAAACATGACCGCATAGGAGAGTTTGGGCGGAAGGTTATCGACTTTGGATCCATCAACACTATACCCGTCGCGCAATATTCACGATTTTGGTGCAGGGGGCGAGACCATCGTCAGCCCGTTCGTGCTAGTGGGAGTGTTGCTGGCTGGGCTGCTAATCCTCGTGCTGCCGCGAAAGTACCTGATCTGGGCCTACCTTGTTCCCTTGATTTTGATTCCCATACCTCAGGCCATCATGTTAGGTGCTCTCCACCTGCGGATGGGCCAGATCCTTACTGTAATTGCCCTTGCCCGCCTGGTCAAGGATGGCTTGCTGACTCGGTCGATACAGAAGAACTCGCTAGACCGGGCGTTTGTGTGGTGGGCATTGAGTTATGCGACGATCTTCACGCTGAGGTTCCAAAGCAGTGGCGCTCTAATCAACCAGGTGCGCGGAGTTTTTGACGCTATCGGGACCTACTACGTTCTCCGTTGTCTGATCCGGGACGAGAAGGACGCATGCCGCGCCATACGCGTGCTTGCGGTAATCGCTTGCATTGTCGGCAGCCTGATGGCGGTTGAGCGCCAGACCGGACGGAATCCGTTCGCGGTTTTGGGGGGCATCGCTGAAGTGTCTGAGGTCCGGAACGGTACTGTCAGGTCGCAGGGCCCCTTCGAGCAGGCGATCCCGGCGGGTGCATTTGGAGGGACACTGGTTTCATTATTTGTCGGACTGTGGGTGCGCGATCCCAAGGGGAAATACTTCGCACTGTTGGCAATTCCGGCGGCGTTGACGATTGCTTATACTTCTGCTTGCAGCACGCCCATCCTGGCCGCTGCAGGAGCACTCGCGGTATTCAGTCTTTGGCCTGTTCGAGGGAAGATGCGGTACGTGCGCTGGAGCATCGTCGTGATACTGCTGGGGCTCGAATTGGTCATGAAATCTAATGTGTGGTGGTTGATTGCGCGCGTAGACTTAACTGGTAGCTCAACCGGTTGGGACCGTGCCGCGCTTATTGACCACACGATCCACCACTTCAGCGAATGGTGGTTGCTCGGGACGAATAACAATCCCAATTGGGGTTATGACATGTGGGACCTCTGCAACTGGTTTGTGGCCCAGGCTGTGCAAGGAGGGTTACTGACTTTTGTGCTGTTCATCCTCGTCATAGTGCGTTGCTTCGAACGCTTGGGACGAGCCCGCAAGGCGGCAGAGGGAGAGTTTCGAAAGGAATTCTTTATCTGGGCCATGGGAGCTACCTTATTTGCTCACATGTGCAGTTTCTTCGGCACATCGTACTATGATCAAATGACGTTTTCGTGGTACGCCCTGCTTGCGATAATTTCTGCAGTAACAATCTTACCGTCTTCGCGCCAGACGAACCGGAAGAGGCCCGTGGTGTTCGACAGCGAAAAACTTGACCTTGCGGCAGTGGGAGCGAGCGCCGACGGTGGTGGGCAACCGTGAAACTCTCCATTGTGATCATCTGTTGGAATGACTGGAAGGTCATAGAGGACTGTCTGCGCTCGATTTTCGAAAGCAAACCGAAAATCGAGTTCGAAGTGATCGTGTCCGACAACGGATCGACAGACGGTTCAGTTGAGCGAATCCGCGCCCAATTCCCATCGGTGCGCCTGGTTGAAAACGGCTCAAACCTAGGATTCGCCAAGGGGAATAATGCGGGTATCCGAGATGCTCGTGGCGAGTATGTCCTGATCTTAAATCCCGATACCATTACGCACCCTGGTTCACTGGATCGTTGGATCGAGTTTGCCGACCGACATCCGGAAGCTGGCGCTTTCGGGTGCAGAATATTGAATCCGGATGGAACGTACCAGGAATCGGCACGTCCATTCCCTACCGTTCGGCGTTCGCTCGTGGCGGCCCTTGGATTGCGACAGGTTGGCCGCTTGACACGAGCATTCCTTTCCGACAAATACGAAGGTTGGAAAGGAGATAGTGAACGAGATATCGATTGGCAGTCAGGTTCCTGCGTCTTGTTTCGCGGCGACCTTCTCAAGAAGCTTGGCGGCTTTGACGAACGATTTTTCTATCATTACGAGGAAGTAGATCTGTGCCTTCGTGTTTGGGCGGTTGGTTATTCGATTCGCTTCACCCCAGAAGTAACGGTTACACATTTGGGAGGCCAATCGGTAGGACGCTTTCCGGTCAGGTTCGCTCTCGAAACTAATCGTAACCGTTATCGATATTTTTACAAACACTTTGGAGCGCAAGGCACAATCCGCTGCAGACGAGTCATGCTTATGCATCTGCGCATTCGACAATTTGTGTACAGCCTCAAATATTGGTTTAGGCCCTCCGAGACTCTTAAGGGACGCCTCGACACGTACCGGGTGGCAGTCAGATGGAACACGCTGATCGACCCCGTCAAATTCGTCGAGGATGGTACCGAGCCGCAAATTGAACAAGGAACTTCGCTGCCGGCGTCTTGAGCACCCGCGGCTTGGCAAGAATCACCAATTACTTAACAACATAAGGAGCTTATCCAATGCCAACATCTTTAGTCACTGGGGGCGCGGGATTCATGGGATCTCATGTCGCCGAGCGTTTGCTGGCGGCAGGGCACGACGTGGTAGTCCTCGACGACTTGAGCGGAGGATTTCGAGAGAATGTTCCCGACGGGGCGACCTTTGTCCAAGGATCAGTGACGGATTCCGAGCTGATAAATAGTCTTTTCGATCGTCACTCCTTCGATTACGTCTATCATCTGGCTGCGTATGCGGCCGAGGGCCTTAGTCACTTCATTAAGCGGTTCAACTACACTAATAACCTGATTGGCTCAGTCAATCTGATCAACGCGTCGGTAAATTGTGGTGTGAAGTGTTTCGTGTTCACTTCATCCATCGCGGTATATGGTGCTGGACAGAGCCCCATGTCAGAAGACATGATTCCTGTTCCCGAAGACTCTTATGGCATCTCAAAACTGGCAGTGGAGCAGGAACTTCGCGTTAGTCATGAAATGTTTGGGATGGATTACATCGTATTCCGTCCGCACAACGTATACGGAGAGCGCCAAAATATTGGTGATCGATACCGCAATGTTGTGGGAATCTTTATGAACCAATTGCTTCGCGGCGAGCCGATGACCATCTTTGGAGATGGGACTCAGCAGCGAGCATTTACCCACATAGATGACGTAGCCCCGATTATCGCCCGATCTGTCGACCACCCGGCCGCCCTGAATCAGATTTTCAACGTCGGCGCTGACGTACCGTATACGGTGAACAAGCTTGCTGAGGTTGTGGCTGAGGCCATGGCTTTACGCTGCAACGTGCTTCACCTAGACCCACGTAACGAAGTTAAGATTGCATTTTCGGATCACTCGAAGGCCGAACGCGCGTTTGGCAAGCGTGAAATGAGAGCGCTGCGTGACGGCGTGGGTGCCATGGCAGCATGGGTCCGAAAACATGGGGTTAGAGAGAGTAACATTTTCGAAGGGATCGAAATATCGAAAAACCTGCCAGCGAGTTGGGCAAAAGTCGCACGGGTGAAAGTGTGAGCTCTACAGCTATGGCTTCTGACCTGGTGGTCTGATGATCAAGTCCTTGCAGGGAGGTCTGGTCGAATTGGATAAGGATAATATGACCTTAATGCAGCCAACATATGTAGTTATCACTCCGGTCCGAGATGAGGAGAACTATATTCGCTTCACAATCCAGAGCATGATAAACCAGACACTGCGGCCTCAGGAATGGATTATCGTTGACGATGGTTCCACGGACAAGACCGGCAGCATTATTGACGAATACGAGGGCAAATACTCATGGATCCGCGCCGTGCACCGGGAAAACCGGGGACATCGAAAAGCTGGCGGTGGTGTTGTGGAAGCGTTTACCGATGGCTATCGCGCCCTAAGCAGCCGAGATTGGGACTTCATCGTCAAATTTGATGCGGACTTAACTTTCGATCCGGACTACTTTGAAAGGTGCTTCAAGAACTTCGATCGTGAACCCACACTGGGTGTTGGAGGGGGAACGATCTGCCACATAATTGATGGCAAGAAGCAACCTGAAGAGTGCCCGGTCTTTCACGTCCGGGGGGCCACGAAGATCTACCGAAAGAATTGCTGGGATGCTATTGGGGGATTGTGGCCAGCGCCAGGCTGGGACACAGTAGATGAAGTCAAGGCAAGCAGATTGGGATGGACTACAAGGAGCTTTCCAGATTTACAGCTTATCCACCATCGACGTACTGGCACGGCTGAGGGTATTTGGACTGGCCTGGTTAAGAACGGTAGAGCAAATTATATTTGTGGCTACCATCCCATTTTCATGCTTTCTAAATGTGTCGTACGCCTTGTCCGCAGGCCATATGTTGTAGGTTCGGTTGGATTGCTTTGGGGGTTTCTGTCCGGTTATTTCGAGGGCGTACCCCAAGTGGACGATCCCGCAACCATTAAATATCTGCGGCACCAGCAGATAAGTCGGCTTTGGGGCGGAGAGACTATCTGGAAATGACGCATGCATGGGTTGCATTGCATGTCACGCCTTTTCGGTCCTGAAAAAGTAAAGCAGAAACGCTCGTTCTGAGGAACATACTTAATGATAGAAAGCCAAGTGACATCGAAGAAGGGGCAAGTCAGGTCTTGGTTCGAGAATCCCGACAAGTATCTTCGGCGCAGGCAGTTCGATATTCGAATCCGAACGGAGACCGTTGAGGAGCTTACCAAGAATCTAGCTTTTGAGCGAGTTCTGGATATAGGCTGTGGCGATGGTTCTATTTCACTTCCGTTACTCCAGCGCAGTAAGAAGCTTACTTTACTGGATCTGTCTACCAACATGCTGGCTATCGCGCGCAATGCAATCCCGACAGAGCGTGCAGATGATGTAGAACTAATCAATTCTAGTTTTCTCGAGTCCAGGCTAGAGACCGAATCTTTTGACCTGATTCTATGCATCGGTGTCCTCGCTCACGTCGGCTCGCCGGTTGCCGTTGTCTCTGAGATCGCGCGGATCGCCAAACCCGGAGCTTGCATAATCCTTGAATTTACTGATAGCTCTCATTTTTGGGGTGTACCCGGCATTCTGTATCAAAAGATGTTGGACCTCGTCAGACCTGCCTCGTATACCTTGAACCGCCTCAACAACCGATACGTCATGCAGTTGTGTGGGGAGAACGGCTTGAGGCCGACAGCACTTTACCGATATGGTCTGCCCCCTCCTGGAACCCACAAGATAGCCAGACAAGATCTGATGTACCAGGTCACGCGCTATTTGTTTGGAGCATCAGACCGGAATCGAAACGGTTGGATGGGAAACGAGTTTCTTTACCGCATGGAAAAGAGTTAGCCGTCATGAGCCAACAGCGTGCTCTGGTCACCGGTGGCGCCGGTTTTTTGGGATCTCATCTTTGCGATGCCCTGCTTGGTGAGGGCTGGAGTGTGGTTGCAGTCGACAACCTGCTCACCGGACGCCGCTCGAACTTCGCGCATCTGCGCAATGAGCCCCGCTTTGAGTTCGTCGAACACGATGTCTGCGAACCGTTTGACGTGGGCAGAGTTGACTTCGTATTTCACTTCGCCAGTCCGGCCAGCCCAGTGGATTACGGCAAGCATGGCATCGCCACACTGAAGGTGGGATCGCTGGGGACATTTCACGCGCTGGAGCTGACGCGCAAGTACGGAGCAAAGTATCTTGTCTCGTCCACTTCGGAGTGCTACGGCGATCCGCTGGAGCATCCGCAGAAGGAAACCTATTGGGGCCACGTGAATCCGATTGGGCCACGATCGGTCTACGACGAAGCCAAGCGATTCACCGAAGCGGTGACGATGGGTTACAGGCGAAGCAAGCGCTGCGGGGGGAAGACCTCACCGTGTATGGCGACGGTAGCCAGACGCGGAGCTTTTGCTACGTCAGCGACGAGATTGAAGGCTTCATGCGGCTGGCAAAGTTGTCAGAACATTTGCCGGTGAACATCGGAAATCCGAATGAGTTCACGATTCTTGAGTGCGCTGAGTGTGTGCAGAGGGTGACGGGATCGACGAGCACAATTTGCTACGAGTCGCTGCCGCAGGACGATCCCAAGCAGCGGTGTCCTGATATCAGCAAAGCGCGGCAGTTGCTGGGATGGGAGCCGAAGGTCGATCTAGAGACCGGCCTGCGGATGTCACTGGATTACTTCAGGGAGGCTGTGACAGAAGAAACAGCCGTCGCGAAGTAACTACTATTGCTCGCTCTCGAAGTGGGAATGGGTCGCGAACCCAACTAGGATTGAGCCGGTCGAGGAGGAGGCCTTCGGTGGCAGTCCTGAGAAATAAATCACAGTCGAGCCGTTAGCTAAAATAGCGGGCAAGTTGCTCCCCCGAATCCTGATAAGAGCCATCAAGATAAACATAAAGCCGGTAACCGCGAACCTTTACCCTAGGATGTACTCTGGTTGGAGCGCATTAGGATTCTGCACGGGCTTGATAGCATGATTCGCGGCGGTTCACCTCGTAGACACAGCGCGCATGTTCCGTTAGCCGGGTCGGATACATTATTGCTGTGGGCAAGAGCAATGCCTTTATGAATCTGGAATCTTCAGGAATCGATGAGTGTTGCCAGGAAAGTGCAATTGCGGAGTTCCTTCGCGTGAATTCGAGAAGTGTTTTTGTAGTTGATCCATTGCGAGATAAGCGGTGGCGGGAGCTAATCAAAAGGCATCCAGCGTCATCGGTGTTTCACAGCACAGAGTGGTTATCCGCCTTGCGCTTAGCGTACGGTTACGAGCCCGTAGTCTGCACGACCTGTAAGCCTTCCGCTGAACTTACATCGGGCATCGTGTTCTGCAAGGTGAAGAGTTGGCTTACGGGGCGCCGCCTGGTATCACTACCATTTTCGGATAATTGCGAACCTTTGGTGGAGAGCCATGCGGAGTTTGATGATCTCTTGTTACCGGTGCTGGAAAGCGTAGACGGTGGGGAATGGGACTACTGTGAACTTCGACCGGTTCGCTTCGAGCCGGGTGTCGCGAGCACGTTCGGTGAAAGCGATCGATACTGCTGGCATGAAATCGATTTACAGCCGAGCATTGATGCTATTGTTCGGAATTTCCATAAGTCTGTGAAGCGCAAAATTCGGCGCGCAGAGCGCGAGGCGCTAGCCTATGAGGAAGGCAGCTCGGAGCGATTACTGAGGCAGTTTTACAAATTGCTTGTGGCGACCCGGAGGCGACAGCACTTACCTCCGCAACCGATGAAGTGGTTTCGCAGCTTGATGGCGAGCTTCGGCACGAACCTGAAAATTCGAGTTGCATTCAAAAGCGGCATGCCAATTGCTAGTATTTTAACTTTGAACTACAAGAATACGGTCACTTATAAGTACGGCTGCAGCGATGCCCGATTGCATCCGTTAGGCGGCGTTGCGCTGGTTTTCTGGAATACTATCCAGCAAGCCAAAGCCGCTGGTTATGAGAAGGTCGATCTGGGGCGCAGTGACATCAGCAACGAGGGTCTGCCCGCTAACGAGGGTCTGCCCGCTTTCAAGGAGCATTGGGGCGGGATCCGCTCCGACCTCTCCTATTGGCGTTACCCGAATCGTCCGCGATCTCACGAAAGCGTCGGGAAGAGAGTAATCATGGGGCGGATCGTCAAAGCGGCGCCCGATCGATTGCTCGCCGCAATGGGAAATCTGCTCTATCGGCACGTTGGCTGAGTACACGCTGGCACATTGAGGGGACTGACAGGCAGTAGCACGCGAAAGTATGTACGTTGGTCGAAGCTCTTAAGTGTATGAATCAAACTTTTCTAGAATATTTTCGTTGTCCAGAGCGCTACGTTCGGCTCGCTGTGAAAGACGGGCTTTCCGAGGGTAGCGGATTCTTTCAGTTCGGGCAGGGAGTGGTCGGCTATGGCAGGTATGCTCGGCACCGACCGGCCGATTCTCCGCGAGGCCAGCTTCGTGATGCGTGGGAAGAAGTAGATTGTGCGTCTGGTTCTGTGTGTTTGCCGTTTGATTTAGAGGAGGTTGTAGAAAATCTTCGACTGGAGCGGTATACCGAAGATCCCCAATACGGCAGCTCAGGAAACGGCATCGTCGCACGGATGTACTACGCTATCCGGCCTTTTCTACCAGTTGGCTTCCGCAGGCATTTACAGCGCGCGTACTTAAGTGATTGGAGCAAGATCGCTTTTCCCAACTGGCCAGTGGATCATACCGTGGACAGCATTGTGCGGGGATCCATGCAGCTGTTGCTGCGCACACAGCAACTGGAAAGGATCCCGTTTATCTGGTTCTGGCCGGACGGCGCATCCAGTGGCGTCAGCATGACGCACGACGTTGAGACCATTGCTGGCAGAGATTTCTGCGAATCCTTAATGAACATCGACGAGTCCTTTGGAATAGGGGCCTCTTTTCAGATCGTCCCCGAAGATCGTTATGAGGTCAGCCAGAAGTTTCTGGATTCGATCCGCAGACGCGGCTTCGAAGTCAATGTTCAGGACTTGAACCACGACGGCCGGTTGTACAAAGACCGCAGTGAGTTTGCGAGACGTGCGGAAAAAATCAACGAATACGGACGGCGCTTTGGGGCGTCCGGCTTCCGGTCCGCTATCTTGTACCGCAGGCAAGAATGGTACTCGGATCTTGATTTCTCCTACGACATGTCGGTTCCCACCTCGGGGCACCTGGAGCCACAGCGCGGCGGGTGTTGCACGATCATGCCCTACTTTATAGGCAAAATGCTGGAACTGCCAGTCACTACCACGCAAGATTATTCGCTTTTCAACTATCTGCGAAGTTTCTCGATTGACCTCTGGAAGCGGCAGATTGAACTAATCCTGGAGAAAAACGGACTGATCAGTTTTATTGTGCATCCGGATTACATCATGAAAGACCGCGAAAGCCGCATTTATCAGGAGCTTCTTGCTTATCTGGCATGGCTTCGCACCCGGAAAAGCGTTTGGGTGACCGCACCTGGTGAAATTGACCGATGGTGGAGACAACGATCAAAAATGGAATTGGTTAGCGACGGAGACGGGTGGCGGGTCGAAGGTGCGGGAAGCGAGCGAGCCCGCGTTGCATACGCCAGGGAAAGGGACGGGGAGCTCGTCTTCACCATGCAGCATTCGCCAGCCGGCGAACTTGAAGGCGGCGCACCATATTGTCCACGTTCGGGGTCGACTGGACGTTCTGTTTGTCCTGCTAGGGGATGGGCCGAGGTGTCCAAATCTTAAGCGGTTGGCTTGCTCTCTCGGGGTCGAAGCGCACCTCCGTTTTCATGGCTGGGCTAATGATGCCGAGGTCCTGGCTCATATTTCGACCGCAGATGTGTGTCTGACCCCGGATCCGCCACTGGTCATAAACCAGCTGTCCACATTCGTGAAAATCATGGAATACATGAGTTGTGGCAGGGTCACGGTCGCGTTTGACCTACTGGAGTCACGCCGCACAGCCGGACCTGCCGCCATCTACGTTGAAAAGGATGACCCCGCACTCTTTGGTGACGCAATCTTGGCGATACTGGATGACACCAAAAAACGGGAAGAACTCGGCCGGATGGCCTTGGAGCGAGTAAGAACCTCGCTGCATTGGGGACTCTCACGTCAGGTGCTGCTTCAAGGCCTATCAACAAATGAATGGCCCGACTGGGGCTCCTATACGTGGTCATCGTGCAGGCATAACCACTGCAGGACATCGAAGTGAGCTTGGAGGGGGAGAATGAATACCGCTTTCACAGCATCAACGGCGAAAGCGAACGGGGCCGGAATTGGAGCATTAT